>Ga0316231_1002631_pt1 | contig 16824 bp, 5 predicted proteins | sample TBH18027metaG_FD_206002 | JGI IMG/M metagenome (GOLD analysis project Ga0316231, IMG submission 206002) | Freshwater microbial communities from Trout Bog Lake, Wisconsin, USA - TBH18027 | ecosystem: Environmental > Aquatic > Freshwater > Lake > Hypolimnion/Profundal zone | place: USA: Wisconsin...
GTCAATTCAAACTTGTGATGGGTTTAAAACAGGGTGCAGTATATACTGATACATCAAGTCTTCGATATGGAGGGATTATCATATTGACAGATCAGGACTTAGATGGATCACACATTAAGGGATTAATTATTAATATGCTGGATTTCTTCTGGCCTGATTTATTGAAAATAGAAGGATTTATTCAAACAATATCTACCCCAATTATTAAAGCATTTAAAAAGTCAGACACACAAAAGAAAAATCCTAAAACATTTTATTCGATTACTCAATACAATTCATGGTTCAATGATGAACTACATGGTAATGCATCATCATGGATTTTTAAGTATTACAAAGGGTTAGGTACGTCCGGGGCTAAGGAAGCCAAGGAACTATTTACAGAGTTCAACGATCGCATCATATCATATGCATGGGGTAATGGAAAATGTAATGATGCAATATCTAAAGCATTTGATGAGAAAAAAGCAGATGAACGTAAGGATTGGTTATCTCGATACGATGCAAATGATATTCTTGGGTATGATAAACAAAGTGTAACATACAGTGAGTTTATTGATAAAGATCTCATTCACTTCTCAAACTACGATAACATTCGTTCCATACCTTCTATCTTGGATGGATTGAAACCATCACAACGAAAAATTTTGTATGGTTGCTTTTTAAAAGGAATAAAACAAAATGAGATAAAGGTAGCACAGTTGGCGAGTTATGTATCAGAACATACGGCATACAAACACGGGGAAGTTTCCCTACAGGAAACAATTGTTAATATGGCACAAAATTATCCTGGTAGCAATAACATAAATCTATTGTATCCATCAGGAAATTTTGGATACAGGAAGTTATGTGGCGCAGATCACGCTAATGCAAGGTACATCTTTACATGTTTGGAACCAATAACATCAAAGATTTTCAGGAGTGATGACGAACCAATCTTAACACATGTTGTAGATGATGGTGATGTTGTAGAACCTGAGAGTTTTGTTCCTATCATTCCTATGGTACTTGTTAATGGTTCAATTGGTATTGGTACAGGATACAGCACGCATGTGTATCCATACGATCCAATTGATATTGCTAATAACATGATTAACAAAATAAATGATAAGAACTTAACTACCATGCATCCATACTACAATGGATTTAAGGGAACTATTGTAGAAGTAGCAGAACACAAATATAAAATGTCAGGTGTATTCAAAAGAATAGATGGTGATTCACTATTGATATCTGAAATACCACTTGTTGGAAAATATGCAAGTACTGATGAGTATAAACTATTTCTCGAGACACTTGCCACATCGGCAGATAGCGATATAAAAGATGTAATATCTGAATGCGGTAATAATAGTGTTCGCTTTACTGTTGTATTCAAACCTGGAACTTTGGAAAAACTGAGTGATGATGACATTGATAAAATGCTAAAACTATCAACATCATTATCTACATCTAATTATTATCTCCATAACACAAAGGGTGCACTTACACATTATGATGACTGCTTTGATATTATAGAAGAGTTCTATGAATTCAGATTAAAAATGTATTCAGTGAGAAAAGAATATATTGTTCGATTACTCGAAAATCAAATGATGGTGTTGAAATATAAAGTTCGATACATTAAAAAAATTCTCAAAAAAGAAATCATTATTGAACGTCAAAAGAAGGATGACATCCTTTTAAGATTAGAAGAACTTGGATTTCCTAAATTATGTGTTGGTAATATCGATGCAACAGATGACCAAAAGTCCTATTCATATCTTACATCACTATTACTATTTTCCCTCACAGAAGAGAAAATAGAAGAACTGGAAAATGAATATAAAGAAAAGAAAAATGAACTCGATAACTATAAAAATACTGCAGTGGAAGATATATGGAAAAATGAATTAAATGAATTTATTGAAGTGTATAAAAAATGGAATGAGGAGAGACAGGAACAAGAGACATTTGTGGCTGCTAAGAAGAGGAGAGGGAGGAAGGCTACTGCTTAAATTCTTTTATTAAGTGTTCGTGTTTCATTAGTTTATACTTTTTTTTACAATCAAATTTAAAATTTGCAATATCATTCATATCATGGTATGTATCACATTGGGGTTCTTTGTTGGGTATCACAAATACACAATATTTTCTATCATTATTTTCGTTTCGACCTGGTGATTTAATAGTAGATCTAATATGTTGTACATGATAAATTGTATTTAAATATGTAATTATAAATGCATAAACTACCAAAACATCTATATGTGTTTTCATATATTGATTTAATTGTTCATCATATTCTGGTGTGTTTACATATAGTTGTAAATTTATACTGTTTTCTTTTGTAATAAGGTTTATTATATATGAACGAAAATTTAGATTGGGAAAATGTAATTTCTTGTTTGGGGAATCATTAATATTTTCATAGTAAATATATTCATCATTTATTTTTATTTTTGTGCGATCAATTATCCAATTAGAGGGAATTGGTGGTGTGTGGGGAAATTTTACATCTAAAATTTCAAATGTAATTATTTTACAGGTGTCATCGATAATATCCGAATCGTTATCATAATTAACATCTAATTTTTTGTTAGATAACTCGCTAATTACATTATTATGCCCATCAACCGTTTTCACCAATTCATCAACTTTATCCTCAACATATTTAATACTTTTTAGTTTTTCTTTAACATCAAATAATTCATTTGTAAGATGAATTAATGTTTTTGTGTTATCACTTGTTACTTTTACTAATGCATCATTACGATTTCTTCGTTCAGTGATGTAGTTATCAATACATTTTTTCAGTGCTTTATTTTTGATTAATCCAGCCATTAATATTTTATTACCAGTTACAGGTGACTTGTCATGTTCCAATAGGTAATTAATTATTGCTTTTTTTTCATATGAATTTCCCTCACTATCGATGAATGGATCAAGCATTAGTTGATGAGTAATTGGGCATGTAAAGCACTCTGGATGGATAGGGGTGTTTGACATTGTTTAGGATAGTTTATATTGTAACATGTTTATTTTTCAATTTTATGAATGTTAAAAGAAATGAAATGAAACTATTTGTTCAGTTTAAAAATCCACTGTGATTTTTTTATAACTCCTGGGATCAATATGTATATTTTTAATACTTTTGCACTCGATCATTTTTACTGTTTTCAGTGTCAAGTATTGAAATACATTATCTGTTAGATTGTTACATCTTTCGCAATTCAATGTTTTCAGGGATGTCAAATGTTCAAGAGTGTCATCTGTCAGATTATCACAGTTGTTGCAGTACAATGTTTGCAAAGATGTAAGATGTTTAAATCCACTACCTCTTATATTTTTACAAAAACAGCAGTACAATGCTTTTAGTGATGTTAAATGTTCGAATACATCATCTGAGATGTTATCGCAGAAACTACAACACAATGTTTGCAAAGATGTTAGATGTTTGAATGCATCATTTGATAGATTTTTACATCCTTTACATTCCAATGTTTGCAAGGATGTCAAATGTTTGATTGCATTATCAGTTATTTTATCGCAACCATTACATTCCAATGCTTTTAAGGATGTTAGATTTTTAAATGCATCATCTGTCAAGTTCTCGCATCCACTACAGTTTAATGTTTGCAGAGATGTAAGATTTTTAAATGCAGCATCCGTTAGATTTTTACAACCTTGGCAAATCAATACTTCCAGGGATGTCAATCGTTGAATTTTTTCATCAGTGATATCATTAGAATAGAAACAATGCAATGTTTTCATTGTCACACTCAAGTATTTTTTTACTCCATCATGTATGTATGACCAATTTGAGGAATCATCCGCTGGAACATCAAGGGAAACAGTTGAGTTTGTCATTGTTGTTGTCATTGTTATTAATGTTTATTCAATTGATTTCGTGACGTTCGCAAGATGTTTATTTTTCAATTTTTTACAATAAAGTGTTTATGTGTTAATATAATGAATTATGTGATGAATTTAGAAAAATCAATGTAAGGAGAAATTTAGTAATTATAAAAAAACAATTAAAGATGTATGGTATAATGAACAAGATATATTTGTGGTTGTGTGGAAGGAGGCTTAGCCTCGTCTAATCACATTTGTTATTTTTTCACAACCATCGCAGTCTAATGATTGCAAAGATATTAAATGGTCAAATGCTTTGTCTGTTATGTTTTGACATTCACTACAATTTAATGATTGCAGAAATGTTAAATATTCAAATGCTTTATCTGTTATATTATTGCAACCAACGCAGTCTAATGATTGCAAAGATGTTAAATATTTGAATGCTTTATCAGTTATGTTACCACAACAAAAACAGTTTAATGTTTGCAAAGAAGTTAAATGTTTAAATGCTTTATTAGTTATGTTATTACAACCAGAACAGTCTAATGTTTGCAAAGAAGTTAAATGTTTGAATGCTTTATTTGTTATGTTATCACAACAACTACAGTCTAATGTTTGTAAAGATGTTAAATGTTCAAATGCTTTATCAGTTATGTTATTACAATCGAAACAGTCTAATGTTTGTAAAGAAGTTAAATGTTTGAATGCTTTATCAGTTATGTTATTACAATGAGAACAACTTAATGTATGCAAAGAAGTTAAATGTTTGAATGCTTTATCAGTTATGTTATTACAACAACGACAGTTTAATGTTTGTAAAGAAGTTAAATGTTTAAATGCTTTATTTGTTATGTTATTACACCATGAACAATTTAATGATTGCAAAGATGTTAAATGTTTAAATGCTTCGTTTGTTATGTTATCACAACGACTACAATTTAATGTTTGCAAAGATGTAAATTCCTTTATTTCTTCATTGGTTATATTTTTACATATCAATGTGTTGATACCTTGTTTTGATAGATTGGATGCTTTGATAATTTTATCGATTGTATCAAAAGATGAAATGTATTTATTTATCTCACTGATGATGTCATCACAAATATCTGTTATTTTTATTCTACTCAATGGTTGTGTGGTTTGATGAGATGAGTTTGACATTGTTGATAGTTGTTTATAATACATGTTTAAAATTCATTTTTTTATGTTAAAAAAAGTGAGAGGTTTAGTATTTTTGTTTAATTTTATCAGTTATGTTATTACAACCAAAACAGTCTAATGTGTGCAAGGAAGTTAGATGTTCAAATGCTTTATTAGTTATGTTATTACAATAAGAACAGTCCAATGTTTGCAAAGAAGTTAAATGTTCGAATGCTTTATCAGTTATGTCATTACAATGAGAACAGTCTAATGTTTGCAAAGAAGTTAAAGGTTCAAATGTTTTATCTGTTATGTCATTACAACCATAACAGTCTAATGTTTGTAAAGAAGTTAAATGTTCAAATGCTTTATCAGTTATGTTATTACAATAAGAACAATCCAATGTTTGTAAAGAAGTTAAATGTTTGAATGCTTTATCTGTTATGTCATCACAACAACTACAGCCTAATGTTTGTAAAAATGTTAAATGTTCGAATGCTTTATCAGTTATATTTTGATAATAACTACAGTCTAATGTTTGCAAAGAAGTTAAATGTTCGAATACTCCATCAGTTATGTTATTACATTTGGAACAATTTAATGTGTGTAAAGATGTTAAATGTTTAAACACATCATCTGTTATATTTTTACAATGGGAACAGTTTAATGTTTGTAGAGATGTAAACTCTTTTATTTCTTCATTGGTTATATTTTTACACATCAATGTGTTGATACATTGTTTTGATAGATTGGATGCTTTGATAATTTTATCAATTGTGTCGAGTGGTGTGATGTATTTATTTATCTCACCAATAATATCACCACACAGGTGTGTTATTTTTATCCTGTTCATTTGTTGAGAGATTTGGTTAGATATATTTGACGTTGTTGATGACATTGTTGATGACATTGTTGATGCTTACTCAATTGATTTTATTGACTATGTAATATGTTTATATTTCATTTTTTTGTAAAGATATGTTTATATTACGTTACAAGGAAAGATTCAATATTTTCAGCATCAGTCCAGTTATTATTGAATGTCCCACGGCAATATACATCTCCAGTGCGGCATATTTTCATTATTGGGGTACTATTACTAAAGAAGTACGTTCCACCAATTGTAGTAGTAGCGCCAGGATGGAACATCATGTAATAATTACCATTTGATGCACCACCCGAGAGCCAACTATTAATGCGAAGGGTAGTCATTCCAAGATTTGCACCAGTGTTTTCTGAGATTGAGAATACTTGTGTTGTACTTGCAGTGTTGGTAATATTTGTCCAATAGGTACCACTTGAATTAACTTCTTGCATTGTGTAGTGAGATAGATTACCAACGGGAGATGTTTTCCAAGCGATACCATTTGCATTAGTTGAATCAGAAGTTAGAACTTGACTATCTGAACCCACCGATAATTTAGTCATTTGTGTGGAATATGTTAATAGATCACCTTTTGTGGTGAGTTTATTGGAAGGCCAGTTATTAATAGAGTAGAGTTTGTTGTATTTACTTGCATATGCTTTGTATCTCAACATAACATGCAATCCACCAATGTAAATATATGTGCCATCAGTGCACCATACCGTATTACCAACTTTAGTTCCACCAGAATAAACATATGACACATATGATGTGGCTGATGTGAATGATTTAGTTGTGTCGTATCGTACGAATGTGTATGTATCTGATGCGGTGAAATACACATATTTACCATCATATGCACAACCATTGCAATCCGTTCGTGTTATTGCATAGGTAGCATATGAACCTGCAGTGGTGAATGATGCAGTTGTGTCATATTGTACGACTGTATTTTTGGGAACTGCGTCATTAGGATTATCACCATTTGGAACGAAATAAATGTATCTACCATCGAATGTTGCACTATTGAATGATGTTAGTGATGCTGATATTGTTGTTAAATCGAATTTGGAATATGAACCTGCAGTGGTGAATGATGATGCGACTGTATATCTAACAATCATTCCAGATGCGGTACCATATGTTCCTGGAACCAAGTAAAGATATGTACCATCAAATACACCTCCGTAAAATCCTTTACTTTTTGCATCAACGTTGGCAGCAGTGTCATATGCAGTATATGAACCAGCTGTTGTGAAGGATGCAGTTGTATCATATCTTAGAAGGATACCATTGTATGTACCACCACCAATTGGAGAACCATTTGGAATAAAATACACATATCTTCCATCAAACACAGCACCTGTAAAGCCAACACATGAAGCATTTACAGTGGTTGCATCAAATACATCATATGAACTTGTACTTGTGAATGGTAAATTAGTGTTATATCTAACGATTTTACCATGATAGACACTGTTGTAAGATGACGGTGCCATATATACATATGTTCCATCAAAGGTACCACCATAGAAGCCAGCAGGTGATCCAGTTAGGGAGGTTGTATCAAAATATTTATATGAAGATGCCAATGAGAGTGTACCCTGTGTATCAAAGCGAATCATAAATTTGTTACCAATTGTTCCATCATCATCTGTTGGTGATGGGATGAGATAGATATATCTACCATCAAAGACAGAACCATAATATAAATCATTTGTGTATGTAACTTGGTAACCAAGCGTTGATGTATCAAAAACTTCTTGTGATGCAACACTAAATGGAACGAAATCACTATCCCACCTGATACCTGGTGTGGAGTTAGAATCTGCATACAGAACATTTCCATCTGATCCAACACCCAATCTATTGACATCTGTGTCAAAAGTTAATATGTCACCCTTTGTCGTTAATCCTGGTTTGTTTAACCATTTGGATGTACCAGAATCATAGATGAGGAGATTTTTATTGGCAATACTTGTGATATTTACATCATTGAGTGACGCAATTGTTGTGTAACCATTAGTCCATTTGATACCAAGTGCTTGAGTTGAATCAGCTACCAACACTTGTCCGTTTGTTCCAACAGGTAGTCTGTTTACATCAGTATCAAATGTTAGTAGATCACCCTTGGTGGTAAGACCATTTTTATTTAACCATTTTGATGTGGATGTATCATATGCAAGTAAATTTTTATTTGCAGGAGTAGTTATGTTTGTGTCTGTCATACTACTCAATGTTGGAGAATTCCATTTAATACCAAGGGTTTGAGTTGAATCAGCAGTGAGGACTTGTCCGTTAGTTCCTACAGGTAATCTATTGTAATCAGTATCAAAAGTTAATATATCACCCTTTGTAGTGAGACCATTTTTATTCAGCCATTTTGAGGTACCTGAATCATACACCAATAAATTTTTGTTTGCAGGAACTGTTAGATTGACATCTGTTAACGTGCTTAGTGCACCACCAGGAGGAGTAGCCCATTTAATTCCCAATGCTTGAGTGGAGTCAGCAGTGACGACTTGACCATCTGTTCCGACAGGAAGACGATTGAAATCAGTATCAAAAGTTAGTATGTCACCCTTTGTAGTTATACCATTTTTATTTACCCATTTGGAAGTACCAGAATTATACACCAACAAATTTTTATTTGCTAAACTTGACACGGACACATCTGTCATTCCAGACAGTGAAGAACCAGGAGCGGCACCCCATTTGATACCCAACGCTTGAGTTGAATCAGCAAGTATAATTTGTCCATCAGTACCAACGGGTAACCTATTATAGTCCGTATCAAATGTTAATATATCTCCCTTTGTTGTGATACCATTTTTATTAAGCCATTTTGCAGTACTTGTATTATACACAAGTAAATTTTTATTTGCCAAACTTGATAATGTCACATCAGTCAATATACTTAATGTTGGAGTTGCGATAGTAGCCCACTTAATGCCAAGTGTTTGTGCAGAGTCTGCAGTTAATACTTGCCCATTTGTTCCGACAGCTAATCTATTGTAATCAGTATCAAATGTTAGTATGTCACCCTTTGTGGTGATACCATTTTTATTCAACCATTTGGATGATGATGTATCGTACACAAGTAAATTTTTATTAGCCACACTGGTTATTGTTACATCAGTTTGGGCACTGAGGGTGGTGCTTGCAGGAGCAGCCCATTTGATACCAAATGTTTGAGTCGAGTCTGCCGTTAGGATTTGATTATTTGTTCCAACGGAAAGTACACCAACATCAGTACCATATGTTAATAGATCACCTTTTGCAGCAGGACCTGTTTTGTTTAACCATTTTGAAGTTGATGAATTATACACTAACATATTTCCAGTTGTGGGATTTGTGACGGTAACATCTGTTAATCCTGCTATTGTGGAGATTGGAGTATTCCATTTAATACCAAGGGATTGAGCGGAGTCAGCCGTGAGGACTTGACCATTTGTTCCGACAGCCAATCTATTGAGATCCGTATCAAAAGTTAATATATCACCCTTCGTAGTAATACCAAGTTTGTTTAACCATTTTGATGAACCTGAGTCATAAACTAATAGATTTTTATTAGCTAAACTTGTTAATGTGACATCAGACAATCCACTCAGTACAGGAGTAGCCCATTTAATTCCTAATGTTTGAGTAGAGTCAGCAGTGAGAATTTGTCCATTAGTTCCTACAGCAAGTCTATTGAGATCAGTGTCAAAAGTTAAAATATCACCTTTTGTGGTAATACCCAACTTGTTCAACCATTTTGAAGAACCTGTATCATACACAAGTAAATTTTTATTAGCCAGACTTGTTAGGGTGACATCAGTTAAGCCACTGAGCGACGCAACAGGAGAAGCCCATTTAATACCAAGAGATTGAGTGGAGTCAGCAGTAAGAACTTGTCCATTTGTTCCTACAGCTAATCTATTGAGATCAGTATCAAATGTTAATATATCACCCTTTGTAGTGATACCATTTTTATTCAACCATTTTGAGGAATTTGTATCATATACAAGTAAATTTTTATTAGCCAAACTTGTTAATGTGACATCAGATAATCCACCCAATGATGTAACAGGAGAAGCCCATTTAATTCCTAATGTTTGAGTTGAGTCTGCAGTAAGAACTTGTCCATTTGTTCCGACAGCCAATCTATTGAGATCCGTATCAAAAGTTAATATATCACCCTTCGTAGTAATACCAAGTTTGTTTAACCATTTTGATGAACCTGAGTCATAAACTAATAGATTTTTATTAGCTAAACTTGTTAATGTGACATCAGACAATCCACCCAGTGTAGGAGAAGCCCATTTAATTCCTAATGTTTGAGTGGAGTCTGCAGTAAGAATTTGTCCATTTGTTCCTACAGCTAATCTATTGAGATCAGTGTCAAAAGTTAAGATGTCACCTTTTGTAGTGATGCCGAGTTTGTTTAACCATTTTGAAGAACCTGTATCATACACAAGTAAATTTTTATTAGCCAGACTTGTTAGGGTGACATCAGTTAAGCCACTTAGAGATGTAACAGGAGAAGCCCATTTAATACCAAGAGATTGAGTGGAGTCAGCAGTAAGAACTTGTCCATTGGTTCCGACGGCTAATCTATTTACGTCAGTATCAAAAGTTAGGATGTCGCCCTTTGTAGTGACACCATTTTTGTTTAACCATTTTGAGGAACCTGTATCATACACCAATAGATTTTTATTAGCCAAACTTGTTAGGGTGACATCAGATAATCCACCCAACGATGTAACAGGAGAAGCCCATTTAATTCCTAATGTTTGAGTTGAGTCTGCAGTAAGAACTTGTCCATTTGTTCCTACAGCTAATCTATTTACATCTGTGTCAAAAGTTAAGATGTCACCCTTTGTAGTGATACCATTTTTGTTCAACCATTTTGAGGAACCTGTATCATACACCAATAGATTTTTATTAGCCAGACTTGTTAATGAGACGTCTGTTAATTGACTTAATGATGATGTTGAGGTTGCCCATTTAATTCCAAGAGAATGTGTAGAGTCTGCAGTTAGAACTTGTCCATTAGTTCCAACAGCCAACCTATTAATATCAGTATCAAAAGTTAGTAGATCACCTTTTGTGGTTAAACCATTTTTATTAACCCACTTTAGAGAGGCAGAGTTATAAACCAACAAATTTTTATTTGTTAGATTTGTTAGTGTTACATCAGTCAATCCACTCAATGAAGATGATACATGAATTGCTGCATTGATCCATTGACCAGTGGATGCATCGTACTGTAGAACTTGATTATTAGTTACATTTGTTATTGTTACATTGTTTAAATCATCCACATCTAATAATTTCCATGTGAGACCAGTACTTGTAGATGAATCACATGACAGAACACTGTTATCTACACTTGGTTGAAGAACTGTAATTTTAGTTTGGTCATGTGTTAATAGTTCACCTTTTTGTGTGAGTAGATTAACAGAACTGTTAATATTATTATTTAACATTTGGAGATTGTCACATAACGCTGATTGAGGTGTCAATAAATATCTATTTGACATATACAATGATATTATATAATTTTTTGGTTGATATGAATAAATACACCATGCCATGTTTGATTATGCTGAAACATGCAATTGTGTTGAAATATTCAATTATGTGAATTTAAAAAGTATATTAATAAATATGGTTAGACATTTATTAATATGTTCATGTTATATTTTTGTATAATATTTACAATAGGAATGATGTTGTTACGCCACTATCACTTATGTTACTAATTTGGATTCAATATTTTCAGCATCTGCCCAGCTACCATTGAATGTACTTTTACAGTAGACATGACCCAAACGAGTTATTTTCATAACTGCGGTTCCATTACTGAAGAAGTATATTCCTCCAATGGTGTCATCAGCCCCTGGATGAAACAACATATAAAAGTTACCATTAGTTAAACCACCAGTAACCCAACTGTTAAAACGTATTACAGTTACACCGAGATTACCACCTACATTTTCAGACACTGAGAAAACGGGAGTGGTACTTGATGTATTACTGACCTGAACCCAATAGGTACCACTTGAATTTACCTCACTGAGAGTGTAATGGGAGAAGTTACCAGTTACGGAAGCCTTCCAGTTGATACCATTAACGTTAGTTGAATCCGCAGTTAGAACTTGTCCATCAGTTCCCACTGATTGAGTTGTGAGTAATGTTGAATAAGTTAGTAATTGACCCTTGGCTGTGTATTTATTGGAACCCCAATTTTTAATTGTTTGTAATTTATTGTATGGACTTGCATATGCTTTTGTTCTGAGTGCAAGATGTGTGTGTAGACCGAAATACAAGTATGCACCATCGCTACACATTGTTAAGTTAAATATTGTACTTGAAAAGGTATATTGTTGATATGATGTACTTGATGTAAAAGATTGTGTTGTGTCATATCTGCACATTCTGTTGTAGGAACTTGTGGTAAAATACATATATTTTCCATCGAAACCCGAACCATCGAAATAAGTATATGATTGATTGTATGCTGTATATGAGCCGGCTGTAGTAAATGATGCAGTTGTATCGTATCTTACGATGGTGGTTTGTGCGCCAATACTTGTGAAGATACCACTTGGAAAGAGATACACATATATTCCATCAAAGTTTATGGTACCAAATCCTGCATAGGTAGAATTTATTGTTGTTAAATCATATATGGTATATGAAGTACCCACAGTAAATGGTAAGGTAGTATCATATCGTACAAACACACCCGACGCTGCATTATATGCATACTGAGCAGGACACAAATATATATATCTATTGCCATCATACACAGCACCATTATACGTATAACATTTGACATTAAGTGTTGATAAATCAAATGTAGCATATGAACCTGCTGAGGTGAATGATTGTGTTTTATCATATTGTAGGAAAATACTCTTGCGTAAATTTGAACCAAATTGATACCCTCCATTTGGACAATAGTACACATATCTTGAATTATCATATATGCATCCCCAGAAACATACACAGTTTGCATTTATTGATGCTGCGTTGAATGTGCTGTAGGAACTTGCACTTGTAAATGGAAGAGTTGTATTATATCTGAGGAGATTTCCATGAGCGGCGTTGTTGGATGATGGAGATAAATAAATGTATGTGCCGTCAAAGCATCCTCCAATATATCCTTTTATATATGATGCAATTGTTGTTGTATTGAAATAAGTAAATGATGATTTTGCACTGAATGGTGCAAATGTGTCATACCGAAAGAAAAAATAGTTCACCTGTGAATTCATGCGAATAGAGTTACCACCGCTTGGAATATAATACACATACCTACCATCAAAAATAGAACCGTATAGATCATCTTGTGTATAATCACCTCCTGAACCACCATATCCCAAGGTAGCCACATCAAATGATTCATATGATATAGTGGTGAATGGTATATATGAAGTATCCCATTTTATACCAGTTGTTGCGATTGAATTTGCATAAAGGGTATTCCCATCAGTACCAACAGGAAATCTTGCGTAATCTGTAGTGAAGGACAACATATCTCCTTTTGTTGTGAGTCCAGCTTTATTCAACCATTTTGAAGTACTTGTGTCATATGTTATAAAATCCTTATTTGCCAAGCTGGTAAATGTAACATCCATACTTGCCAATGTTGAGTTTGGTGTAGCCCAATTGATACCCAAGGCGACTCCTGTATTGACAGTTAAACATTTACCATTGGAACCAACACCTAATCTATTATAGTCAGTATCAAATGATAAAAGGTCTCCCTTTGTTGTTATTCCATTTTTGTTTAACCATTTTGAGGAGGATGTATCATATACTAATAAATTTTTGTTTGCTACACTCGTTATTGTAACGTCTCCCAATGTGGCTAATGTTGAGACTGGAGCTACCCAAGTTGTACCTATTGCAAATGTCGAATTAGCAGTTAGTACTGTATTATTTGCGCCATTCATATTTCGAACATTGTAGTCGGTATCGAATGATAGAATTGAACCCTTAGCAGTGATACCGATTTTATTCAACCATTTGGATGAGGTTGTATCATACACCAGTAAATTTTTATTTGATAAACTTGTTAATGTTACGTCACTCATTCCTGCAAGTGTTGTATTTAGGGAAGCCCAATACACACCAAGTGCAGATGCAGAATGCGCAGTTAATACTGTTGTGTTTGAACCTATCGGCAACCTGTTGTAATCTGTATCAAATGTTAAAATATCTCCCTTTGTAGTAACCCCATTTTTATTTACCCATTTTGAAGATGATGTATCATACACTAATAAATTTTTATTTGCCAACCCAGTAAATGTGACATCACTTGCACCACCAAGTGTAGTAGTTGTGGATAGTGATGCCCATTTAATACCAAGAGATTGAGTTGAGTCTGCAAAAATAGTCTGATTATTTGTTCCGACTGGAAGTCTATTTGGTGCAGTATCATAAGTTAGGATGTCACCTTTTGTGTTAATTCCAGTTTGATTTAACCATTTTGATGATACTGTATCATACACAAGAATATTTTTATTGAGTGGTGTTGTGATGTTTACATCAGTTAATCCACTCAATGCCGTCCCCTGAGCAGCCCATTTTATACCCAATGATTGAGTGGAATCTGCTGTTAGCATGATGACTGGATCCAGATGATAATGATAGACACAACCAAACCAAAGAGAATTAGGAATTGTATTTGACATCCAAAATGTGTAATACTTTGTAGGTGGTGGAAAAATACCTGAACCGGATGCATCAGATTCACTATACATTTGAAGAACCGATGGTGTTACACCTGTATCATTTGCGATGGTGAGGATTCCACTACTATCGCATAATACGGGATATCCATCGATTGTCATATACATTTGTTGTCCTGCTGGAATCACAACTGTGAAATCTACCAGAGTACGTGGAGGGGTGCCAACATTGTAAAATGCTACAATTCCGTGTGTACTTAGCGGTCCGAATGAAATAGTCACTGGTGAATTAGGTACTGCGGGGTTGATGTCATAGTAAATAGATGTATTTGGTATAAATATTTTAGCTTGACCAGTTGATGGTGGATACATAAATTGATTTGCAGTGTTTGATGGTGATACTGTCGCATTTACAGCCACCACATTATTAACGACAGGCAATCTATTAACATCAGTGTCAAATGTAAGTATATCTCCTTTAGTTGTTACACCATTTTTATTTACCCATTTTGAAGATGATGTATCATACACTAATAAATTTTTATTTGCTAAGCTGGTAAATGTAACATCACTCATTCCTGATAAAGATGTTGATGCAGGCGAAGCCCATTTCACACCAGTAGTTTGTGTGGAATCTGCAGTTAGAATTGTACCATCTGTACCAACGGGTACAGTTTGAAAAAGTGTCATGAGATCACCTTTAACTCCCACACTGGGAGTGGGCACCCATGCACTAAAAGGTATAAAATATCTAAGGGTACTTCCATTAGATAACCCTGTATTGAAAAAATCATTCATACCTACCAAATTTGTATGTACGGGATTTTTCCATGCAATACCCAATGATTGTGTAGAGTCAGCTGTTAATACTTGCGTATCACTACCCACAGGTAATCTATTAATATCTGTGTCAAATGTGAGTACATCACCCTTTGTAGTTAATCCATTTCTATTTAACCATTTTGATGTGGACGAATCATACACAAGTAAATTTTTGTTTGCTACGCTTGTGATATTCATATCAGATAATGTACTTAGTGCAGGAAGAGCAGTCCATTTAATACCCAATGATTGAGTTGAATCAGCAGTTAATACTTGTGTATTGCTACCAACAGGCAATCTATTAATATCTGTATTAAATGTAAGTATATCTCCTTTTGTAGTTAAACCACTTTTATTTAACCATTTTGAGGTAGACGAATTATACACGAGTAAATTTCCCTTTGCCAAACCCGTAACACTAACATCAGACAATGTACTTAGTGATGTAGATAGTGCACCCCATTTAATACCTAATGATTGTGTAGAGTCTGCAGTTAATACTTGTGCATCACTACCCACAGGCAATCTATTAACATCTGTATCAAATGTGAGTATATCTCCTTTTGTAGTTAGACCATTTTTATTTAACCATTTTGAGGTGGATGAATCATACACAAGTAAATTTTTATTTGATACTCCTGTGATATTTGTATCAGACAATGTACCTAATGATGTTGATAGGGTACCCCATTTAATACCCATTGACTGAGTGGAGTCAGCTGTTAGTACTTGTGAATTACTTCCTACTGGTAATCTATTAATATCCGTATCAAATGTGAGGATATCACCTTTTGTAGTTAATCCTTTTTTATTCAACCACTTTGAGGTGGATGGATCATACGCAAGTAAATCTCTGTTTGCTAAATTTGTGATATTTATATCAGATAATGTACTTAGTGTAGGGAGATTAGTCCATTTAATACCCAATGATTGTGTAGAGTCTGCAGTTAATACTTGCGTATTGCTACCAATAGGCAATCTATTAACATCTGTATCAAATGTGAGTATATCTCCCTTTGTAGTTAGACCATTTTTGTTCAACCATTTTAAACTGATACTATCATACACGAGTAGATTTCCATTTACCAAACTCGTAACATTTACATCAGACAATGTACTCAATGTCGTAGATAGTGCACCCCATTTAATACCCAATGATTGAGTGGAGTCTGCAGTCAATACTTGTGCATCGCTACCCACTGGTAATCTATTAACATCTGTGTCAAATGTAAGTATATCTCCCTTTGTAGTTAATCCATTTTTGTTCATCCATTTTAAACTGATACTATCATACACGAGTAGATTTCCATTTACCAAACTCGTAACATTCACATCAGACAATGTACTCAGTGATGTCGATAAAGAACCCCATTTAAGACCCATTGGTTGAGTGGAGTCTGCAGTTAATACTTGTGCATCGTTGCCTACTGGTAGTCTATTAACATCTGTGTCAAATGAAAGAATATCACCTGTTGT
>Ga0316231_1002638_pt1 | contig 16808 bp, 13 predicted proteins | sample TBH18027metaG_FD_206002 | JGI IMG/M metagenome (GOLD analysis project Ga0316231, IMG submission 206002) | Freshwater microbial communities from Trout Bog Lake, Wisconsin, USA - TBH18027 | ecosystem: Environmental > Aquatic > Freshwater > Lake > Hypolimnion/Profundal zone | place: USA: Wisconsin...
CCGCCAGCCCTGCATAATTTCCGACGAAACCTTGGAACAATACATGTCCCCTGAAGCAGAGTCAATATAATTGCGGCAGCATTTCTTCGAAATCTGCTCCGCGAGGCCACGTTTCCGTTCCGTGCGCATTTGCAGTTTGCCGCGGCGAAGTTGGGAGTGACGTATGTCCCTCCTTCCGGTTATCCTACTCCAGAACTAATCAAGTATTTACTGGCGGCAGTCTGCCATCTCCCGCGGTGAAGAGCACCGCAGCGGCATATGCCGAATCTTGGTACCGCGCCCTTGCCGATGAGCCATCTCTCGACTCGTCCAAGCCGGTACCTGTTCCAGCAGAGTTTTTCGAGATGCGAAAGAGCAGCAGATTTATGAGTTTTTGCTCGTCCTTGAAAACGCATTCTGCAGGATCTGTCAGTTATTTGGCTTATCAGTTTTAGGAGTTTCGCATGCGTGCGATGAATCAAGACAGCTTAGGGACGATTAACAACCCTGGCATGATTTCCAACGGAGGAGACGCGCCTCCGGACGAAGAACTTTCGTTAAGTGGAATCTGGCGAACAATCTTCAAGCACAAAATTCTGTTCCTGTTCTCGACCGCAGCTATCTTCATCACCGTGGCCTTGTATACGTTGACTAAGACACCGGTATATGAAAGCGTTGCGCGCATTCAAATCGATCCCAGCCGATCCTCTAACCTCGGCCTCGATGAGATGATTAACGAAAAGCTTGGCTCGTCTGACGGCAGCAGTCGAATCCAGACCGAGGTCAAGGTGATCGAGAGCGACACGGTAGCAATGCGTGTGATCGAGGCTCTTGCGTTGGCAAAACAATCAGCTTTTGCCGGAAAGAATGCGGCTGATGCGAAGGTGATTGATCCCCTTGCAATGAGCGCGACTGAGCGCCAAGACCTGGTAAGTAGATTTCATGACGCTCTGACGGTAAAGGCTCTAATCAACACCCAGATCGTTGAGGTTCGATTCCGGAGCATCGACCCGAAGCTCGCGACTCTCGCAGCAAATGCCGTTGTCGCGCAATATATGCAGCGAAATCTGCAAAGCCATTACGACGGCACAGTTCAGGTTTCGAACTGGCTCTCTAAACAAATGGAAGACCTGCAGTCCAAAGCTGCTCAAGCACAGGAAAAACTTGCAGACTTTCAGAAGAGTAATAGCGTTCTACCGACGGGTGCCGATGATAGCAGCAACATCGTTACCGACCGGCTCAAGATTCTGAATGAGCAACTGACACAGGCGGAGGCGGACCGGATTGTAAAAGAAGCCCGGCATCGCGTTGCCATGACCGGAGATCCAGAGTTAATCGCGAACGTGGTTCCCAGCACAACCATTCAGGTGCTTCGCACCCAGGAAGCGGACTTGAAGGCTCAATTGGCGCAATTAAGTTCGAAGTATGGGAGCGGATATCCAAAGGTCCGTGAATTACAGAATCAATTAGCCAGACTCGACAGCGCCATCGCAGCGGAAATCGTCAATGTTGGCAAACGCCTGGATGATGAGTATTTGTCAGCCGCGAAGACAGAATCGTTGCTACGAACTCAGTTTAACGAACAGAAAGAGAAGGCTTACCGACTCAATGAACACGGCGTTGAGTATGCGGTTCTAAAGCACGACGTAGAAAATGGTCGTGACCTGTATGACACGCTGCAACTAAAACTGAAAATGGCAGGCGTGACCGCTGGGTTGAGTTCCAGCTACGTTAGCGTGGTTGATCGTGCCGAGATACCGGCCAGGCCAATCGAACCGAGAAAGCGACTGAATTATTTTCTTGGACTCTTCGGTGGATTAGTTACAGGTCTGATGCTTGCATTTGTGGCCGAATCCCTGGATGACACCTTGAGTAGCTCCGAGGAATTAGAGCAATGCACGGCGCTGCCAGTGCTGTGCAGCGTCCCCCTTGAAAAGAGTACGACCCAGGCGAAGAACGCACCCGGCGAGGAAGGTGCAGTGCTTTCGGGTTCTCCCTTGCTGTTGAAGCATCCGCGCTCCCAGTCCGCGGAAGCAATCCGAGGACTGCGAACCGCAATTTTGCTCTCCTCGCCCGACCGGCAACCGAAGGTGATTGTGGTGGTTAGTTCGGTTGCTTCGGAAGGCAAGACGACAGTGTCGGTGAATCTGGGCGTCGCATTCGCCCAGCGCGGTGAGTCAGTTCTCTTGATCGATGGCGATCTACGACGTTCAACCATGCACGCTCAATTTGGGCTGCCGCATTCACCCTTCGGAACCAGTACGGCTCTCACCCAGGGGATGAACGAACACTCAATTGTGACCCCGGTGGAGTCGTTACCGAACTTGAGCCTGATGCCGGCCGGGCCACACCCTCCGAATCCAGCAGAACTGCTCGGCTCCAAACGCATGGCAGAGCTACTGGAAACGATGTCAGCAAAATATGATCGGGTGATCGTCGATACTCCTCCCGTGCTTTCTGTTGCAGATTCGCTGGCATTGGCGAACATCGCCGATGCGGTGGTGCTGGTTGTACGTTCGCGGGTCGCACGAAAGAAGGCAGTGCTTCGAGTTCGCGACCTTTTACAACGAGCAAGCAGCAATGTGATTGGGGTTGTCTTTAACTGCGTCGATCTAAAACTGGAGCATTATTACTATTATGCGCAGAGATCGTATTACGGCAAGGAGTCGAGCCACTACTACAGTGACAGTGATGAGGACTAGCTTGCGATGTGCAAAGAATCCAGTGACGCGCAGTTTGCGATTTCAGGGAGCGAGTAAGATGCGTCTTTATGGCCTTCGAATATTTCTGGCGACGACCGCGGTAGCTGTAATACTTCCGCTTGCCGCATCTGCACAGTCGACCCCATCTCCTGAAAGCGGCGTGGTTCTGGGCGCAGCGCACGCTTTGCGCATTTCACCTGGCGACCTTCTCGAACTCAGCGTTTTTGATGCACCGGAGTTGTCTGGGAAGCTTCGGGTCAATGACAAGGGTGAAATTGCGATACCGATCGCGGGGACCATTCGGGTCGCTGGCATGACAGCGGAGGAAGCGGCGGTCGCAATTGAAGAAAAGTTACGCAAGGCGGATATTCTGAAATTTCCGCATGTCTCGATCTTTATGACCGAATACGCTACCCAGGGAATCACGGTCACCGGCGAGGTCAGGAATCCGGGCATTTATCCCTCGCTGGGCAATCACGGAATTGTCGACATGATTTCCGTGGCGGGTGGAGTTTCGACTTCGGCAGGCAAGGCAGTCACGATTACTCACAGATCTGATCAGGAGCACCCGGAGGTGATATATCTTGACAGTCACCCTGGCAGTGTCGCCCCGAAAGTCGATATCCGTCCGGGCGACACAATCACCGTTTCCCGGTCTGGAGTCGTCTATGTGGTTGGAGATGTCAGTAAATCCGGCGGTTATTTAATTGATGCCAACGAACGGCTGACGGCCGTTCAGGCACTGGCGCTTGCCGGAGGCGCAAATCGCACTGCCGCAGAGAACAAAGCCCGGTTGATTCGCAAAACACCCACGAGCCGCGTGGATTTTGCAGTCCCATTGAGACGTATCCTTGACGGCAAGATGATCGATCCACAACTGCAAGACGGCGACATCTTATTTATCCCAGGCAGCAAAGCCAAGACCGCCGCGACTCGCACCATGGAAGCCGCCATTGCCCTCACGACCGGCGCGATTATTGCTGGACGGCTTTAGAGGTGACAGACACCGCAACAAACGGCGCCACCAGCCCAGGCACCGCGAGCAGCTTGCACGGTAGGCTCATTCGTGGACTCGGGGCAAGCGCGCTCGGACCTGTTGTGACGATCATCATTCAGTTCATCAGCGTGCCAGTGTTTCTGCATTATTGGGGTGCAAAGCTCTACGGTGAGTGGCTCATACTAAGTGCGATCCCGAGCTACCTGGCGCTCAGCGATGTCGGGTTCGGCAACGTCGCCGCAAGCGATATGACGATGAGCGTCGCAGCCGGACAGCGCGAGGCTGCGCTCGATACCTTTCAAAGCACATGGTTGCTGATATCGGTAGTTTCCGCCGTATTGCTGGCGTTGGTGTCCATCGTCGTCTGGTTTGTTCCGTGGCAATTGTGGATGAAGTTGAGCGTGATCAACGACCACGGCGCGGCACTGATCATCGTAGTCTTCTCTGCCTATTCACTGATCAGCCTTCAAAGCGGTGTTCTGGACAGTGGCTTCCGATGCGATGGCAATTTCGCTTTTGGCGCCACCTGTTTCAGTATCTTCCGACTCACAGAAGTTGCCATTGCAATGATTCCTGTAGTTTGCGGCGGACGTCCGCTGCACGTAGCGATTACCTACCTGGTCGCACGGATTGTCGGCAGTGTAGGGGTGATACTGATTCTGCGTCTCAAGAGTCCATGGATTCACTTTGGGACAACCCACGCGAACCTCAATTCCATCCGCAGGTTAGCATCGCCCGCGTTCGCATTCATGGCATTCCCTATCGGAAATGCTCTCAGTCTGCAGGGACTCACCGTGTTAATCGGCGGAACGCTCGGACCTGTGGCGGTGGTTTGCTTTTCTACAATGCGCACGCTCAGTCGCGTGGGCTTTCAGGTCCTCGCCGTTATTGCGCGCGCGCTGTGGCCCGAACTCTCGGTGGCCTTCGGCGCGGGGAACATAAGCCTCGCTCGAAATTTGCATCGCCGTGCCTGCCAGGTTGCGTTTATCTTGTCGCTGGCTTGTAGCGGGACCCTTGCCTTGATTGGTCCGCGCATCTACGGTAGCTGGACCGGGCATGCGGTCGGTTTCGATCCGCTTACGTTTAACCTCCTGCTGTTGGTGATTTTCGCAAGTTCATTCTGGGGCACAAGTTCGGTCGTGCCGATGGCCTCAAACCAGCACGAGAAGATCGCTCTGGGCTATATCATCGGGACAAGTATGTCACTGGCATTGGCCTGGGTACTGCTGAAACCGTTAGGAACGGCTGGTGCGGCAATAGCGCTGCTAGTCATCGATTGCAGCATGCTATGGCTGGTATTGCATGTTACGTTGCGTCAGCTTTCCGACTCGCCGGTTTTGTTCGCCAAGTCCATGCTGTCAATGCCAGATTTCGGCTTTCTGATTCGTTATGCGAAAGGTGAGCGAGTGTGACGCCACTTGATATGACGAACATAATCAAGTCCCTCAACAAGCCTGAATATCTGCTCCAACCCAAGGCTATTCTGCGCCGAATCTTCGGCCAGCGCGATACGACCGGTGTATCGGAAGTCGCAAAGTTGCCGTGGGGCCTTCCTCTTGAGGTGAACCCGTCTGAGGCAATCGGCCGGGCGATCTCGCACCACGGCCTGTTTGAGATGTCCGTTGTGGAAGCCATCTTCCGCCTCACCGAGCCTACCGATATCTTCATCGACATTGGCGCGAACATTGGCTTCATGTCATCGGTGGCAGTGGCCGCCGGAGCGAAGAAAATTCTTGCATTTGAACCTCATCCCGCTCTCTTCCAGCAACTGGGGCGGAACATCTCCTTGTGGGCAGAGGCACAACCACGGATTGCAGATCGGATCTCCACCCGACAGGAAGCTATCAGCAACAAGGAAGGGACAGCGGTGCTGAGATTTCCGAAGCTTGGTTTTTCTGGAAATAATGGTCTCGCTTCACTTGAATTGGGTAACAGTTGTGAGGGGGACTACGCCGAGTTTGAGGTTCCCACGACTACGTTGACCAAGATAATCGCGCAATGCGCCGAGCCGATTGGTGTGCTCAAGATCGATATCGAGGGCCATGAACTGACTGTGTTCAAGGCCGCCAATGCTTCTCTTCAAGCAGGGAGAGTGCGGGACATTATCTTTGAGGATTTCCAGGGATTGCATTCCGAAGTTTCCCAGCTTCTTTCGAGCTTTGGGTACTCCCTCTTCGGCCTTAACAAAACACTCCTGGGTCCGGTGCTCCTGAACGATCAAGCGGCGGTTACTCGATTCATCTCACGCTCGTATGAAGGCTCATTCAGTTTCCTGGCAACACGGGATGCTGCACGCGCTCGCGATCGCATGTCACCCCGTGGGTTTAGATGTCTTGAGAAGCGGGCGTGCCAGTGAGGCAATCATGAGAATCCTCCTCTCTTCCTACGCGTTTCTGCCCAGCATCGGTGGAATTGAAGTAGTTTCCGCTTTGCTTGCAGATGAGTTCCGCAGATGCGGACATGAGGTGCGCGTTGTGACCGCGACATCTGCCGGTGCCGATGAGGAGAGATACGGCTACGAAGTAGTGCGCCAGCCACGGCCTGCGCAACTAATTGATCTGGTTCGCTGGTCTGAGATCGTATTTCACAATAACATCAGCCTGCGCAGTGCATGGCCCATGTTGTTCATCCGCCGGCCATGGGTCATTACACATGCCGGATTTATCGAACCCGGAATTGCCGGAAGCGTGAAGCGATTTTCGTTGCGGTTTGCAACCAGTATCGCAATCAGTCCGGCGATCGCAAATAGCCTTGCGGTCCCTTCGGTGCTGATACCAAACCCATATGATCCCGAGTTCTTCTACGACCCGCTTCAAAGACGCGATCGAGATCTCGTCTTTGTCGGAAGGCTGGAGGAAGGTAAAGGGGTTGCCACGCTCCTGAAGGCTTTAAAGAAGCTCACTTCCCTTGGTTTCAGCCCTCAGCTTACGATTGTGGGGCGCGGCCCACAACAGGAACCCCTGCGCTGTCTGGCTGACGACCTCGGTCTCGCGTCGTACGTGAACTTTGTGGGCGCGAAGCGCGGACGCGCCCTGGTTGAAGAGATAGGCCGCCATCGCATAATGGTCGTACCGTCACTTTGGAATGAGCCGTTCGGTGTGGTTGCATTGGAAGGCATCGCTTGTGGCTGTGCTCTAATCGCTTCCAGTGGGGGTGGGCTGCCATACGCAATCGGCCCTTGTGGGTTGACCTTTCCTAACGGCGACGCCGATGCGCTTGCTGGGTGCCTGGCGCGCTTACTGTCATCTCCTGAAGAGCTCACAGCTCTTAAGCGCGGCGCCCCAGCTCATTTACGGAAACATACTGTTGAGAATATCGCGAAGAGATACTTGGAAGTGTTCACGAAATCGCTGGATGCAGGCCGAGAGAGCGGAGAATAGACATGGTGCTGCTCTCACATGTGACGGGGAATGCTAATTCGCGACAAGCGCTCCTGGCGCTCTACGAGAGGAATATGCTGGAAGCGTTCTACACCACAGTGGCCTGGGACAGCGGCAGTGTGTGGAATAAACTGCTTCCGGCGAACGTGACTAAAGAACTGCGTCGTCGCGCCTATCCTGACATACCCATGCGGTTGATCCATACAATGCCGTTCAAAGAAGCATGCCGGTTGCTCGCGATAAAGTTCGGGATCGCGGCTTTGTATAAGAATTCTGACTCGTTATTCTCGATTATTCGTATATACCTACAATCGGATGATCTGGTCGCGAAGGCTGTCTGCGCCCGGCCACCTTTGGCGGTATATGCCTATGCCGGTGCAGCGTTGGAAACATTTCGCTCGGCGCGGCGAATGGGCGTGAGAACGATATACGAGTTGCCATCCGCGCACGGACAGCACAACAGCGAATTATTTCGCGAGGAAGCAGAGTTGAAACCTGAGTTTGCCAATACGTTTCATGACTTTCTCGTCGACCCGGCGTGGACACTTCGCCAGGATGAGGAACTCGCTCTCGCGGATCAGGTAATTGTGCCCAGTGGATACGTTCGATCAACTCTTCCGGCTAACATATCCGCCAGAGGGGTTCGGGTCATTCCATACGGCGCCCCCGCAGTTGTTCCCGTTCGCCCCTCACGCCGGAGCAAGGAAAATCGCAAACTTCGGGTCCTTTACGTGGGTGCCCTCACTCAGGGCAAAGGGCTCTCATATCTGTTGGAAGCAATCCATAAGGTCGAGTCGGCTGTTGAGTTTACGCTCATCGGAAGCAGGTCGGGTGACTGCAAGCCCCTGGATGCGGCCCTCCAACGATATCATTGGACACCATCTGCGCCACACAGCGCCGTCCTCGATGCAATGGAAAACCACGATGTATTGGTCCTTCCAACCCTCACAGAAGGGCTTGCTCTAGTTGTTCTCGAGGCCCTATCTCGCGGCATGGCGGTCATTACAACCCCAAACAGCGGCGCGCTCGACGTGATCACGAATAACAAGGACGGATTCATCGTACCTATTCGTTCTTCTGACGCACTTGCAGAGAAACTCACACTTCTAGCGAACGACCGCGAGCTTCTTGAATCCATCTCGGAGGCTGCACTTACGCGCGCCGCAGAATGCACCTGGCAAAGCTATCGTGAACTGCTTGCATCGACCGTCAATCAAGTCCTCCAGGCCGCGAAGGAATCCAGCCATGCGTGACGCAATGTTCGAGAACGATGATCGACGGCAATCAAATCCGATCATCACGATGGCGCTACACTGGCCGAAATCTTGAAAGACTCTATGAAGATACTCCACCTCATCTCCTCGGCACATTCTTCCACTGGCGGCCCGATTGAAGGCATTCGGCAGTTGGCTTCCTTCAATCAATCCCACGGCCACCAGGTTGAGGTGGCTTCACTGGATGCGCCCGATGCCGAGTTTATAAAACACTTTCCCCTGCCCATTCATCCCCTCGGACCCGGGCTGCTGAAGTACGGCTACACCAATCGCCTTGTACCCTGGTTGCGTGAACACGCCCGGAATTACGACGTGTTAGTCGTAGACGGTATTTGGCAGTATCACAGTTTCGGAGCATGGCGCGCCCTTCACGGTACCCAGACGCCTTACGTGCTGTTTACCCATGGCATGCTCGACCCATGGTTTAAGCGGACTTATCCACTCAAGCACCTGAAGAAAATGCTCTACTGGCCATGGGCCGAATACCGGGTGCTGCGAGATGCAGGCGCTGTACTGTTCACCTGCGATGAGGAACGCAGATTGGCGAGGCAGTCGTTCCGTCCTTATCGCTGCAACGAGGCGGTCGTGAACTTTGGGACGGCCGGCCCCGATGGCAATCCGGAAACCGAACTGGAAACCTTTTTCGAGAGCTTTCCGGAATTGCGCGGTAAGCGGCTTGCAACGTTTCTTGGGCGTATCCATGAGAAGAAGGGCTGCGATCTCCTTATTCAGGCTTTTGCAAGCGTGCTGGCTTCTGACCCAGACTGGCACCTTCTTATCTGCGGCCCCGATCAACTCGGGTTGCAGTCGACGCTGCAGGCGATGGCCGAGCGATTGAGCATCTCGAACCGGATTACCTGGGCAGGTTCGGTGAGCGGAGAGCTTAAGTGGGGCGCCTTGCGTGCCTCGGAAATCTTCGTGCTACCCTCGCATCAGGAGAACTTTGGAATCGTGGTAGCAGAGGCACTGGCCTGCGGATTGCCGGTTCTGATCTCAAGCCAGATCAATATTTGGCATGAGGTGGAGCAAGATGGAGCTGGAATTGTGGCCAAAGACGATGTGAAGGGCACCTGTACGATGCTGAAGACGTGGCTGGAAATGTCGAGCCAACAGAAAGCAGATATGCGAAAGAACACCCGCCAGTGTTTCCTGCGAAGGTTCGAAATTCATAATGCGGCAATCACGCTGATCGACGTACTAACCAAAGTAGTGGCGAAACGCGACGCCCATTGCCATGCGTGATTCCGATCCCTATCTTGCTCCCGCGTTCCCGCTGGGAAACAGGTTACGACGATTTGCATGGGGGATCGTATGCGTGTTTCTGTTTCGACCATCTCCGCGCTCATTGCACGCATGGCGAAGCTTCCTGCTGCGTGTTTTTGGCGCCACCATCGGGCCGAATTGTCACATTTATCCTGGAGCACGCATCTGGGCTCCATGGAATCTACTCTGCGGGGATCAAGCTACGATCGCAGATGGCGTGGTCGTCTACAACCCGAAGCAGGTGGCGCTTGGTAGCCATGCGATAATTTCACAAGACGCATACTTGTGTGGAGCCACGCACGATTACGAGGACCCGGCATTCCCTTTGGTGTCTTCGGAAATCTCCATTGGCGCGTATGCTTGGGTTTGTGCGCGGGCAACAGTACAATCAGGGGTCTCTGTAGGCGAAGGAGCGGTCCTGGCGCTCGGCGCGGTGGCGACGCGAAACCTTGACGCATGGTCGGTTTACGCCGGAATTCCAGCTCGCAGAATCAAGGGAAGAGTCTTACGAAGTGGGCTGAAGTAGTTCGAAGGTCAACGATTATGATTTCTGTTCTAATCCTCACCAAGAACGAAGAACAGGACCTTCCAGCATGCCTCCAGTCCGTCGCATGGTCAGACGACGTTCATGTGTGCGACTCATTCAGCACTGATCGCACGGTGGAGATTGCGGAGAAATCTCACGCCCACGTTAGCCAGCGCGTCTTCGATAACTGGGCCTCTCACCAGAACTGGAGCATACGTAACATCCGTTTCCGCCACGAATGGGTGTTTTATCTTGATGCCGATGAGCGTGCGACTCCCGAATTGGCCGCCAATCTCGAGCAGGCCGCGCAGTGCCCTGGCGGGAACGTGGCGTTTCGGGTGCGACGCCGTGACTACTTCCGAGGCACCTGGCTCAAACATGTGCAAACTTCGCCTTTCTACCTGCGGCTCTTCCGTCCCGAGAAGATGCGCTACGAACGCCTCGTCAACCCTATTTCGATTCCGGATGGTCCCGTTGGAGAACTGAACGGGTATCTCGATCACTTCCCTTTCAGCAAAGGAGTGGGACATTGGCTGGAGCGGCACAATTCCTACAGCACGCTGGAAGCCGAGCAGATCATGCGGAACCGGGCTGCGAATGTGCCGTTCAGTTTCAAGCAGGCTCTCCTGGCGAAGGACTTCAACGTGAGAAGATTCCACCAGAAGGAGCTTTTCTGCCGCATGCCTCTGCGCCCATTCATCAAGTTCCTTCTCTTATATGTCGGTAAACGCGGATTTCTGGACGGTGCCGCTGGCATGAGGTACGCCATGCTGCAATCCTTTTATGAATACATGATTGTTCTAAAGACACGAGAGTTAGAAAGCGCTGCCAGAACACACGTCGATCAGGGGCAATCCGCATGATAAAACCTCCGACAGCACAGATAGTTGTCGCGGCAGTACTGCTTTCGATTGGCACCTGCGTTTCCTTGGCGCAACAAGTCAATCAAGGTGTCGGACTGTCTGTCGGCAGCATTGACCGGCAGGTTCACGCCAACGTCACAGGCCAGGCCGCAAGTCAGAAAAGTTCCCGGGCGCAATCTCCAACTGCTTCGTCAACGTGGGCTCCATCAGCGGCCTCCGCGCAGACTGTTTCCGGCAGAGCAAACTCTGGCAGCAATCAGGCATTTTCTGGGCAGACCACCATTGCACCTGCAAAGTCCCCCGTTTGGTCGAACCCGAAATCTGCTGGAACGAATGCCCCCGAGCACAGAATGGTGAGAAATGATGGTGGCGGAAGTCCAGCGTCCTCAAGGTTCGAGCCGACAGATGGGCGTTTCGGCGGAACACCTTTATCGACTGAAGTCAGCAGACCGTCTGCACGCCATAGCCACGTGGCATCAAGCGCAGGAAAGCAATCGCCGAAATCGCATTCGACCAATCGCCGTACAAAGGCCGGAAAGCTGCCAGCCAATGGCGGCCAAGGCAGGCACCGGGTTAAGCCATAGCGGAGAGAACGGAATTTGTTGAGGACGATTACTTGAGTAAAGAATGACACGACCACGCGACAACATTTGCCTTGACCAATAATCCTTCGCCAAAAGGTGCGCTCTAGGCTAAAATTGACATGCGCGCCTGTAGCTCAACTGGATAGAGCACGAGTCTTCGGAACTCGCGGTTGCAGGTTCAACTCCTGTCGGGCGCACCACCCTCATACTTATTGCTCATTCAGCTGTTGTGAAACATCCTCCCAGGGACGTCGGTCCGCACGTTAAGAACACAAAAGACATTCGACCTCCCCACAATATTTCTATAGGTTCGATTCCATTTATTTATCACTCGCCCTGAAATAAGTGCGGGGCCAGTGTTCAACGGTCATCTCGCAGGTTGAGGATAGCCGCTTAAACTGCGGCTTTTCAGTAAAATCCACAAAGCAAGCGCCTCGCACCAAACATAGTGCTCAGCCCCCGAGCAGGCACATAGAAAGTTATATTATCGGCACGATAAATAAAAGGAATTGGCCTTGCGAATCAACCCCGGCTACTCTCAGGATCAACCTAAATAAATATTTAGGCACCCAGCTTCTTGATGTGCTGACTAAAAACTTGGGAGAGACTTCATGCAGGTAAAACGCCTCTGTTCCATGGCGCTAGGCTTCGTATTCCTCGCGTGTGCACTGTCAGTCGGATTAGCGGCCCAGACGTCTAGCGCTGAGACCGACAGGAAGATCGCCGATCTTGAAAAGCAACTTGAGGCGGTTCGTGCGCAACTCGATGCGCTGAAAACTAAACCAACAGCACCAACCGAAGCGTCAGCGACAAACGCCGCAACGCCCGCAGTGTCCCCTGCACCGAGTCCACTTGCCGGAATCACCAGCGTGCTTGGCGGCGTCAATCTTACCGGTCTTGTTGATGCCTATTATGGATACAATGCCAACCATCCTGCGGCTGGCACGGCGACCGAGCCATTCCAATTCTCCAACGGCCAGTTCAACCTGAACTTACTTGAAGTTCAGTTGGACAAACCAGTCGATAAGACCTCTCCGCTCGGCTTCCGTATTACCGGGGCATTTGGCCAAGCCATATTAGCGGTGAACGGCACATCCTTTGAGGCAGTTCGCAACCTCCCTGTGGCCCAATACCTCAAGGAAGGATACATGTCTTACATGGCCCCCGTAGGTAAGGGATTACAGATCGATGTCGGTAAGTTTGTAACATCAACCGGTGCGGAAGTAATAGAAACCAATCAGAACTGGAACTACTCGCGCAGTCTGCTGTTTTACTATGCCATCCCTTATTACCACATGGGAGCTCGCGCGAAGTACACCTTCAACGACAAGTGGTCTGTGACCGGATTTGCAATGAATGGCTGGAACAACGTCTTGGCCACAAACACCGGCAAGACCGGCGGCGTCAGCATCGCGTGGAACGCGACCAAGAAGCTATCGATCACTGAAACTTATCTTGGCGGCCCTCTGGATCGCTTTGGAACCGGTGACAACGGGCCGTGGAATCATCTGTCGGACACCGTGATTACCTACAACCCCAATACCAAACTATCTTTGATGGCAAACATTGACTACGACTTGGATACAGGAGTGCTGGGCAAAGGGAAATCTGGGGATTATGCCGGCATCGCGGCCTATGCCAAGTATGCCCTGACCCCAACGGTGGCCGTGGCCGGACGTTACGAATACTTCAACGACCATGACGGTTTTGCCACTGGCATCCCTAATTTCATCACCACGGCCAAAGGGCAGCACCTGAATGAGTTCACAGGAACCATTGAGCGCAAGATTGCAGGTCACCTGCTCTCCCGTCTTGAGGTTCGCCATGACGAGTCAAATCAGCATTTCTTCCAGCGCGGAGCTCTATCGGCGGTGAAGGGACAGACGACGGTTGATGCTGGTCTGGTGTTCGTGCTGGAACCCAACGACACCAAGTAAGTTACGCAAGTATTCGGCAAGGTTAGTAGCCGGTCAGGTATTTGGCTGGCTACTAACCGAAGACGCTAACCCCCAAGCAGACGATTTACGACGAGGAGATTCGGATGGCCGCAGAAAACACTAACGTTGAAATGCAAAAGACTCTGGGCCTGACCGGCCTGACGATGAACGCGATGGCTCTCATCGCTCCTGGTGCATTCTTATGGCTAACCTTCTACATTCAGGCGACGACCGGTACCACCGCCCCAGCAATGTGGATGGGCATTGTGCTCGCCCTGTTGCTTTGCCTTGCTACCGCCGTTTGTTATGCAGAGATGGCAAAGCTGTATCCAGGAACGGGAAGCTCTTACTACTTTGCCGAACAAGCCTTTTTGAACCACGATAAGGTGTGGAAGTTTGCCCGCTTGTCGAAGTTCATCGTCGGCTGGGGCTCGCATCTCTATTACTGGATCTACCCTGGCGTGATGGTCGGCGTTATGGGAATCCTTTGCGGATATCTCGTCGGCACCATTTGGCCAACCTTCATGAGCGCTTCCAATCCTGGGCCTGCATTCATGATGGTTGTCGCCGTGATCTTCTCGTTTGCCATAGCCTATATTGGCTACCGCGGTGTTAATGGCTCAACAGCGGTAAATATCGGCATCAACGTTATTCAGATTTCGGCACTCATCGTTTTCGCAGTGCTCGCTCTGGGCTATCGCGCCAACCACCCGGCTGGCAGTCAGGGATTCCAGTTCGACTCAACTTCGGGCGCGTCGTACTCATACGAGTTCGCAACAACAAAGACCACGGCTAACGGCGTTGAAACTGAGAACGTCGTTCGCGACGCAAACCAGGTTCCACAACCTAAGCTAGACGCGGCAGGCAAGAAAGTTCCGTTCATTGTCACCTACCCCACTGCAGATGATAAAGGTGCTTTCCTCACCCATGAAAAAGCTGCGTCTGTTGTTAGTCCGCATAAGTTGAGCTGGGTATTCCTGCAGGCGACGGTTGCGATTCTGATTCTCGTGGGATTTGAATCCGTAACAGCGATGGGCGGCGAAGCAAAGAATGCCAAGCGCGATGTACCGATCGCGGTGATCGTCTCGCTGCTGGTGCAGGGCCTGTTCTGCTACCTCTTCGAATACTTCGCGGCCAACTACTTCCTGAATAGTGGCTACACAATGCAAAGTGCGTCGGGCTCTGCCGCACCCATCGGCGACATGATGATCATCGTGGGGGACTCGCTATTTGGTGTGGGCCGCGGACGTATCTTTATGCTGGTGGAAGCCTTCACCGTCTTCCTCGCCCTGATCGGAACCACGTTATCCTGTATGAACACCGGTGCACGCGTTACTTACGCGATGGGCAAGGACCGTGAAGTACCCGAGCACTTCGGCTTGCTCCACGGCGATAACTTGACTCCTCACCGCGCGATCTGGACGCTGGCGATCATCTCTGCCGTAGTCGGTTGCGTTGCAGTGATTATGCCCTTCGGGAACGCCGGCGCTCCGACCGACGCAGTCATCCAGGCTCTGCCGCATGGCTTCTGGTCGAGCTTTGGTTACTCCACGAACGCCAAAATGGCTGCGCTTCCGAATTCTCTGCTTACGGTCACGCTGGCATCGAACTTCGGTACGTTCCTGCTCTACGCCCTCAGCTGTATTACTTGCATGGTGGCGTACCATAACCATCCGAAATTCAGCGTCCTGCGCCACTTCCTCATTCCACTCTTCGGCCTGGTTGCGAACTTGGCCTGCATGCTAACTTACCTCGTAGGCCCGTTCCTGGGCATAGGCACCAAGGCAGAGCCTCTGCTGGCCCTGGGTATCGCGCTGGTTTGGGCAATTTACGGCGGAATATACTTTGTAACGTCTTCCCGCAGTACGGGTAGGTCAACGTTTGTCGGCAGCCGCGTCGCATAGTTATACGCGCGCATTTGTTGTTCAAGATGCAGGCGGGTTATCAGCCCGCCTGCATCTGAATGTGGGAGGGTTTCATTTTGCCGCGCAATCGCGTAAGCGCTGAGTTCCTTGCCGCTGAGGTTCCGGAATCGAAACCGGCTATGCTGGACATCGAGTTCTCTGAGATCAGCGATTGTGGTCCTGTCCGTCCGCACAACGAAGATTTCATTGGGCATTCGCTACCGGCAAATCCGGAACAGGTCCGAAATCGCGGCTGGGTTTTTGCACTCGCGGACGGCGTTGGGGGGCAGGACCGCGGTGAGGTCGCATCGCGTCTTACGGTGGAAACAGTGCTGGCCGAGTGCGCCAAAACAGTTCCGGGGGAGAATTCCTCGTCACTGCTCACGCGAGCGATTCAAGCAGCAAATACAAGGGTTTATGAGGAAGCTCACGGAGGCATTGCCACCACCCTGGTCGCGTGTGTATTACGCTTCGACCGTGCAACGATTGCCCATGTTGGCGATTCGCGGTGCTACCTCATCCGGCATGGGCGACCGAACTTACTGACTCGGGATCATACGGTGGTGAACGAACAAGTTCGCCTCGGAATCTTAACCGAGCAGGAAGGTCGTAGAGCCACCACAAAGAATGTCTTGAGCCGTTCGATCGGTACTAACCTTTTTGTTTCGCCAGAGGTCAGTGAGCATAACGTAAGGTCAGGAGACCTCCTGTTGCTTTGCTCTGATGGGTTGCACGGGGCGGTGTCGGACGAGAAGATCACCCGTATCGCGGTCTCTGCCACGAACCTGGATGATGCAGCGCACCAGTTGATCACGATTGCCAATGAGAGTGATGGTGGAGATAATGTGAGCGTCCAACTAATCCGGATCAAGAACGTCGAAGCCGTTGGAATGTATCGCGGACGACCTTACCGGCTACACTGAAGAACTGGGACGCACCTCCCACGGAGGCAATCTTCTAACCATGATCAGCGTCCACGCTGGCGATAAACTCGACAACTTTCAGATTGAACGGCTGGTTGCCCGCAGCGGTATGGCTTCCATCTATCAGGGCACGGACCTCCGCACCGGTCAAATCGTTGCCATCAAGATTCCCCATCCGGAGATGGAGTGCGATCCGATCTTCTTTGAACGCTTCCAGCGTGAGGAGGAGATTGGGAAGAAACTCAATCATCCGGGCGTGATGAAGGTCTTCCCCAACAGTGAGCGCCACGATCCCTATATCGTGATGGAATGGGTGCCTGGGCGATTGCTTCGGGAGATCATCAACGAGAATCGCAAGATGCCGCCTGATCGCGCCATCAAGCTCGTGGAGTTGATATGCAAGGCGCTTGACCATATTCACAGCCATGGTGTGATCCATCGCGATCTGAAGCCGGAAAATATCATGGTCGATGAGA
>Ga0316231_1002641_pt1 | contig 16780 bp, 14 predicted proteins | sample TBH18027metaG_FD_206002 | JGI IMG/M metagenome (GOLD analysis project Ga0316231, IMG submission 206002) | Freshwater microbial communities from Trout Bog Lake, Wisconsin, USA - TBH18027 | ecosystem: Environmental > Aquatic > Freshwater > Lake > Hypolimnion/Profundal zone | place: USA: Wisconsin...
TGCAAGGTATTTGGAGCTGGAAGTCGGCGACCCGGTCTTAATGTCAGAGAGGCGTACTTCCTCCACCACCGGTATTCCCATCGCCCATTCATTCTTCTATTATCGGGCGGATGAGCATGAATTTAAAATCGAACTCCATCGGTCACAGCACCGAACATTGCTGCCGAGCATTTAATTTAGGGGGTAACAGAAGAGAACTCTACCGATGTAACCTATACCATTGAGGTATTGTGAGCCGACTGACCTGTTAGACGCTAAATATTAGAAAAGGTGGAATTGTCATGAAAATCACTATTCTTCTCAGCGCTTTTTGTCTTATATTTCTTGTTGCCGGGCCAGCCTCCGCGGCAGCTACGGACGGCGAGCTGCCAAACATCAAAATCCTCGCTACCGGCGGGACAATCGCCGGACAGGCGCCTGACAGCACCCAGATGACCGGCTATGATTCCGGAGTGCTCACCGTCCAGGCCTTGATTAACGCCGTGCCTGAGATCAAGCAATACGCCCGGGTCAGTGGTGAACAGATCACTAACGTGGCCAGCCCTTCGCTGACCTTTGACATCTGGCTCACGATGGCCAAGCGTGTCAATGAGTTGTTGTCGGATGACGCCGTGGACGGCGTCGTCATCACTCATGGAACCAGTACCCTGGAAGAAACGGCGTATTTTTTGAATCTGGTGGTTAGGAGCGATAAGCCAGTAGTGCTGGTGGGGGCCATGCGGCCTGCCACCGCTATCAGCGCCGACGGACCAGTCAATCTTCTCAACGCCGTCCGTCTGGTGGCTAGCCGGGAAGCACGCGGCAAGGGAGTGCTTGTCGCCCTCAATGATGAAATTAATGGCGCCCGCGACGTTACCAAAACCAACACTATGGCGGTGGAAACCTTCAAGTCGCCCGAACTGGGTTATCTAGGCTATATTCAAAATGGCAAGCCGTATTTCTACCGCAACTCCACCCGCCGAAACACGGCGAACAGTGAATTCAGTGTCGACGGCTTGACTCAACTGCCGCGAGTAGATATCATTTACGGCTATGTCAATGATGATGCCGTGCATGTAGAAGCCGCGGTCGCGGCTGGCGCTAAAGGCATTGTCGTTGCCGCTCCCGGTCATGGCAGCCTGTCAAACGCCTTGCGTGCAGCGCTGATCCAAGCCCAGCAGCAGGGGGTAGTGGTTGTCAAAACCTCCCGTACCGGCAATGGCATGATTACCCGGGTTGCGGAAGATGACCGCTACCATTTTATCGCCGGTGACAACCTGAATGCGCAAAAGGCACGCATTCTCCTAACCCTGGCACTGACCATGACCGGCGATCTGCAAGAGATTCAGCGACTATTCAACGAATATTAAGGTCAATTCCGTTACGCAGCTTACAAGCTGCAATATCCTGGCCAACTTCAGCCGAGCGGTAACGACTCAAGTACGAGGAAGAACGCAAACACCTGAGCCTGATTAGCGGCGAGGATTATGAGTAACATTCTTTGTGACCATTACCGCATATTCAAATGATGAAACCGCTCAGGGAACACCAACTAATGGAAGGTGACGAACATGATTATCAGATCAGAAGATTTGCCGGTAGAGCAGCGAACAGCACCCCGCACGGGTACGTTAACTAAATTGCTTGACCCTGCCCAGATGCACAATAAAAACCGACTGTTTGCCAGAATCGCCCTGAAACCGGGCGGGTATAATCCTCCCCACAAGCACGAAGGGGATTTCGAGGTATTCTATATTTTATCGGGACAGGCGCGGGTACATGATAATGACTCTTTGGAGGAACTCAAGCCTGGGGATGTCCTATTCACCGATAATGGTAACAGCCACGGAATAGAGAATATCGGAGACACTGATCTGGAATATATCGCTCTTATCACTTACGTATAAAGAAAACTAAGGCTTCCGCGAAAGGTAAAATGAATGACAACGACGAGTGTAACCTCAGTTCAATAACTTTGCCGGTAAAACATTGCTGTGAGCAGTCAAACGCGCCGTAAATTAAATTAGTGAGGTAGTCGTTAGCTCCTTCTCGTTCTGCATTCAAATGCCCTCCGTCATGGAGCAAGTTGCATTGGCATCAACCCCACTTATTTATTTATTTATTCGCACATCAAAAACATCTGAAAAAGAGACCAGGTAATTGCGGGAACGTGGAAGTAGATAACAAGCAGTAATTAGCTCATGGAGGGACAATGATGAAGGCAAATGTTGTGCATAAGAGTACCAGCATCCGATTGAAACTTGCAATAGGCATAGCGGCGATTTCTTTCGCGGCTCTGGCGGTTGTCTCGGCCTGGGGCTGGTGGTTGATGAAATCGGAAGCGGAAAACCTTACGATGCAGGTTCTTACAGAACAGGCTTTACGCAATACCCAGCAGGCGGAAGCCTCTATCCAAAGTGTGCAACTGATGATGCAAGGATTGGCTGACGCGAGCGAAGTAGCCGATGCTCCAATGCTTGCCGATGCTCTTCCCGCAATCCGACGGTTTATGGCCAAAAACCAGGCTGTTACTGACTCGGTACTGATTTCCGGGCCGGATGGCAAACGAATGGCGGCAGACGGGGGCGTCGCTGACATGAATGACCGTATCTTTTTCAAACGCATAATCGCGGAGCGGGTTCCCCTAGTATCAGAAATGCTTATTGCCCGTTCGACCGGAAAGCCTTCCATATCGGTTGTGGTTCCATGGAAGGGGCTTGACGGCCAGTTCAGGGGCGGCATATGGTGCACTGTCGCGCTGGACAGTCTCCAGGCGCAGACTGAAGCCATTCGTTTCGGTGACACTGGTTACGGATTTGTCACTAATGATGAAGGGTTTATTATCGCTGACGGGGCCAACAAAGAAGCGGTCGGCAAGGTGAACTTCAATAAATTGCCGGACGGAGATCCGATGAAGGCCCTGTGGAAGAAGGCGTTCGATTCCAAGAAAGCGGTATCAGGTAATTATCAGTTTGATGGTAAGAGTTATTTTGGCGTGTTCACACCGATGCAAGTTCCCGGCGGACGAGTCTGGGTCGTCACAGTGGCACTCGAACAGCGGGAACTGGATGGTAACGCTGCCAAGGCTGGTATGGGCCTCTTGGGAGGCTCGATTGTTTTGGCACTGCTGGCAGCGGGCGCTGCCTATATTTGGGCCCGGTCGTTTTCCACGCCGATTATCAAGTGTGTGGCCGCAGCCCAGCGAATTGCCTCCGGCGACGTGCGACCGATAGCGAAGACAATCAATAGCAACGACGAACTCGGCGATCTGTCAGACGCCATTGTCGCCATGAACGACTCTATCCGGGCGCTGGCGCTCGACTTCCAGGACAAGTCGTCCAGGATCGCTTCTTCATCAGAACAACTTACTGCCAGTGCCGACCAGTCAGCGCGGGCCGCAGGCCAAGTGGCCGGGTCAATTACCCAGATGGCCAGTGGGACAGAAAAGCAAGCCACCGACGTCAGTGGGGCGACAAGCACAGTGGATAAAATGGTCCAGGAGATAAAAGCAGCGACCGAAGGGGCGGGCCGGGTCGCGGAAGTGTCAGGCCAGACTGGAGCTGCAGCCGAACAGGGCCAGCAAGCCATCCAATCGGCGGTGGCACAGATGAACGCCATCGCGGCGGGCAGTGCGAAGGTTCAGGAAACAGTCAATAAACTTGCCGCGAGTTCTGCGCAAATCGGCGATATCGTGAATGTCATCTCAGGTATCGCCGGCCAAACGAACCTGCTGGCGCTCAACGCTGCCATCGAAGCGGCTCGGGCCGGTGAGGCAGGGCGGGGTTTTGCGGTCGTGGCCGAGGAAGTCCGGAAATTGGCCGAGCAGTCGCACCAGGCAGCCCAGGAGATCACCGGGCTGATTGCGGAAAACCACGTCAATATGGAACATGCCGTTCAGGCAATGGCAGCAGGAACGGGGGATGTGAAAACCGGGACGGCGGTTGTACAGCAGGCGGGACATGCTTTTGATGTAATCGTTCAAGCCGCAAGGAAGGCTCAGACAGAGTCGGGTCAGATCACCGGAGTGATGAAACAGGTGGACGCGGGAGCTGATCTTGTCGTCGCTGCCATGAAAGAGATCGACTATTTAAGCCGAGAAAACTCCTCGGAAGCCCAGAACGTGTCCGCGGCGGCGGAAGAAATGTCGGCTTCGATGGAGGAAATCGCCTCGTCCAGCGAAGAGTTGTCGCATATGGCGCAGGAGATGCAAGTGGCCGTAACCCGGTTCCGGGTCTAGTCAACCGACTACCCACTTAAATTAAATTTATACCAAATGGCTTCCAGACTTGGAATCCAGGGTAAAGTGCAACTTAGATTGCTAAGGAGAGATGAGGATGGAATTAGGGTTAAACGGAAAAGTGGTAGTAATCACCGGCGGAGCGACCGGAATCGGTTTGGCTAGTGCGCTGGCTTTCGCTCAAGAGGGGTGTAAGGTAGCGATTTGCAGCCGAACGCCGGGAAAGCTCGCGGACGCCTCCAGGGAATTCGCCGCAAAGGGGTATGAGGTGTTCGCCGCGGTCGCGGACGTATCGCAGGAAAAGGAACTGCAAGATTTCGCTAATCAAGTGCACGAACAATATGGAAGGATCGACATATGGGTAAATAATGCCGGAGTTTCGCCGAAAGCCCGTTTAATAGATATGAGCGGCGACGAATGGGATGAATTGATGCGGATAAATCTAAAGGCGGTGTTTTTAGGCTCGCAAATCGCCGCTCGGTTTATGAAAGAAAGGGGCGGCGGGGTGATTCTAAATGCTTCGTCATATGCCTCGATTATGCCTTCGGCCACTAGCGGCGCGTATGCGGCAGGCAAGGCGGCGGTATCGAGTTTGACGAGAAGCCTGGCGGCCGAATTGGCTCCGCTCGGAATCAGGGTCGTTGCTTATATTCCGGGAGTTATACTGACCGAGATCAATAAAAATCGGGTGGAACAATTTGGTCAGAAGCTTTTGTCACAGATTGCCCTGAACCGTTTTGGAAAACCCGAGGAAGTGGCAAGTGTATTGGTGTTCCTTGCATCCGATGCTGCCAGTTATATCACCGGAACGGCGCTAGAAATCACCGGCGGTAAATTTAGTATTCAAAACCCTGAAGCCCCCTGGGGATGGTAGGTATAGGAGCACTTTTCTGCTATAACGCCTGTTGATTCTGATTACGTAAGCTTGCGCAAGAAAAGTCATGCTGGATGTGTGAAGATGTTTATCGAGGAGGATTCTTAGGGTGCAAACCGACGAGCTTAAAAAGATGCTCAAAGATGACCAATTTTATGTGATACCAGGAGTGTTTGACTGTCTTGGCGCGCTGATCGCGCAAAAGACGGGTTTTAAAGCCGTTTCGATAACAGGAAACGGCCTGGCGGGGTCTTTTCTTGGCCTGCCGGATAGCGCCATGCTGTCTGCCAGGGAAGTAGTCGACTTCAGCCGGAATATTGCCGGGGCGGTCAATATTCCGGTGATCGGTGACGCCGATACCGGTTACGGCGATCCGATTACTGTGATGAGGACGGTCAAAGAATTTGAAGCCGCCGGGATTGCGGCTGTCCATATTGAGGACCAGGAGAAACGAGGTTCCTATTATACCGGGACAAAAAGATTGGTCCCGACAGCGCAGCACAGTGACAAGATTAAGGCTGCCGTCTATGCCAAGCGTGATCCGGACTTTTGCGTCATCGCCCGGACTGACGCGTTGCGGACCGATGGCATGGATGAAGCGCTACGGCGTATCAAGGCCTATCAGGAGGCCGGAGCCGACGCTGTTTTTGTGGTAGGTATTTCGTCCCTGGCCGATATCAGGCAGATAAGCCAAACGGTTTCTGTGCCACTGATTATCAATGCCAATGCCGGCGACCCGATAGCACAAATATCACCGGCTGAGATTCATGCCGCCGGAGCGAAATTTATCTTCTATCCGTCGCTGCTGAGGGCGGCGGTTGTTAAATGTATGTCGGACATGTTAGATTCCCTTTATCAATCAGGCAGCGCTGGAATAGACTCAGCTCGGGTGACTTCCTCGGCGGAGATTAACGAACTTCTCTCGTTGCCGGGTTATCAGGATCTGGAACGCCGGTTCAAATCCGACTGACTGTACTTTTCAGGAAAAGATGTAGAAGCGCTTGATTCCCCCAATAAGTGGCGGTGAGGCCAAAACATGCCGGCACGCTGTCGCGGCGTTCGGGACGAAGAATTACCAGATTAATTAGCAGAGGTGACCGAAATGAATAAGCCAAAAGTATATGTTACTCGTCCCTATCCGCCGGAGGCGCTCGAACTGCTCAAGGAGCGCTGTGAAGTAGAAATGAACCCCGAATACCGCGATCCGCCGAAGGAAGAGTTGTTGGCGAGGATGAAGGGGAAGGATGCTATATTTGTTGTGGCTACCTCTATCGACGAGGAGATATGCCAGGCCGTCAAACCATGGTGCAAGATATTCGCCAACCATGGTGTCGGCTATAACAATATCGACGTTACCGCGGCTACCAAACACGGTATTTTCGTCAGCAACGCACCGGATGTGGTTACCGATGCTACCGCTGACCTTGCGTGGGCGCTACTTTTATCCACCGCGAGGCGAGTTGTCGAATGCGACAAATTTGTCCGGTCGGGTCAAAAGGGCTGGGGGCCGACAAATCTGATTGGCACTCAGGTCAGCGGAAAAACCATTGGAATCATTGGGAGCGGACGAATTGGCACCGCTGTCGCACAGCGCGCCTCAGGATTTAAAATGAAGGTAATCTATACCGGCCTGACACCCAAACCGGCGTTTGAACAAGCTACCGGTGGAAAGTATGTCGACAAGGAGACCCTTCTGAAGACAGCCGACTTCATTTCCCTTCATATTCCCTTGAGCCCCGCAACCCATCACTTGATTGGCGCGGAAGAATTAAAGATCATGAAAAAGACGGCCATATTAATCAATACTGCCCGTGGCGCGGTAATCGATGAGAAGGCATTGGTGGAAGCGCTGCGCAGCGGCCTAATTGCCGGCGCGGGGCTTGATGTCTTTGAGAAGGAACCCGTATTGGCGGCCGGTCTCGCCGAAATACCCAGTGTCGTGCTGACTCCGCATGTCGGCACAACAACCCTGGAAACCAAGACTGCGATGGGCGAACTGTGCGCGCGAAACATTTTCGCTGCGCTAGACGGCCTGATGCCGCCCACCTGTCTCAATCCTGAAGCTAAAGCGAACTGATGACATGCAGAAGTTTATTTGGCATATAAGAGTAAGATGCGAAGAAGAGACATGAGCAAAGAAGGGAGGGTAATAAAAGAAGGTTTTGCCGATGGTGGTACGGACAACCAGATTAATAACGTGCCAAACGAAATACGTGTCAGTTGAGGGCGGATAAAAATCCTATGGATGATATTGGCGCCCTGGGAGGACCAAAAGGAGGAAACAACATGATAAAAAGATTTTTTTCCCGAGCGGTGCTCATGATCGGCGTGTGCCTGTGTGTTGTTCCACTCATCCTCGCATCGGTTTGCGCTGCGGTGCAGGCAACACCGGCCGTCTATTACCCGGATGCCGAATGGCAACACAAAACTCTTGCTGAGGCTGGCATTAATCCACAGCTTCTGCAAGAAGCAATTGATTTTGCTATTGCCAGTGAGACAAAGAACCCGCGTGACTTAAAAATGAACCACTATAGCACTTTTGGACGAGAGCCGTTTGGGTACGCAATTGGTCCAATTCATGATCGCGGAGACATGACCGGGTTGATTGTGTATAAAGGCTATATTGTTGCTGAGTGGGGCGAACCACAGCGGGTCGACATGACCCACAGTGTAGCTAAAAGCATGTTGTCCAGTGTCGTCGGTGTCGCTTATGACCGTGGAATGATAAAAAGTATATACGATAGAGTTGAGCCTTATGTGCCACCGATTCAGCTTTACAATCCGCTTGTGATTGGTAATAAGGCGGACAATTTCGCAACCTCCGATTTTATTAACTTATTTGATACCCCTCACAATAAAACGATTACGTGGGACAATCTTTTGCGGCAGACCAGCGATTGGGAAGGAACGCTATGGGGTAAGCCTGATTGGGCTGACCGTCCGGATAAAGATCCCAAGACTTGGGTTGCGCGAACACACAACGAACCTGGCACCTCGTATAAGTATAACGATACCAGGGTAAATGTACTGGCTCTGTCCATTCAAAATGTTTGGCGCAAACCGTTGCCGCTGGTACTAAAAGAAAATATTATGGACCCGATTGGAGCCTCCAATACCTGGCGGTGGTATGGTTACGAGAATTCGTGGATTGTTATGGATGGCGTTCCGGTGCAAGCAGTGTCAGGGGGAGGCCATTGGGGCGGGGGCATGTATATTAATGCTTACGACATGGCACGCTTCGGTTATCTGACCCTAAATCACGGCAAGTGGAAAGACCGTCAGCTGCTTTCTGACCAATGGATTGATTGGGCGCTCACTCCGACCCCAGTCCAGCCTACCTACGGTTTTTGCAACTTTTTCAATAACAAAGACAAAAAACTGTATCCTAGTGCCCCGGCAAGTGCATTCGCCCATATTGGCAATGGTACCAACGTCATCTATGTTGATCCAGAGAATGACCTTGTGGTTGTGTTGCGCTGGATAGACGGCGATAAAATTGACGGTGTTATTAAGAGGCTGCAGTCGGCTCTCGGTAGGCAATAGAACCGCCTTGCTTTCTTCGCTTCATCAGCGGTTTCTTGAGAATGTCCCGGTTCGAGCCTCCTGCGAACACCATATTGAAAATAAGATTCCGTAGACAATACGGTCTACGGAATCTTTGTGCATGGGGGCCTGCTTGACAGTTGTTGAGCCCACTTCAAACGGTATCGGCGGCGAAGCACCCAGGTGGCAGTGGCAAGAAGGAAAAACCATCGAAGTGGAACAACTGTTTCCTGAATATATCGCTGAAGCGCTGCAGCGCAAAGGGCATGATATCAAAAGAATCCTCGGCAACACGACGATGGGACGCGGCCAGATCATCTGGCGAGACGACAGCGGCGTATTGGTCGGCGGCACCGAGCCGCGGGCCGACGGGGTCGTTGCAGCATGGTAATATCACAGCTACAGGCAATATGATAAAGGGGTAGCGCTTTGCTTTACCTGCGCGCTGTTCGTATGGCAATTATAAATATAAACCATGTCCGAAAGAGGAGCGTAAACAAATACTGCGAAGTATTTTAAGGGGGTGTGTTTGTATGCAAATTTGGTTAGGAATGCTTGTAATACTTATCATGGTTTATCTGTTAGCAAAACGTTACGAGACGCGGATGGTGTTATTCGGTACCGGGATGGCGCTGGCAATCATTGCAGGTAAACCTATGGGAGCCTTCGATTCTTTTACAAAAGCGTTGCAGGATTGGAGGATATTAGAGCCAATTGTTTCTGCAATGGGATTCGCCATGGTGGCAAGGGCGACGACTTGTGACAAGCATCTTATTGCACTATTGACTAGCTCCTTGCGAAAAGCAGGGCCATTTCTCATTCCCGGCGCCGTTTTGCTAACAGCCGCAGTAAATAGCTCGTTAACAAGCGCTGCCGGCGTCGCAGCTGCAGTAGGATCTATATTGATTCCGCTGCTCATGGCGGCTGGGGTTCATCCAGCAGCGGCAGCTTCCGCGGTTATGGCAGGAACTTTTGGATCTAATTATAATCCGGGCCATGTCCATAATGTATTAGTCGCAGAACTGGCTGGAAAGACGCCGATGGATGTGTTGGCTGTTCAAAGTTTTCCCCTGACTATTGCGTTAATCATTGGGGCTGTGTCTCTAACTGCGATAACTTTTTATCTAAAGGAAAATAAGGGTTACGAGCTGACTGGTGCCAAGGCTGCCTCTGACCTGGATGGTCTGAAGATAAACCATCTGTATGCCGTAATCCCAATGCTGCCGCTGCTTATCCTAGTCCTTGGCAATGCTCAAGTTATACCGATCCTCAAAATGTCAGTATCGCACGCGATGTTGATCGGCGTTCTGGCTGCATTAGTGGTTACCCGCTCCAATCCGGCTAGTATTTCCGAGGCTTTCTTCAAAGGATTTGGCGACTCCTTTGGCCGTATCTTTGGTATTATCGTGACTGCATTCGTGTTTGTTGACGGTATGAGTGCAGTGGGATTAATTCAGGCTTTAACTACGGCAATGACATCGTCGCCGGAGATTGCAAAACTGGCTGCAGCTCTTGGACCCTGGGGTTTAGCGGTTATTTCCGGTTCAGGTGAAGCTGCGTCCATAGCTTTTAATAAAGCAGTTAGTGCGCATGCAACGCAGTTTGGGCTGGATACTGTTCACATGGGAGCAATGGCTACGTTATCCGGAGCAATTGGGCGTACCATGTCCGCGATTTCGGGAGCGACGATCATCTGCGCGGGTTTTGCCGGTATTAATCCCCTGGAAATTGCAAAACGCAATGCACTCGGCATGATGCTTGCGTTGATTGTTACTTATTTAATCCTCATGCGTTAGCACTTGCCGAAACGAGTAGAGTAGTTACTGCTTTTCTCTGTGTTTTAACAAGAACCGATAAGGGAGGCTGCTATGAAGACTAAGTACGATTTGGCTATCTACGGCGGGTGGGTTATTGATCCGGTAAATCATCGCCAAGGGTGTTTTGATATCGGCATGAAAGACGGCAAGATTGTGGAAGTGGCGGAGGAGATGGATCGTACACAGGCCGCGCAAACGATCAATGCACACGGCATGTATATAACTCCCGGCCTTATTGATATGCATGTACATCTGTCCAATATATACCACGGTCAATATGGGCATCGAATGCTTGCTCTCGCCGGTGTTACAACTGCGCTGGATATGGCCGGGCCGGCTGATGAGGTTTTTCAAACCGCCAAATGCCATGGCGCGGGTATTTCGGTAGCAGTTTTGAACGGCATACGCCCTGGACACAATGTCAAAGATGAAGACCCGAAAGCCGATGAACTGGAAAAGGTGGTAATCGATGCCTTGCAGAAAGGCGCTATCGGGATAAAACTACGCGGCGGCCATTACCCGATGACCTCAGAGTCGACCGCCAGGGCTATTTCGGTGGCGAATAAGTGTCAGGCCTATGTTGCCTTTCACGCAGGTACAACCAGGTACGGGTCTGTTATAGAAGGGGGCCTGGAAGCCATTGAATTAGCGGCTGGGCAGGCGCTTCATCTTGCTCATGTAAATAGCTACTGCCGAGGTGTTTCCCGCCCGGTTTTGCAAGAAACCGAGGACATGGTCAATGCACTAATCGCCAACCCCAACATTACTTGCGAGTCCTATGTCTCTCCGTTTAACGCTACTGTCGCAAAATGCTCCGGTGGTCAGCCCGAAAGCCAAGTTACCAGGCGTTGTTTGACAACAAGAGGGTTTGAGCCTAGCGAGAAGGGACTTGAGGCCGCCATTCGCGAAGGCTGGGCCCATGTTAACATACCACAAGGCGGCGTCATGGCACTTGCTACCGGAGAAAAGGCTGTTCGTTTCTGGCGGGAACTTAACACAGCTGCCTTCGTCAGCTTCCCGATCAATCCGCCAGAGCCGCGTATTCGCTTGGCGACAGCTAAAAGAGCCGGAAAAGAGTTTGTGGTGGATGGCATCAGCACTGATGGCGGCGCCATTCCACGCAATACGATCATCGAAATCGGACTTTCGCTGGTTAAATTGCAGGCGTTAACCATCCAGGAGTTTGTTTACAAAACAAGTATTCGACCTGCGGCTGTCTTGGGACTTAAAAACAAGGGGCATTTTTCCCCAGGCGCTGATGCCGACCTGACGGTTGTAGATTTCGAAAGGCAAAAGGCCCGCACAACCATTGCCAACGGTAAAGTTATCATGCATGATGGTGTTGTTTGCGGCAGCGGGTGCCAAATAGTTACCACGAAGCAAGGAGAAAAACACGTTCAATCCTATGGTTTGCAACCCTACTTGATTGATTTGCAAGAAACTGAATTCTACCTAAGACTCAATGGGGTAACGAAAGACATTTGAGCATTTGGAGGGCGGTTATCAGATGAAACAAAGTGCCTATATCATTCAAAACTTTTTGGAACTAGTGAAAAACAACGTTCAATCGCGAAATGAACGGGCAATTGCCGACCTGTTAAAACAAAAGTTGACCGATCTGGGTTGTGAGGTTGTGGAAGACGGGGTTGGACAGATGATTAACGGCAATACAGGGAATATTATCGCCAGGCTTAAGGGCGATGGTGCAGCCCCGTCTGTTTTATTGTCTGCGCATATGGATCGGGTTAAGATGGGTGAAAATATTAAACCCATTGTTAGTGAAAGCAAAATAACCAGCGATGGCAGCACGATTCTCGCAGCCGATGATGTAGCGGGAATAGCGGCCATCTTAGATGGCGTCAGGCAGGTTAAGGAATCGGGCATGCCGCATGGCGATATCGAAATTGTTTTCTCTGTTTGCGAAGAGCAGGGAGTTCTAGGGAGCAGGTATCTTGATTTTTCCCGCCTTAAAGCCAAATTGGCCTTTGTATTCGATTCGCCGGGGGGAGTGGGCAGGATAGTCAACCAGGCTCCGTCTAAAAGCAAAATAAAGGTTCAAGTACACGGTCGCAGCGCTCATGCAGGCAACGAGCCGGAAAAGGGCCTGAATGCTATAAAAGTGGCTGCAGCGGCACTTGTGCAAGTGGAAGATGGGCGAATTAACGAAAGCTTAACAGCCAATTTCGGCGTAATTCAAGGCGGTGGAAGCATAAATGTTGTATGCGATTATGTGGAGATTCTGGGAGAAGTAAGAAGCACCGTGACGGACGAGATGCGCCAATACATAAGCGATATGAAACAAAAGTTTGCAAATGTAGCGCGGCAATATAACACAACTATTGACGTAGAAGTGGAAGAACTATATGAAACCTTTTGTGTCGGCGAAGAAGAGGTAGTAGTACAGGTTGCCAAGCGGGCACTGCAATCGGTTGGCGCGGAGGTTCGCGTTACACCCGGCGGTGGCGGTATGGATGCTAACAATTTCAATAAAGCAGGTATCAGAGCGATCGGGCTTGCTTCAGGCTACAGTAAGAATCATACTCTGAACGAGGAAGTAAGCATTGCGGATTTAATCAAAGCCGGGGATCTTGTAAAAGAAATCATCAGTGAGGCCTATAAACTTAAAAGATAGCTGGCAGCTGTTTGCCGCGGTCGCCACGCTTTTTCTTGTTATTGCCGGCATCTTTGAGAGATTCTGATAAAGGAGGAAAACACATGGCTACGACTGCTTACAGCATCCTATTCTCTGGGCGAAGCGAGGATTTCGCCATGGAAATCAAGCTAGTGGGCTGCCAATTGTTGATTCTGGGAGGTGTAGTGAGATGAAAAAAACGGCTTCATTGGTTATAATGATATTTTGCCTGTTAGCTATGGTAGCTCCAAGTGTCTTTGCTTCTCCGATTAATGCAACTCCTGATTCTACCAAAAACATAGAAATACTAGCAACAGAGAAAAGCATACAAGAAATACGGGATGATTTGGATGCTGGACGTTATACTTCGCATGATCTAGTTATTGCTTACATGAAGCGTATTGCCGCGCTGGACAAGGATGGTCCCAAACTCAACAGCATCCTGGAAATGAACCCTGAAGCTCTCCTGCTGGCTGACGCTTGCGACGTTGAGCGTCGGGCAGGAAAAGCTCATGGTGTATTGCACGGTATCCCTGTGTTGATAAAGGATAATATTGACACAGCTGATATGATGCGTACATCTGCCGGCTCCCTGGCGTTAAAGGATCACTTTGCAAGTAAAGATTCTTTTGTAGCTCAGCGCCTGCGTCAAGCCGGAGCGATTATTCTCGGGAAAACCAACATGACAGAATGGGCCAATTGGACGTCAACAAAAATGCCGGGTGGCTATAGCTCGCTGGGCGGGCAAGTACTTAGTGCTTATGACCCTGGTTTCCCGGTTCGCGGTTCCAGTACAGGGTCAGCTGTCGCCATGTCCGCAAATTTCGCCGCGGCAGCCGTGGGGACTGAGACTTCGGGGTCTATTATTCACCCTGCCTATTGGGCTTCTGTTGTTGGCATTAAGCCAACCGTTGGGCTAGTAAGTCGTAGCGGCATAATACCCATTGCGCCGAGCCAAGACACAGCCGGTCCGATAGCGCGTACGGTAGCTGATGCCGCTATGATGCTGAATGTTCTAGCAGGTATTGATCCAACAGATCCGGCTACTTTAGCTGCAGCCGGTAAAATTCCAAAAGACTATACAGTCTTTTTAAAGAAAGATTCGTTAAAGGGTGCTCGCATTGGCGTAAGCCGGCAACTCTTTGGTCAAATGAGTGATGAGCAAGCAGTATTGTTTGACAGGGTATTAAAGGAAATGAGAGACGCCGGTGCGGAGATTATTGACCCGGCTGAAATGCAATTAGATGAACTACTGAAATCAAACTGGGCTGACGGCAAAACCATGGTGTACGAGTTCAAACCTGCTATCAACAATTACCTAAAAGGTGTCGAAGCATATATCCCTGTTCATACTCTTAGTGATGTTATTGCTTTTAATAATCAAGATACGGAAAAACGCGCGCGCTATGGGCAAAACATATTGGAAAGAGGGGAAATGACTAGCGGATCATTGACTGAACCCGAATATATTCAAGCCCGTATACAAGATTTGCGTCTTACACGCGAGGCCATTGATGGTACTCTCCTTAGATATAACCTGGACGCGATTATTTTCCCTCCGATGAATAACACGATGATAAGCGGGGTTATTCTTGAAGCCAGAGCCGGCTACCCTGCAATAACAGTGCCGGCGGGCTATTTAGAAGATGGTAAACCCTTCGCGTTTATGTTGGCAGCCACGGCGTGGCAAGAGCCCAAACTAATTTCTCTGGCCTATGCTTATGAACAACAAACTCATCATCGTCAGCCTCCTGCACTCCCTACTGTGCCTTAAAATAAAAGTTAAGATTACTAAATGTGACAGCCGACGTAGGCTGTCACATTTTTTATGAACGGATATTGGCGTTAACAGCTGGCAGACATACTGATAACGGTCTGTCTATTTCAGCCAGGCCGGCATAAGCGCAGTAAATAAGTGGCCAGCTATAAAGAAAGACCGCTATCCTTGCAACGGGGTGTCATTTTTTGCGGCAAGTTGAATAAAGTTAAGTAGAAAGAGGTGGGGGGGAGAATTACATGGCGTTCAGAAAGCTAGTACCCATCATAGCCATAATAGCTATACTCCTTGTATCGGCAACTGCTTTTGCTATGAATACAGGCGGTAACCGCGGCGGAGGGGAGCGCGGCGGAGGGGAGCGTGACTTTGGCGGTAGCAATGACGGAACTATTATAATCTTAAATCCCATCAAAACAAGTTCCTGGAATGCCGGCACGGAGCAGAAAATAGTTTGGCGTTACTCAGGGGTTTCGCCCGACCAACCCATTCAAATTGAATTGTTGCGAGACTACGCAAGTATTATAACTATCGCATCCAGTGTCGCTATCGATAAAAGGGAGTTTTTATGGACAATACCGGGCAACGTTCTTCCGGGCAGTTATGTAATTAGAATTAGCAGCATGGAGCACCGGGCTTCAGCTGCGCTTAGCGATGAGTTCAAAATCATATCAGTCGCCCCGCCGACACAATAGCTTATAAGTGCAGCGATTCGTAACCGGCATGCTCCACAAGTAAAATCATGCTCCCAGTCATTTCGACTGGGAGCTTTTTGCGTTTGTCCTGATTGGCATTTGTTTATTTTAGTCGTGGGATGGGTTTGTGTTCTTTTGGAATAAATTATATATGCTTCCCCTGGACGTAGGGAGAAAACAGACTACTGCTATAGCAGGAACATCGAACATAGTTAATGTTCTATCACCTTGGAAACTCTGGGCAGCCATCCCCTATGAATCATTAATTGCAGCAACCGGTAATCCCACTGTAATCCGCTGTTCAATAATTGATTGATTGAACCGGCAACCTCAAGTTGATAACATTGTTGTAGCGTCAAAAAAAGAGTTAATTGGGAACCTCTTGCCAAGTTCCCAAGAGCTATGGCGATTTCCATGTCCGTTAATCGAACGCCTCTAGGATAATCCACTTTTCCCTCATACAGGGGATGCGGTGGGAAGTGTTCATCCGGCAGCTCGGCTTCACCTGCCCGCATAAGTTTCTCACATTCTTCAATTGCCGGAATAGCTTGTTCATAAATGGCTTCCTTTATCAATTCCCTAAGTTCAGGCTCCTCAGCTTGGTTGTAGAAGGAGCTGAGCACTGAGATGTTATGCCTCGCCTGGAGTATTATCCCATATAAACCGGCGGCCTCCATATAGCTTATCGGTTCTTTATCGACTAGCGATTGCACTATTGTACGTGTAAAGGCCTTTACCTGATCCACAATAGTCAATTGTGGTTCCCCCTTCAAAATATGAGCGTAAGTTCTCAGGCCGCCCCCAGACAGTATACATGCCCCATATCCACTAGCGACTACTTAGTCCATGAAGGCTTTACTATTAGATGCGACAAATTAAACCCCTTTTGCATTGAAATATGCCGCCCTATTTTATCTTCCTTCTAATTTTCAGTGCCAGCGAGGGGGAAGCAATCTCCAGAATGAACAACATCGAGCCTAAGAGAATCTTCCATTTCGGGATCGCGATAAGAATCCCCCCATAGTAGTATTAGCCATTTCTGACTGCACAAATACGGAATCTCCCCTTGATGTCCGGGCATGACGGCTTTCAATAAAGACCCGATATATTGGCTGCATCATCTTTACATTAGTGTGAGAGGGCTCAAGCATTTAATCCCAAGAAATTTTTGGACTCGCATTTTAAGAGTGGAGATGGCGATGTCGTCACAATTCACATAAATTGGTTGG
>Ga0316231_1002648_pt1 | contig 16755 bp, 14 predicted proteins | sample TBH18027metaG_FD_206002 | JGI IMG/M metagenome (GOLD analysis project Ga0316231, IMG submission 206002) | Freshwater microbial communities from Trout Bog Lake, Wisconsin, USA - TBH18027 | ecosystem: Environmental > Aquatic > Freshwater > Lake > Hypolimnion/Profundal zone | place: USA: Wisconsin...
TTCGTCAATCTTTGGGAAACGCCTAGTGCGGACCCGCATGCTAGGTGTTGTGAGAGGACGGGAGTTAATCGCTCCCTTCTACTCGATTTATTATCGGAGATTGCGACCGGCCGTCTGGTTGGACTGACACGCCGTACCGTATTGCCGACTTGTTGTTAGCAGGCGCGGGTTCCAATTTCCTTCCCCCTCGAAATCCGGATGCGGTCACAATTTACAGAGCGTAGCTGTGAAGCCCCGGCAACAATATATTGACTCCTATGAACGTGAAAATCACGATGGCAAAACCGGCAATGGCCCAGTTGACCGCCGTCCGTCCCTGCCAGGCGTAGACGGCGCGGCCGTGAAGATAGACGGCGTACACCAGCCAGGTTATGAGCGACCAGGTTTCTTTCGGGTCCCAGCGCCAGTAGGAGCCCCAGGCGTATTCGGCCCATACCGCGCCAGTCAGTATGAGCAGGGTCAGAAAAGGCATGGCAAAAAGGATGGACTGATTCATCATACTTTCCAGGACAGACGGCTCGGGGACAAGAGAAAGCAGGGCCGGGCTGCTGTTCCTGGCATCAAGGTAACACCGCCAGCGGTGCGCCAGGGCTACGGCAAAGGAGAAGGCAAGAGAACCATAAGCGATGACCGCTGTGATGACATGGGCGAGAAGCCAATTGCTCTTGAGGGCGGGCATGAGCGGTTTGGCCTCTTGGTAGAAGATCAGGAAAACTCCGGAGAACAGGACCGCCAAAGGAAGGGCAAACGCACCCAGGGCGGGCTGACCATACCTGAGATCGACCCACAGGTAAGAGCCGACAACAAAAGCTACCAGGACAATCCCAAATTCGAACATATTGGCGAAGGGAGCGTGGCCTGAGGTGAGGGTTCGAATGGCGGCGGCACAGATGTTGGCGGCAAGCCCGGCCAGGGCGGCCCAGCGGCCCAGGCGAGCCAAGCCCTGTTTTTGATAGACAAGGCGGCCGATGTAGAAAATGGCGGCAATCAAGTACAAAAAAAAGGCCGCGATTATAGTTGGAATCTCCTGATTGAGCACTGTGTGGCCTCCTAGGCAGAGTTATTTGCGTTCAGTTTGCGAGGTTCTGGCAAAGCAGGGACAGTTCTTCGGTGAGTAACTGCGATCTTCCCGAGATGGTGACCACTAGTAGAGTGGATTCGGCATTCGGTCTGATTTCGGCCCAGATAACGCGTCGATGAGGGAGGAGACTGAGGAAGAAAGCCGCACCCATGATGGAGAAGCCGGTGAAGACGAGCGGCAAGCCCGGGTCGTGTTTCACATCCAGTCCGGATGCTTCCTGAACAGCGCTGAAGACCAACTCAATCGGCGAGCCTGGAATCGACAGCGGATTGCCGATCGCAACGGCGTTCATGCCCAGCGGCCGGCCCCCGCTATAAGCCATATATATGACATGCGGATTGAGTGGTTGGGCGGATCGGCTGACCATGGGGCGCTTAGGATCGAAGTCAGGTAGATATTTCAGCGGGACTACGGCGATGCCCAACCGATCATCCAGGATAATCGGTTGTTTTTCCTCCAGACGGAGCTTCCGGGCATTATGACCGGTTGCCTGCTGGGTAATTTCGTAGAGGTTGGAGTAAGAGGCCTGATAGAAAGAGACCCCCTGGTAAGAAAAAGGATGATTGACCTTGACGTCTTGACTGAGAACGTCCTCGCCGATGCGGGTGACGGTCAGGTTGCTTACCCAGTCGGATACCTGGCCGTTAGGGTAAAGTTCGGTTGTGAAGGTGTTCAGCCGGAGTTCGAAAGGGCAGCCAGGAGCGGGGTAGGAGCCGGCCCCAATAGTGACCGAATCGCCGGGCGCCAACAGAACTGAGTATTGGAAGCCGGCCATACTGCCGTAAAAACTGCCTAGTGCGATAATGAGAATCGAAGCGTGAATAAGGAAGGTACCCCAGGGAGCCAGTTGGCCTTTGCGGGCATAAAGGCGGTCAGTGCCGATATCCCAAACGCGAAACCCTGACTGTTTGAGGCGTTGCCTCATCCTCTGGGCGACCTCGTCCGGCGGCAGAGCCAGCCGGCATTCCCGCTGCCAGGACATCGCAGCCGGCCATACCGGCGGGGCAAAGGTGTCCCGCCACAGGACCGGCAGGCGGGATAGTGAGCAGCAGGCGATGTTGAGACACAGAAAAAACAGCAGGGAACCGAACCACCAGCTATGATATAAATTGCCGAACCCGAGGGTGTGGTAGAAAAAATGCAGCACCGGCCCGGCAGCAGAGATATCGCGCTCCTGCGGGATGAGAGTGCCGACAGCAGACAGGACGATGATGATTGCCAGCAGGGTAAGCCCCATCCGCATTGTAGCAAAAGCCCGGATGACGTTGCCGGGGGAAGAAAATTTCATATTGCCTCTCCTGCTATGATTTATAGCACCGCTCGGACTGTTTGAAAACAAGGCTAAAAAGATGACCAGGCAAAAATGATATGGTTTACCTGGTCATCTTTTAGCCTTATCTTTACTATTCACATGTTTTTATCGATTGCGAATCCATACAGGATGGGGGTAGGCCGCAGGCTCTTCGGATCTATTGAGGCATGTGGCCATGGCATGCACCGCAGGATTGCCTGAACTGTTTGTCAAGCTGCTGCTCCATCCGGTAATCAAGTTTTACGACTAGTTGATCGAGTTGCCGGTCAGTGCCGCTGGGGACTGATTGCAAAATATTATGGCTTTTCCAATACAAATCGATACTGTCTGGATTGACGTCGCTTACCAATTGGAGGTAGGCGGCTTTTTTTACTTTCTTGTAATTGTCATCCCCTGTTTCTTCATCAATTTGCTGAAGGTCTTGCAAAATCTGACGGTTCGAAAAACCGTCCACAAGGGAAATGATGAATGAACCGCGCATGCCAACGACATGCCAGGAAAGATCCTGGAAAGGCTTGAGGTTCAGTTCTTCCGGTGTCACCACCATAGAAGTAACGCCAATGACATTCCGGCGAAACACCTCTGGTCCTTTGTTAATATTGAAAGTAATCACTCTTCCAGTCGGATAGGGCCAGACGAAACTGACCGGCTCACCTGGAAGCAGACTTGCTTTGAAACCTGGCAGCGGATATCTTTTTCCGGCCAGATCTGTGGCGATATTGGTTGTCGCCGGCAGAGCAGGCTGTAAGGAGACAGTTTCGAGAAAATCGTTTATTTTAGGTAACAGCGTGGCCAGCGGCATTTTTTTGGTGCCGACAATCAGCAGCTCATTATTGCTTAACCGTTTGCCTTCACCGTTAAGGTGCCATTTTATTTCAACGTTATCAATTCTGCTGGCCTGGAGCTTGTCGCCTTCATACAGCATCGTGTATTTCTGACAGAAGTCTGTGCCGCCATTTTTCCTGATAACCTTGATATCGATACAATCGCCCATAACTGTCGCCAACACCAAGGGATTGGCTATAGCAGTTACCGTGAGAACAAGCAAAATAAGGATAACAAAGATTGAACGCCTAAGCATACTATTGTCTTCCTTTCTTTTTCTGCATGATCGCAAAGCGCTATGCGACCGGGGCGTTTTTTAAAGACCAGCGCAATAATTGCTTTTTTAGCCAATTTCGACAAATAGTGATTTATTCCTTTTGCCAAGGGGGCGCCAGAGTTAGCGATTATTTCATAGTCCCCGTTATTTACCCGGCTACCGCAACAGCGGCCGCATCAAAAAAAAAAGACATAGTTACTTGGAGCGGAGGTCCCTGCAGACCAAGACTGATTGAATTCGGCAGTGGCAGCAGGGGCCTTTGTTTTGGCCGTCTGGATGCCCCAGGGGGCGACGAAAAGACTTAGCGGGTAACAGCAAAAACTCCGGAATGATTGGTATCAATGGCACAAAGACAACGAAAGCGAATTTGATGTTCACTTTTTATTAGTTAGATTGCCGTCCTTTAGGGGCTGCTCGAAACGAAAAAAACAACAGGCTAATTTACGGTTAAATATATGGCTTTGTTATTTACAATTTAGCTATTTAGCTATATACTAAAAGAGCGTTTAGAAAAAGATTGTAATGGCTGGTGAAGTCAAATGAATGAAAGCGTATTTAAGGCAATGTCCGACTCAACACGCAGAAAAATCGTCGAAATGTTGAAGGAAGGACCAAAAACAGCTGGCGAAATTGCGGACCACTTTTCACATGCTCAGCCGACAGTTAGTCGTCATTTGAATGTGCTCAAAAATGCACATTTGATTGTCGATCAGCGGGAAGGGAACTTTATTATTTACAGACTCAACACAACAATTTTGCAAGAATGGCTTGCGTGGCTTATTGAACACTTTGGAGGTGGAGATAGTGATGAAAAGGAATAGTGCAATGCCTTGGTGGGGTTGGCTTGCGTGGGTTTTATCATTAACTCTTGGGATTGTAGCTTACACCTATCTTCCCGCACAGGTTGTTGGCAAAGCGGACCAAATGACTCCTCGTTTATTAGTGGTTTTGTATGAACCAGCAATCATGTTCGGCATCATTCTCTTATGGCACGTGCTGTGGAGAATTGATCCAAAGAAAAAGAACTACGAGTCCGAGTCCTTTTGGTCGACTTATCGATATATCGGCGGCGTCATTGTCGTATGTATTAGCTTGGTCTATTTAACGATAATCGGTCATGCTTTAAAGATCGTATCGATGCGATTCGTTCCAACTATAATTGGTGTTATGTTCATGCTTATAGCGAATATTTCACCCCGTATTCAACCAAATTGGTGGATCGGATTCCGCACTCCATGGACTTTATCGAGTACAGAAAGTTGGAATCGTACGCATCGGCTAGGAGGACAATTAGGCATCCCAATAGGAATTCTGATAATAATTCTTGCCTGGACCTTACCAACAGACGCAATGATGAAGTTTGCTATTCTCGTACCGGTACTTCTATGGGTGCTCATTACAGTTGTGGCTTCGTATTTTTACGCTAAAAAAGAATAAATGGTTAGTCGGCTAGCTCCTCCTCTTTCTTAGATTGCAGATATGATAAGACTAAACGATCTTTTGAACTTTCTGCCTATGTGACCCCTCTACTCTCGCGATTGGTAAAGCACTATATTTTATTGACAGGAGGAGCAAACCGACTACCCCGCTTAATAATTAATAATGGAAGATAGTGTACCATTCAGGGGTTAGGCACAATAGCCTGGCCCATTATTTTTATTGGTACAGGTTTCAGGGTGTTCAGGAGGGGCGTAGACGAAAACGATTTGGACGCAGCTAAACCTGGAGGACATTTGGGGGCCTAAAGTTTGGGCTCCGAATGTCTTTGGCCGTGTTCCACCTATATCGTGATCTGAGGAGTCTACTTGACTTTTGTCCTGAGATGGAATAGCAATAAGTCTGAATGGACACCGTTGGTGTATTCGAAATTGCAACATTATGGGTACTATACAACCGCTGCCTAAGGGCGGTGCTTTTTATTGAATTTATATAACTATAGCCAGCTTAAACTTAATAAAGGAATATGGATAATTACGTCAAATATAGTCGAATGATGTAGTTCTTTGGAGGAACAATTGGAAATTTTGGGTGGACTTCTAAAAAAGAATATTAAAGCAGAACAGATGACGCAGCAACAGCCAAAAGTCAGCAATAAGGCCGATGTACTGCGAGCATTGTCCGGTTATTCACTGATCATCATTTTACTGGGGGTCTTCCTGATCATCGGTCTGTGGTCGTTTGTTAAATACCAAATCAACCATGATTACGACAGGACGATTGCCGAAACAACACAGGAAACCATGAATTTAGCCATAGCTTATGAAGAACATGTGAGAAGAAACATATTGGAAGCGGATAAGGATTTGCTCAATCTAAAGAACTCCTATGAACGGGGTGGTATTTTTGATCCGGTTACAGCTAATGCTCTCAACAAGGCGAAGGATTTTACACGAAATCTAGTAGTAATCTATACCGAACAGGGAAGCGTAATTTTATCCTCTATTCATGATCCCCAAGCGATTAATGTCATGGATCGGGAATATTTCCGATTTCACCGCGACTCCAATACTGGTGATCTATACATCGGCAAATCAATTACCGGCAGAATTACCGGCCAAAATACCATTCCCCTGACCCGTCGTATCAACAAGCCGGACGGATCGTTTGGCGGCATTGTATATATCGGTTTGAAGGTAGACTATTTCCTTGATTTTTATAAAAAAATGAATCTTGGCGAGGGCCAATTGATTACTCTTGCCGGTCTGGATGGGATTGTAAGGGCGCGTCAATCCGGCGACAATTTTGAGACTGGGCAGGACCTCACCAACAGTGCGCTTTGGAAAAAACTCCAAATTAGCCCCATCGGAACATATATAGCCAATACTAACTCGGATGGGATTCCCCGTGTACTCAGTTATCGCGCAATGCCGGAGTATCCCCTGGTATTCACTATCGGGAAAACACTAATAGTAGCTCTGGCCGGGTTTGAAGAGCGTAAGCAAAGCTATATACTTGGTGCTTCAATGACTACCTTGCTCATCGTAATCTTAAGCGGTTTTCTGGTTAACCGGCTAAGACAAGTCATTCGTGATAGCGAGAAATGGCGCGAGTCTGAGGAGGAAATTACACGTCTTGACCGACTCAACACCGTCGGGGAGATGGCCGCCAGTATTGGTCACGAAGTCCGTAATCCTCTGACCACGGTGCGGGGCTATTTGCAGCATTATGGGCGAAAAGCTGCATTCGCAGATTATCGTGAGTCGTTTGAGCTAATGATTGAGGAACTGGACAGAGCGAATAGCATTATTACCGAATTTTTGTCGCTGGCCAAAAATAAGGCGATTACTATGAGTTCAACTGATCTCAACCAGGTAATCCAAAGCCTTGTTCCCTTATTGCAGTCCAACGCCTTACTGCGGGGGAGCAATATTGAACTGGAACTTGAAGACATCCCGGAGGTACGGGCGGACGATAAAGAAATCCGCCAATGTATCCTGAACTTAACAAGCAACGCACTGGACGCTACGCCAAAGGGTGGTACGGTGACCATCAGAACATTCACAGACGGTAACCGGATGGTATTGGCGGTACGGGATCATGGCCCTGGAATACCGCCCGAGATCAAAGAAAAATTAGGGACACCATTTCTTACGACTAAGGAGAACGGCGTTGGGTTGGGGTTGGCTGTATGCTACCGGATAGCCCAGCGGCATAATGCGGCCATCGAGGTGAATTCAAGTTCGGAGGGCACTGTGTTTCACTTTATCTTCAATCTGAAGAACAAAATGTGATTAAGCGACAAGATAAGCGGTCACTCCGGTTGGCTGAGACCACGAGGCTATTTGATAGTGTTATCTCTTGTAACTTCAGTCTGCCCCTGTTTATTTGAAGAGTGTTTTAGGGTGGGGCTTCATTATTGGGGTGGGGGGATATCTCATATACATACTCAAAGAAAAAAAACGAAGGCTCTAAAGCTCTGTTTAACTGCTTGTGGAGTATCAACAGATCTCGCCTAAGGTTTCGCCTCGTGTCTGGATTGTAGCAAATCGCTGCATAAAGAAAGATAACCATAGTTAAGATAGTCTCACTTTTACGAGACTATGAAAGTAGCCAGTGGCCTAAAAACCCTGGCTTTTTCCTATAGCACTTTGCGGAGTCTAATAAGTCTTTGTCTGGCGACTAGGTGGAGTATGATGTTTTTTGGCGGAAATTATCGTTTTATAGAAGGATTTTAGAATATTATGGCAAATGTGATAATGTATAGTGTTTTTCTACGGAGGACACCCATGATTCGCAGGTTTCGTAAAAAGAATAAAACAGAAGAACTGATTAGGCAGCAACAGCCGACAAGCAGCCACAAGCAACACCTAATATGGCCTTTGTCGGGCTATTCGCGGCTCATTATCTTGCTGGGGGTCTTGCTAATCGTCGGTCTCTGGATGTTTGCCTGGCAACAGATTAATTATGACTACGATCGGTCGATTCAAGAGACGTCACATGAGGCAATGAATTTAACCAAATCCCTTGAAGAACATGTGCGAAGAGTCGTTGCCAGTGCGGACAAGGATCTGTCCAACCTCAAAAAGACCTATGAGCGAGGCGGTATCTCGAGTCCGGTCCTTGTCGAGAATGTGAAGACCGCGGCAGACGGTTTGATCCAAAAACAAGTTGCAGTCCTGAATGAGCAGGGTATTATAGTCGCAGCGTATTTTGAAAACCGCCTTGGGATGGACGTTTCGGACCGGGAATACTTCAACGTCCACCGCGGCGTCGACACCGATATGATTTATATTGGCAGGCCGATGATAGGAAGCAATAACGGACAGTATATAATTCCCCTGAGTCGCCGCATAAACAAACCGGACGGATCTTTTGGGGGCGTTGTTGTTCTCGGTCTGCAAACAGAGTATCTTCTTCAGTTTTATCAAAAGATAGACCTTGGCCAAAACAGCTTGATTTCACTGATTGGTATGGATGGGGTCGTTCGAGCCTGTCAAGCTAACCTCGAAGTGGGAAGTGGTCAAGACGTCACGGATAGTTACCTTTGGGAAAGCATCCTAACCCGCCCTAACGGCACAGCCATAACAAATAATTTTCAGGATAAGGGTGGGCTCATAACCAGTTATCGCGTTATGCCAGATTACCCTCTGATAGTCACGGTCGGAGAATCCATTCAGGTAGCCTTGGCCGATTATGAAAAGCGCAAACGACTCTACATCTTTGGGGCTACTTTGATCAACTTATTCATCATGGCTTTTTGTGTTTTACTAGTTAACCGGGCTGCGGAGCAACAAGCTCACAAAACGAAACTGGAAAAAACATTGCTGGAACTCCAGAAGTCTAATGTCAAACTTACCGAGCAGGCGCAGTTATTGGAATTGGCTTGTGACTATATCATGGTGCGCGATATGAACAGCAATATTATTTACTGGAACCGAGGGGCGGAATACGGCTATGGCTGGCTGGCCAGCGAAGCCACTGGGCAGATGACCCGCAGCCTTCTCAAAACGCAGTTTCCTGTGTCAGTATCGGCGGAGTACATTATGGATAGGCTCCTGAATGAAGGATATTGGGAAGGGGAACTAACCCACACCCACAAAGATGGCAAGCAAGTTCTTGTTCAGAGCCACCAGACACTAAATAGGGATGCCGCTGGCAACCCGGTGTCGATTTTGGAAATCAACCACGATATCTCGGATCGAAAAAAGATGGAAACAGAGTTGGCACGCTACGACCGCTTGAACCTTATCGGTGAAATGGCGGCGTCAATTGGGCATGAGATCCGCAATCCACTGACTGCAGTACGAGGTTACCTACAGCACTTTCAGCGTAAGAATGAGATTGCCGCATATCGCACACAATTTTAGACGATGATTGATGAACTTGACCGGGCCAACGCTATTATAAGCGAATTTTTGTCTCTGGCAAAAAACAAGGATGTTAAACTTGAGCCCAATAACCTGAACGATATCATAAGCGCGTTATTGCCCCTGTTACGGGCTGAAGCATTCCGTACCGGGCACGATATTCAATTTGATATGGGTAATATACCCGATATCAATTTGGATGAGAAAGAAATGCGGCAGCTGCTTTTGAACCTGACAAGGAACGGTTTTGAGGCCATGGAGGCGGGCGGGAGTCTAACCATTGAAACTTACGCTGAGAACGGCAAGGTGGTGCTGGCTGTCCGCGATACCGGTCCAGGAATACCGCCGGGAGTTCTCGGCAGGCTGGGAACGCCATTCCTGACGACAAAGGACACGGGAACTGGGTTGGGACTATCGGTGTGCTACCGAATCGCCGAGCATCACGATGCAAAGCTCGACTTTATGACTTCGCCATATGGGACGACATTTTTTGTTCGCTTTAAGATGTAGAAATCTCGAGCATGGTCAATGAGTCAACAATAACGACGACCACTAGTACAGTCTAATTGCCCTGTAAGCATTCAAAACAGGGTTTAGAGTAGATTCTATTAGCTAAGAATTCTAGGGCAAATGAGGCCATCTCGTGAATCCGCGAAAGCGCATAGATGCTTGATTATTATCCTGGGGAAATGTATCAATGGACTAGTGATCGAGGGCGAGTGGGTACACCTGGGGCTTCAGGCTTTAAGGATAGCGTAAAGGAGAGGCTAAGAGTTGGTGATTGATAAAGAAAATGAATTAATCGAGAAAATTGAAGCTCGTATTAAGAAACTTAGTCCTAATGGAGACCAGCCTATAAAATTGATACATGATGAAGAACTAGTGATACTACTAAGGGAATATATGAAGGTGCGAGGTAAACTCCTCAAAAGATGTTAGCTGAAATCTGAAACTTTGTAGAATGGGAGTTGTAAAATGAGGTCAACTGGAATTGTAAGAAAGACAGACAACATGGGCAGAATCGTATTGCCAGTCGAATTACGACGTTCTTTGGATATCGAGTATCAGGATGGTCTTGAAATTTTTGTTGAGGATGAACACATTATTTTAAGAAAGTATCAGCCTATGTGCGTGTTCTGTGGAAATACTAAGGAGGTTGATCAATTTAAGGGGAAAAACGTATGTAATGAGTGTAGGACAACAATGAAGGTATAACGGGATTCAAAAAGAGCTAACTGCCAAAGGCAGTTAGCTCTTTTTAGCGCTGGGTTAGCTCAAGACTTTTGGTATAAGACTTAAGAGGAAGGGTACACTACGGGTGCATTTAAATTTCTCCTCTCTCATAGCCACCTAGCGAGGTGGCATTTTTTTGCCCTGGATATGTTCCAAGAGAGAAGATTCCGCATATCATTTCGGTTCAATATAATAAATTTACATAACATCTAAGTGCTGGTATGCATACGATATAATGGGGACCTACTATGAATACAGGAGGTAAATAAATGTACGGTTATGGCTCTGGGCATCACTGTATGCCAAGATGTATGACGAGATGCGTTGGGGAAATAGTTAAGAAATATAAGATGTACGAAACCTGTTGTTATAATATGGTCTCGGTATGTTCGTATTGCGGGCATGAGTACGAATATGGCCGACATCGTGGATGTCCCCAATGTGGTGCAGCGGACGACCCCCCAGGCGATCCCCCTCGTTTTGGCGGCTTTGGCCGGGGGTTCGGTGGCTTTGGTCGGGGCTTCGGTGGTTTTGGAGGCTTTGGTCGTAGGGAATTTGGTGAGTTCCGGGAACGTGAATTCGGCGAGCGTGAACGTGAATTTGGCGGACGTCGCAGATTCGGCGATTTTTTCTGACGAAGAACAGATTATGAGTACACAACGCTGCGGCGTTGTCGGTCTTAGCTCGGTATAGGGTTGTGAAGTCTGGTTAAGCCAGGCTTCTTTTTTTTGTATGAGAACCCCACGTTAGACGTGGGGCTCAAAAGAGCTTTCCGCGGTGAGTAAGAGATGAGAACTCCAATAGAATAAGGTTGCGGTCTGCCAACTGCAAAGATATCAAGGGAAGCAGAGGTATTATCTACCTCCGTTGGAGTGGGGCCTGGTCTACTTGACTTTTGTCCTGAGATGGAACAGCAATAAGTCTGAATGGACACCGTTGGTGTATTCGAAATTGCAACATTATGGGTAATATACAACCGCTGCCTAAGGGCGGCACTTTTTATTGAATTTATATTACTATAGCCAGCTCAAACTTAATAAAGGAGTAGGGATAATTATGTCAAATGTAGTCGAATGATGTAATTTTTTTGAGGGCGCATGGGGCTTTTACGCTGGATTCTTATGATGAATATTTCAAAAGAACAGACTACGCATCGACAGCAGAAAGACAGCAACGGCCAAACGAGATGGCGTTAGATCTTGTATTAGTCTGATCATTGGTCATCATTCATAGCAGTCTTAATGAGCCTTAATCCAGGCCAGACGCCTTATCCTCCATACTCCTGCAGTCGATGCAAAACGTCGCAAACGAAAAAATGAGGAGCCGAGAAATGAAGACTCAGCCATTAAAAAGACTATTTAGATTGTGGACGGTTTTGCTTCTTGTTGCTCCCAGCCTACTGATTATGACGATTTACACCGTTAACCAGATCACGGTAGCTAAACAGCAGAGCCTGGAACTGATCAGTCAACGGGTGGCTTTCCAGGAGCAGGTAATCAACTACTGGCTGGAGGAGCGGGCCGGAAATATTCGCAGGCTTAGCCAGGGAGAAGCATTTCAAACTTCGGACGAACAACTAATGAAACGCGCTCTCGAGTTCAGGCAAGAGGGTGACAATAACTTTGATTCATTATCATACATTGATAAAGAAGGGTATTTCCGGGTGTCTACCCTGAATGGAGGAATCCGATACCCGTCGTCATCTGGCCAGCCGTATTTTGAAACAGCGCGGGCGGGGAAAGAGTATATTTCCGATGTCGTTATTGGCCGAAATAGCGGCCTGCCGATAATAAATCTATCCTGCCCAATTTACGACCACACCGGAAATTTTCAAGGGTTGATCCTGGGATCGGTAAAAACGGCGACACTGCAAGCGCTCTTGCATAAAAGCTGGATTGGTAAAACAGGTGGAATTATCCTGGTAAATCGCCACGGCACACTCCTTACCGCGCCGCGATTACTCAATATGCCAATGGATAAGGAGCTTGCAGAGGCTGACGTACTAAAACTACACATAACCGACGATGCTTTGCGCAATATCCGGCTTGGAGAGTCGGGAACAGCCAGCTGGATCGATATAAGAGGCAACAAGGTGCTGGGGGCCTACAAGGACATGTCTGAGCGAGGCTGGACTTTAATCGGTAAGATCAACGAAGGAGAGGTTCTTGCTCCCATGTTCAAGCAGATGGAGCTGATGGCCGGCGGCACAGGCTGTTTGGTTCTGCTGATTATACCGCTGGCCACGCTGCTAACCAACCGGATCAAACGCCCGGTCGACTGGTTGCTTGTACAGTCAAATCTGGTGATGGCAGAAGACTACGAAATAGTCGGTCAGGGCAAGGTTCCGGCAAATATACCAAATGAGCTACATACCCTATGTGAGGCTTTTATCCGAATGAGCCGCAAAATCCAAAGCAGCATCGATCTACTAAAAACGAATGAAGATGATTTAAAGGGTAATGTGCTGGAGATACAGGAGGCCAACAACACGTTGTTGCTACGGGAGCGGGAAAACAAGGCTTTATTGGATGCCGTGCCTGACTTCTTTGTGGAACTTAGCAGCCAAGGTATTTACCTTTCCGCGCGGGGACCTGAGAATAAGTATTCAATACCGCTTGAGGAGTTTCTCGGCAAAAGTGTTTTTGAAATCCTCCCTCCCCAATTAGCGCAGATGTTTTTGGACGAAGTTCAAATGGCCATAAGAACTAAATCCCTCAGGGCTTTTGAGTATGATATTACTATTGATAATGAAATATTTATGCGCGAGGCCAGAGTTGTCAGCTATAAAGATAATGAAGCCATGGTTGTCATACACGACGTAACGGAACAAAAACGGGCCACTCAAAAAATTGTTGAGATCGGCAGGCAGCTGGAGCAGGGACAAAGAATAGCCTCGCTTGGTATCATGGCGACAAGCATCGCCCATGAAATCAATCAACCGCTCAATGCCATCATAGTTTCCGCCAGCGGCGTGACTTATGCGCATGATAATGGCGTAAGTTACTCGAAGGCAGATATGGTGAGAGAGTTCAAACACATAGCAGAGCAGGCTGATCGTATTGACACAATCGTTAAAAATATCAGGATGCTTGTAAGGAATGACTACTCGAATCGTCAGCCTGTTGGTCTAAAGAGCACCATTGAACTGGCAGTGAGGGCTACCTACAGCCAGATTGCGGTTCAGGGAATCTCCATCAAGATGCGGATTGAAGAAACCTTGCCCTTTATCATTGCAAATGACGTGCATCTCCAACAAGTAATTACTAATCTAATCCTCAATGCTATACAGTCACTTTCCTTGAGCACCAAGGAGACAAAGGTTATTGAAATTGATGCCTGGGTCGAGGATAATGTCATCCTTGAGATTTGCGATAACGGAAAAGGGATTCAAGAAGCCGCGATATCCAATATCTTTGAGCCGTTTGTTACTGAAAAAACTTTCGCTCAAAATACAGGGCTTGGTCTGGCCATTGTTCAAACTCTTATCAACGCCTATGGGGGGAAGGTCATCGCATACAACAATCCTAGTGGAGGAGCGACATTCCGGATCGAATTCCCGAATATGCCAGCCCAAGCCATCGATTGAGAAGTTGTGGGCGCAATCGCACACAAGTGTAGCCTGTAGGCGCACTTGTGGGGAATTATTGTGATAACCCAGAAAAATTAAGATGTCAGCATTCCTGACAAGCCGATGAAAGGGCGGAAAAAATGCGCATTCTTATAGTTGATGATGACACCGGCAGCAGGGACAGTGTCGCCCGGTTTCTGAAAGCAATGAAGCATCAGGTAACCCAGTGCGACAACGCGAAAGACGCAATAGCTCTTATTCGTACCGGTCGTTTCACATTGGTGTTTTCCGACATCAAAATGCCTGAAATGTCTGGAATTGATTTGTTGCGCGAGGCCATGCAGTTACCAGCAGCAATACAACTGAAAGTAGTGCTTTTTACAGGCCATGGTACTATGGAGACGGCGATTGAGGCACTGCGACTAGGTGCTTACGATTACTTGTTGAAACCGGTTAAAGCAGAGGAGTTAGTAACAGTCATCAACAAAATCTTGGTCCACAATGCCGAGAATACTCAAAGTCACTCCCCGAGGAAACCGGAGAACGGGAAAGATAGACCGGACAATAGGATCCTGTTGGGCGATGGGACACAAGTAAGAATGCTTTCAGTTAAAATGCAGCAGGTAGTGGCGGAGGCCCTTAAATATCATACTGACAGGTCCGTGCCTGTCCTAATTCAAGGAGAAACCGGAACTGGTAAAGAGCTTATCGCTAGGCTCATTCATGATGGAGGTAATAAAACGGCCCGCCCATTTATCGATATTAATTGTGCGGCAATTCAGCCAGGACTGTTTGAAAGTGAGCTGTTCGGCTATAAGGCGGGTTCTTTTTCCGGTGGAATGAGTAAGGACCAGAAGGGAAAATTCGATGCAGCTCAGGGTGGGACGATTTTTCTCGACGAGGTGGCGGAGATCCCCATTGAACTACAGGCAAAATTGTTGCGCGTAGTGCAGGAAAAGGAATATTACCGAGTAGGTGGCGCGGAAAAAATAGCGATGGATGCCCGGATAATATGTGCCACTAATGTTAACCTTCCAACCGCTGTAAAAGCCGGGAAATTCCGTGCGGACTTATACTACCGTTTGCAGGTCGGGCAGATTATGTTACCACCCCTCCGGGAAAGAAAGGAGGATATCGTCATCCTTGCTACCGGATTTTTATCGGAATTTTCGCAGCAAAGGAAAAAAAGCTTTAAAAAAATAAACTCGGAAGCGAAACAAGCTCTAATAAGATATAATTGGCCCGGAAATGTTCGTGAACTAAAGAATATAATTGAGTGGATTGTGCTTATGCATGATGACATAGAATTAGAGGCTCATCACTTCAATGGCACAAGTTTTCCAACCGAAACAGAGGATACTTCGACAGGGCTTTTATCAAAATGCGTTATCAAAGGCGGATCTATTATTGAAAGCCATGTTAACCATTTGGTAGAGGATTCTCTAAAAAAATTCGCCGGAAACAAAGCGGCAGCTGCCCGTTATCTTGGAATTTCCCGCCGGTCGCTGTACCGTCTGCTGGAAAAGACGAATACTCAATCTTGACGACCAAAAGTCAATAAAGCTCTGGAAATGTAAAAACAGAAAGATGGGTGTGCGATTCCGACACAGCTATCTTTCTGTTTTTTTGTCTATATTTTCTCTCGTAAGAAGATGTTTTGGGGGTGGAATTACAGTATTTTAAAGGGTTGCAAGTAATGGGATCCGACATTAGATAGAGAAAGGTGACTTTGGCATGATAATTGCAGACATATTAGTCGAATAATGTAATATGTTGACGAATTACAAAGAAAAGCCTTCGGTTTAGAAGATAGATAAGATTGAGTGTTGTTATGCGAGGATGTGGAGACTGAAGCGCCGTTAGTCAAGCTCAGGTAGTGTTAGTGGTGTATTCAAGGGAATCTTTTTAGCCGACATTATGTCACCAGAAGAGGACCTGCTGTTCGTGGAAAGGTAATGTGCTTGGGTGAAGCCATAAATTGGATTGGGCTAATTGATGCGGAAGTTGAGATGGAGTGAAATTGTTTTTGACAAATGACAATCCTATCTGCCTAACGCGGGATGCAAAGACAGAAAATGAACTTGCCGAAAAGGTTCGGGATATTATGGGACAAATAAGGGAACAAGACTCGAATATTGAGGATGACCAAGACCTATATGATAAGTTAGAGGAAACTTTAGGAGAGTTAGTCAAGCAACGTCCGAAGAATGGATCATCAGGCATACAATCTGTTTCTTAAAGTATGCAAAGAGTGAAGTCTTTCAAATGGGCATTATACGTAATGTTAGTTATGCAGTACGTTGGTGTTCGGCGACCGATCGAAAGAAGTTCTATGTGTGGATAAAATGTATAGAGGTTGATTTTTAAGTGGTAAATTATTTTGGAGGATAAATAAATGAAAATCAGCACAAAAATTTATGGCGGCTTCACCCTTATGATCATTCTCATGGTGATAATTGTTGGGGTATTCTTCTGCGATTATAGTAAAATCAGCAATCTTACGAATGACACGATCAATTATCGTAGTAGTATGCAAGATCAGGCGCAGAAAATGGCTTTAAATACTGCAAGACAGGCTGCCGCCATGCGGGGCTACCTGGCCAGCGGCAATGCTAGGTTCAAGCAGGATTTGGATAAGGCGACTGAAGAAGG
>Ga0316231_1002651_pt1 | contig 16748 bp, 17 predicted proteins | sample TBH18027metaG_FD_206002 | JGI IMG/M metagenome (GOLD analysis project Ga0316231, IMG submission 206002) | Freshwater microbial communities from Trout Bog Lake, Wisconsin, USA - TBH18027 | ecosystem: Environmental > Aquatic > Freshwater > Lake > Hypolimnion/Profundal zone | place: USA: Wisconsin...
TAAACGAAAGCTTATACCGACTGGAATCAATCCCCAGCTCGGCCATACCGGATTCAGCCAGCGCCAAAAGCTCCCTGTCGCTTAAGTCAGTGGTCGGCAACCGGCTCCAGCCGCTGATGCGCAGCTCACTCACCGTGGCTCCGCTGGCCTGCATGACCCGCCCCAGGCCTTGTGCCGCTGTCAGTCTCTCGCTCCGGCTGCTCCAGACAAAAAGTAACGCAACAGTCATTATCCCTACCGCGATTAGCAGATATTGCTTCTTACGCATAGCACTCCCCATAGGTTTGATTCTATGTTCATTGTTGCCAGTTTTTAGGGGTGCTATGCAATGAAATATTAACCACTCATGATGCGAGAGCAAGCTTGAGGCAAGAAAAACCCAACAAAAAACGGCCGGAAAGATCCGGCCGCTCTCACTATTCTCGATACTTCACATGTTCGGCAACCCGCAGACGAACCAGCGCCCGGCGAAGGGCCGCTTCGGCCCGGTCGGTGTCAATCTCGGCCACGGCCTCTTTCAGCCGGTTTTCCGCCCTGGCTTTTGCGGCCGCAGCCCGCTGGGCATCGATCTCTTCAGGCAGTTCGGCGCAGGCGGCCAGAATGGTCACCTTTTCTGGACGCACTTCGATAAAACCGCTGCAAAGGGCGATCTGAATCTCGCTTTCCTCGGTCAGCACCCGCAGCGGCCAAATATCAAGGCCGGCAATCAGCGGTGCGTGCCCCGGCAGGATGCCGATATCGCCATCTGTGGCCCGGGCGATGACCATATTGACATCTGCAGAATAAACGATGCGCTCAGGGGTAACAATATCCAGCCTGATCTGATTGGCCATATGTTATGCCCCCTTAATTGTGCGCGCCTTTTCCACTGCTTCATCAATGGTTCCTACCATATAGAACGCCATTTCAGGCAGATCATCGTGTTTGCCGCTCACGATTTCTTTGAAGCCACGAATGGTCTCTTTAAGCGAAACATATTTTCCAGGGGTGCCTGTAAAGGCCTCAGCCACGAAGAACGGCTGGCTTAAAAAGCGCTGAATCTTTCTGGCCCGGGTTACGCTGAGTTTGTCATCATCAGATAATTCTTCCATACCCAAGATGGCGATGATATCCTGCAGTTCTTTGTAGCGCTGCAGCACTTCCTGTACGCCACGGGCCACTTCATAATGCTCCTGACCAATGACATTCGGGTCCATGATCCGGGAGGTTGAATCCAACGGGTCCACCGCCGGGTAAATACCCAGTTCGGCGATCTGCCGCGACAATACCGTGGTGGCGTCAAGGTGGGCGAAAGTCGCCGCCGGCGCCGGGTCGGTCAGGTCATCAGCCGGCACATAAACCGCCTGCACCGAAGTGATGGATCCTTTCTTGGTAGAAGTGATGCGCTCCTGCAAAGCGCCGACGTCGGTGCCAAGAGTCGGCTGATAACCAACCGCTGAAGGCATCCGGCCCAGCAGCGCCGAAACCTCGGAGCCAGCCTGGATAAAGCGGAAAATGTTGTCAACAAAGAGCAGCACATCCTGGCCGCCCATATCGCGGAAATACTCGGCCATTGTCAGTCCGGTGAGACCCACCCGCATCCTGGCTCCCGGGGGTTCGTTCATCTGTCCGTAAACCAGCGCCGTTTTGTCGATAACGCCGGATTCTTTCATTTCTGACCACAGGTCATTGCCTTCACGGGTCCGTTCACCCACACCGGCAAATACGGAGTACCCGCCGTGCTCGGTGGCGATATTACGGATGAGCTCCATAATGATAACTGTTTTACCTACACCGGCTCCGCCGAACAGACCGATCTTACCGCCCTTGGAGTAGGGAGCAATCAGATCAACGACCTTGATCCCCGTTTCCAGGATGGTAGTTGACGTTTCTTGCTCTTCAAAGGTCGGCGCCGGCCGATGAATCGGCCAGTAGTCATCGACAACCAGGGGTTCAGGGTTCTTGTCAACTGTTTCGCCCAGGACGTTGAATACCCGGCCCAGTGTACCCTTGCCTACCGGAACCTTAATCGGCGCGCCGGTATCCACAGCCTTCATGCCGCGGGTCAAGCCGTCGGTGGAAGACATAGCCACAGCGCGAACGGTATTGTCGCCAAGATGCTGCATGACTTCCACAGTCAGGTTGATCTTGGTCTCGCCACCCTGGTCTTCTATCTTGACGGCGTTATAAATCGAGGGTAACTGGTCCGGGGGGAATTCGATGTCAACGACAGGACCAATAACTTGTATTACTCTTCCAGTACTCACTATTTCCCCTCCTTGCGTGTTATTTCAGCGCCTCGGCGCCACCCACAATTTCGGATATCTCGCGGGTGATATTCGCCTGGCGAACCTTGTTGTAGCCAAGAACAAGTTTGGAGATCAGCTCCTGAGCATTGTCAGTGGCTGAAGCCATCGCTGTCATCCGCGAACCCAGTTCGCTGGCGGCCGCCTGCAAGAGCGCCCCGTAGATTACCGTTTCCAGGTATTTGGGGAGCAGCAGACTCAGCACTTCTTCCGCCGACGGCTCAAAGATATAGTCCCGCGCCTGTTCCCCGTCTGGCTGGCTGGCAGTTGTATCCACCGGCAGCAGTCTGATGACAGTCGGTTTTTGGTTGATCGGTGAGAAGAAGCGGGTGTAGACAAGATAAACTTCGTCATACTCACCTGCGGCATAGGTATTAGCGATATCTTTAGCCATATTCACAGCATGCTCGTAGGTGGGCTTTTCCGAAAAACCAGTGTACTGTTGGTCAATGTTGTAGCTGCGCCGCTTGAAGTAGTCCCGCACCTTGCGTCCGACTGTGAGCAGATGGGCGGAATCCTTACCTTGCACATGAGGCAGGGCTTCCCGAATCAGGTTGGAAGTATAAGCTCCAGCCAGTCCCTTGTCGGCTCCCAAAATCAGATAACCGGTACGCTGAACCTCTCGAACCGCCAATAGCGGATGGGCGGCATCCTGGGAACTGCCGACCACACTGGCGAGAATCTCGCGAATCTTATCAGTGTATGGCCGGGAGGAAATAGCCCGTTCCTGAGCCCGGCGCAGGCGGGCCGCCGCCACCATCTTCATCGCCTTGGTAATCTGCTGGATATTTTTTACGCTCTTGATGCGGCGGCGTATATCCCGTGCACTAGCCATCAGCTATCACCTCGCCGCTTGTAAGTCAGTTTTATCGTAGGCTGCAAAAGTGTCTTTAAATTCTTTAATAGCGTTTTTGAGGGTGGATTCGGTTTCGCTGTCCAGGGCTTTCTTTTCACGGATGGCCTTGGGGACCTCCGAGTAGTTGGATTTGACGAATTTGATCAGATCCCGTTCGAAATGACCCACTTCATTGGTCGGAATCTCATCAAGATAACCATTGACCCCGGCGTAGATCCCGATAATCTGCTCTTCAACCACCATAGGCTGATATTGCGGCTGCTTTAAAAGCTCGACCATCTTTTGACCGCGATCAAGCTGCGCCTTGGTGACCTTGTCAAGGTCAGAGCCGAATTGGGCGAAGGCCGCCAGCTCCCGGTACTGGGCCAGGTCGAGGCGGAGACGGCCGGCAACCTGTTTCATAGCTTTAATCTGGGCCGAACCACCCACCCGGGATACCGAAATACCGGCGTTGATAGCCGGACGGATACCGGAATAGAACAGCTCGCTCTCCAAAAAGATCTGACCATCGGTAATCGAGATGACGTTAGTGGGGATGTAGGCCGATACGTCACCGGCCAGGGTTTCGATAACCGGCAGAGCGGTGATCGACCCTGCTCCAAGCTCATCCGACAATTTTGCCGCCCGTTCTAAGAGGCGGGAATGTAAATAGAAAACGTCGCCGGGATAAGCTTCACGGCCCGGAGGACGGCGTAGCAGCAAGGACATTGCACGGTAAGCGGTGGCATGCTTCGACAAGTCGTCGTATACGCACAGGACTGCCCCGCCTTTATACATGAAGTACTCGCCCATCGACACTCCGGCGTAAGGCGCCAGATACTGCAGCGGGGCACTGTCGGAAGCGGTGGCGGCTACAACAATGGTATACTCCATAGCGCCGGCTTCCTCCAGGGTGTGCACCACCCGGGCAACGGTAGAGGACTTTTGGCCGATGGCCACATAGATACAGATAACACCCTGACCCTTTTGATTGATGATGGTGTCAATCGCGATCGCCGTCTTGCCGGTACCGCGGTCACCGATAATGAGTTCCCGCTGGCCGCGGCCAATGGGGATCATGGCGTCAATGGCTTTTATTCCTGTTTGGAGCGGCTCCTTAACCGACTGGCGGTCGGCGATACCAGGAGCGCGGAATTCGACCGGACGAAACTCGGTGGTGCTAATGGGTCCCTTGCCGTCGATCGGCTGACCGATGGCGTTGACAACCCGGCCGACCATAGCCTCGCCCACCGGTACCTGCATGATCCTGCCGGTACGGCGCACGGTGTCGCCTTCCTTGATCAGCAGCTCACCGCCGAGCAGCACTGCCCCGACGTTGTCTTCCTCAAGGTTGAGCACCATTCCGAATACTTCATTGGGAAACTCCAACAGCTCGCCGGCCATGGCCTTCTCCAGGCCGTGAATCCTGGCGATGCCGTCACCCACTTCGATGACAGTGCCGACATCGTCAACATTGAGGTCGACCTGGTAGCGCTCTATCTGCTGTTTGATGATAGCCGTAATTTCCTCTGGCCTCATTTTCATACTCAGTAAGTCACCCCAATCTTAGTCACTTCGGTTTTGAGCAGCACGGCAGCCAAACTCGCCAGTTGGCGGGTGACGCTGCCGTCAATTAGTTTATCGCCTATTTTCACGATGACTCCGCCAACAATGCTTTGGTCAACCTTTGTCTGAAGGGTGACGCGCTTGCCGGTCACCGCGCTCAGTTTCGCGCTTAAAGCCTGGCGCTGGCTGTCGCTGAGCGGCGTGGCGGTCGTGACCTCGGCTTCGGTAATATTGCGCGCCTGGTTGGCCAGGACTTTATACTCCTTGACGATGGCCGTCAAAGCCGTCTCGCGTCGTTTGTCGATAAGCAGCAGGAGAAAATTGCGGACATGCTCGCCAAGCTGCGGCCCGAACACTTTGACAACCGTGTCTTTCTTGGCCTCCACCGGCACCTGCGGATGATACAGCAGTGACGCCAGCTCCGGGACGCTGCCCAGGGTCTGCTCGACGAAAACCAGCTGCTCCTCCACTACATCCAGCTCCTGCTTTTCAGAGGCCAGCTCGTAAAGAGCCTGGGCGTACCTTGAAGCTAGCTGGCTGGTCAGCATTTCAGGCCACCCATTTTCTGCTCGTCCAGCTTGTCAATAAAATCAGTCACCAACTGGGCGTTGGTGGCTGCATCGATATTATGGCCGATAATTTTCGTAGCGGCGGCAATCGACAGTGAAACCACTTCGTTTTTCAGCTCAGCAATGGCTCGCTGCTGTTCCCGGGCGATTTCTTCCCGCGCTTCTTTCAGCAAACGGGCGTGCTCGGTCCGCGCTTCCTGCATAATCTCTTCCTTGGTCTCTTCAGCCAGCTTGGTGGCCTTGTCGACAATGGCCTGGGCCTGGACCCGGGCCTGAGCCAGCTGCTCCATATACTCGCGTTTCAGCTGCTCTGCTGCTGACCGCTCCTGATCCGCCGTCTCCAGGCTGTCGGCAATCCGGGCCTGGCGGTCGGCCAGTGCTTTCATCAGCGGTTTGTAGGCTACTTTTGACAAAATCGCGACAAGGATGAGAAAATTTATAATTTGCGCTATAAGCGTCGCATTCAAATCAACCAATCAGGGCCCCTCCTCTACTAGCTTAAGGGAGGCGACGGGAAAAGACTGCCCGCCGCCCTATACACAATGCAATTACTTGAGAAACGGATTGGCGAAAACCAGCACGATGGCGATAACAGCGGCGATGATGGGAATAGACTCGATCAGGCCTACCGAAATAAGCATATTGACCAGGATAGTCCCTTTTGCTTCCGGCTGTCTGGCCATACCCTCGATCGCTTTGGCGGTTACCGCTCCGTCGCCGATACCGGCGCCGATGGCAGCCAGACCGATAGCCAAACCTGCGCCGATGGCAGAGGCTGCTACAATGATAGCATGTTCCACAGTTAGTCCTCCTTTCTAGATGTTGAAATAATGGTCATCTATGGGTCAATCAGTGATGGTCCTTCAGGGAATTTGCCAGGTACGACATCGACAGCATTGTGAAGATGAAGGCCTGGACCAAACCGACAAAAACGCTGAACCCCAGCCAAATAATGTTAGGGATCGGAATCCACATCGGTACAAGGATACCCAAGATAATGATTAGTATCTCCCCGGCCAGAATGTTGCCGAAAAGCCGGAAAGCCAAAGTTATCGGCTTGGAAACTTCTTCGATGATGTTGATGATCACGAAGGGAATAAACGGCTCGAAAAAGTGCTTGAAATAGGCTTTGATCCCTTTGTTCATGATCCCCAGGATCTGCACCAGTCCGATGACCATCACCGCAAAGCCGAGAGTCGTGTTGATGTCATTGGTCGGCGATGTGAGTCCAGGAACCAGTCCAAGCCAGTTGGCGGTCAGCAAAAACAAAAACAGGGTGATGATCAGCGGCGCCAGTTTCTTGCCTCTGGGGCCCATAGTGGCCTCGATCTGGTCGAGCAGCGCGGTTACGATCATCTCCACCGCGTTCTGCAAGCCGGTGGGTACCAAGGTGAGTCTTCTGGTGGCGAAATAGGCGATCAATATGACAATAGCCATAGCCAGCCAGGTCATGTAAAGTGTATCAATGTTAAACGTCAAGCCGGCAAAATGGGCCAGCTTGTGTGCACCGATTTCGTGTCCTCCTCCATGTTCCATAATATCACCCCTTTCTTGTCAGTATAGCGGTTATTTGCTGAAAAATGACCGTGCCACGATTAGGACGGCATTGAAGATCACGACAATCTGCAGGGAGAATAGCCCCACCACCGCCGCTGCAAAATCGATTTGCTGAATCTTCAGCGACAGGATCAGTATCAGGACCACGAAACTCAGCCGCACCAACCAGCCTAACCGCATGTAAACCACGGCCTGCTGCGGCGGTAAGCCAGCACTTTGCCTGACACGATAGCCCATCAACAGGAAGTAAACAGCGCTGGCCGCTCCGCCCATAAACAGGCCGAGTATCGCCGCCGCGTGGCCGGTCAGCCAGGCGCAGACAGCCAGAAGCACCAGCAGTGCGGCCATCTGCCGCAGGGTTCGTTTGACTTGGATGGTAAACTCTTGCATCAGTTGTCTCTTTCGACTTCAGTCACCCGCTTATATGTAGCCCACAGGCCGGATATCATCCCCAGCAAAATGCCGGCGATGGTGGCCCAGGGAGAGGTGTCCAGCCAGTTGTCTATGGCCCGGCCGCCGAACAGGCCTACCGCCACGGTGGCGACCATGCTGATTCCGATGGTACCCACCAGCGAAAAAGCGTCAAGCAGCTGCCGCTTATCCTGCTTCTTCACCATGCCCACCCCGCTTTACCTATCAATAGGTATATCCTTATTCTGCTCTCAGGATACAAAAAAAAGCCAGGCTGGAAGTTTAGGACGAGAGAGCGACAAAATACAACTACATCTTTTTCTCGGCCATCCTGAAAATTCCTGCTAAGGGCGGCTACTTTTTTGCAACTAATGCATATTTTGTCTTTTTTTGTCTGTTTTTGACCGATATCAAACATCGACCAGAGAACCTGCTCAATCAGAGCAGGCAAGTATAAGGCTCAGGCCGCTGGGTGGCAAGTCCGTATTTCCACAGAATAAAATCGACGATCTTGCGGGCGGCCTTGCCATCCCCATATGGGTTGCAGGCGCCGGCCATCCGCTGGTACTCATCTGACCGCAGCAGCAGCCTGCGGGTTTCGGAATAGACCCGCTCCCGGTCGGTGCCGATCAGCTTTACCGTCCCGGCGTCAATGGCTTCAGGGCGTTCGGTGGTGTCCCTAAGCACAAGCACCGGCTTGCCCAGCGACGGCGCCTCTTCCTGAATACCGCCGGAATCAGTGAGAACCAGATAGGCTCGGGCCAGGAGGTTGGCAAAGGGCTGATAATCGAGAGGATCGACAAGATGTACCCGGTCGAGTCCGCCCAGTTCGGCCTCCACCACTTCCCGCACCTGCGGGTTTCTATGTACCGGGAAAACAATTTCCACATCGGCAAACTCGGTGACAATGTCCCGCAGCCCCTGATAAACATGCCGCATCGGCTCACCGAGGTTCTCCCGCCGGTGGGTGGTTACAAGAACTATCTTTTTATCGCGAAAAGCAATATCGGCCAGCGGCGGCTCGTTGAAACGGTAATCATCCTCCACTGTGGCGATAAGGGCATCAATAACCGTGTTGCCTGTGACAAAAATCGACGACGCTTCCACCCCTTCGGCCAGCAGGTTATCCCTGGCGCTGGGTGTCGGGGCAAAATGGAGATCGGTCAGCGCCCCGGTAAGCTTGCGGTTCATTTCTTCCGGAAAAGGCGAGAATTTATTTTGGGTCCTGAGGCCCGCCTCGACGTGTCCCACCGCAATCTGATGATAATAAGCCGCCAGCGCACCGGCAAAAGTGGTGGTAGTATCGCCGTGAACCAGAACAATATCGGGCCGTTCCTGGCCCAACACTTCGTTCAGTCCCTGCATGGCCCGACAAGTAATATCGAACAGGGTCTGGCCCTTGGTCATAATTCCCAGATCATAGTCTGGCACGATCTTGAACAGCTGCAGCACCTGGTCAAGCATTTCCCGGTGCTGGGCGGTAACCGCGACAACCGGAGTAATAAGCGCAGGGTACTTCTTGAGCTCCAGCACCACCGGGGCCATTTTAATGGCTTCAGGACGAGTACCGAATATCGTCATGACCTTGATGCAGGACATGCCACCACACTCCTAGCGACAAATATACCAAATAGGCAGGCCCTAGGCCTGCCTCTTAATGAGTCTCTACAGAACCGGTGTCCTTCAGCACGCCGATTTTCCTGGCTCCGAAGAAGGCCCCGACCAACAGCACTAAAATAATGACTGCACCGTATCCTTTATTCACTTCAGTCAGCGCGATAGCGCTGAGGCCCAGACAGCCGCTGATCACATACATCAACAGCACGGCCTGCTTCTGGGTCAGACCCATCTCGAGCAGACGATGATGCAGATGACCTTTATCGGGTTTAAAAATGGGACGGCCGCTGGAATAGCGGCGAATAATTGCAAAAGCGGTATCCATAATCGGCAGGCCCAGCGCAACAATCGGCACCACCAAGGCGATGGTCGCGGCACTTTTCACTGTGCCGAGAATTGATATGGCTGCCAGGGTATAGCCGAGAAACATGCTGCCTGTATCACCCATAAAAATTTTGGCGGGATTAAAATTATAATGCAGGAAACCCAGCGCACTGCCGGCAAGAGCGGCGGTCAAAATAGCAACCATCCAAAAATTCTGCTGCAACGCCACCATCAAAATTGTAACTGCAGCTATGGTGGACACCCCTGCTGCCAGGCCGTCCAGGCCGTCAATCAGATTGACTGTGTTGGTGAGGCTCACCACCCACATGATGGTAATCGGAATGGAGAAATAGTCAAGATAGATCATATCGCCAAAGGGATTTGTCAGCCACTCGATCCGGACATTGAACATGACCAGCACCAGTAGCTTGACTTTCGGCGACAATTGCCGGAGGTCGTCAGTAATTCCGACAATCAAGATCACCGTAGCGCCTAGCAGCACCCCTAATATTTCGTGGTTAACGTGAAGACTGGCCAGTACCGCTACGATAAAGGCCAAATAAATCGCCAGACCACCCATCCGGGGGATCGGACTGGTATGCACTTTTCGGGCGTCAGGCGCATCCATCGCTCCTGCTTTAATGGCAAAGTCCTTGACATAAGGTGTTATGAAATAAGCCACAGCAAGAGCTACAGTGAATGCTACCATATATGTTTGCAACATGAACACCTCATTTCGGACAACGGCGGTACTGCGTACTTCAAGCAGGCGTCACTAGCTATTTTACAGCACTTGGTGGGAGGTTGTCAAACAAAGATTGGCAGACAAAACCACCTGATGTCCTTAGTATTTTCATCACCAATAACTATATGCATCAAAATCAGCAATATGCCCAGGCTTTTCTCGCTTAGGCGCAATAACTCTTGTGCCTGAGCTTGGCGACATGGCTATTCAGCAGGGCAGCCAGCTCAACCACACATATCTATGCCCTTACCATAAGTCTCCATTCGTTATCTTCTACTTAATTCACATGATTCCTGCCCTATCCGGTAGGAACATTAAGGAAAAAGCGTTCGTTCGGAAAAAAGTAGCCCTCGCTCTTGAAGAACTTCAACCAAGAAAACCAGCAACCCATTAGGATGCTGGTTCTCGCGTTTCAATGGCGGCATATTATTGGCTCTTTCGTACTTTCCGTCTAATTGTTCCTAATGCGTCACGAGCGCCTGTCTGTCCACGGCAAGCGGCGGCTGTTCCATCCACTTGTGCCTGATCATGAGCTGCGCTGCGTCTTCCACGTACTCGGACGCTTCGGCAATTAGCCGCACATAGTTGCCGGTGATATCCAGCCTGGCGGTGCTGGCCAAAGCCATGCCGTAATACATAACGCCAGCCTGATTGATGAGCATCGTGTGTTGCAGCATCAGTTTATCCGAGAAGGGCGCAACCGTGGAGTTGGTGACATAGGAGTCGAGGCTCATGGGTGCAGGCAAGTCATTATTAATGAGCAGGGCGCTCAGCACCTCGATGTGTTTGTGGGCAATCTGTTTGCCCCGCTGGAAGAATTCCCGCAGTTCCTTGGACTGGGCGGTTTGGGCGAACCCCATCAATAGCGGTTTGCCCATAATGTTATTTTGGACTCCTACAAAGATATTCCCAATTTCCACCACACTGAGCGGCCGCTTGGTTCCGAACAGGCTGCCCATGTACTCGCTGTTCTGAACAAACTCCGGGGTTTCCGGGGCCGAGATGTAAGGCGCTCGTATATAAAGACCTTTCGATTGCTCTGCTTTTACTGCCTGATCTTCGACTTGTATCATCTCGGCAATGCTCTGCTGAAAGTGCTGCCGAACGTCCTCCCTTGAGGATATAGTGAGCGACGTGCAGTAGCTGAGCATAGCTAGACGAGCAAGGTTGCGCACGTAGGCCATAAAGAATGGATCGGAGTAAAGCCGGGGGGCGTCCGCGTTAACATCGCTGACCGTGAATCCGATGGGTATCGGGTAATCATCGCTACGAAAAATTTGCTTAATTCGTTGGATCTGACTGCGCGTCACCTGCTGGGCGAAACTCACAACTTGGCGTATTTCTTGATCTTCATCTTTTGCCAGGAGATATTGGAACATACAATCCGAGAGGGTTGCATTCATGTACTGCACCCACAGTCCGCTGACGCACGAAGCGGTGAGGTGGGTCTTGAATTCCTGCTGCATAGCATTTGCCTGAGGCATATATCCTTGCTGAATCGGGTTTTCTTGATGCATGTCTTTACTCTCCTTTCGTTTACTTGCTTTTACCGCTTAGTGCCAGTCCCGATGACTGATAACCTGCGGCGGCGCTTCCATCCACCCGTTCTTTATTGAAATATTTACACCATCTTCTCCATATTGAATGACTTCCGCTCCTTGACTGAGGTACTAAGCGGCGATGTCAGCCCGGTTGCACTAGGACGCAGCAATCCCGATATCAGCAATACCCAACGAGTTTAATGTAAATGATGGACGCCATTTGTTGGTTGGTCATTGTGCTGAGTGGAGATGCTATGTACTAGGATGCGACGAAATAGTTTTCAACATACTTATTCCCGAAGCATTTTCCCCAGGCGGCTACATTATCCTGCCAACTACGGAAACACATTGCATATACCAATGCGGTCCATCTTCGAGATGTCGTTCCTCCATCCGCTATTTATCATGATTTTTTACGAATCTTGCACATATAGCTCATTTCTCGCAGACAACCTTGCATAGTCAATAACAAGGTCCATAAACATCCATACGAATAAACTGACGATGAACGTCAGTTTTCTTTATCTTAGCTTACTATGCGGTTCGATTAAACTCTACAGTAACAGTCATTACTAGATCACGGGGCGCCACTTTGTTGGCTTGTCCCAATTTTAACATTAGCCTGTGTTATATATTGACAAGAGCTACGACTCTGTTTTATTATGTAATTGATAATGGTTTTCATTATCATATTGATAAGCAACACGAAAGGAAGTTGAAGATATGCCGAAAACACTTAATCAACTGCTCCCTGGAGAAACAGGCGTCGTGACGCGAGTGACAGGCAGCGGCCCTGTCAAGCGCCGCATCGTGGACATGGGTCTTGTCGCCGGTACCCCGGTGAAAGTGCAAAAGGCTGCCCCTCTGGGTGATCCGATGGAAATCAAGGTCAAGAACTTCAATCTTTCGCTGCGCAAATCCGAAGCCGCGCTGATCGAAGTGCAGGTTGGATAACCTTTTTAGACCGGCAGCAGCAAATACTTATTTAACGGGCGATAAGGAGGCATAAAAAATGACAACTGCGAGTTTGACTGTGGCCTTGGCCGGCAACCCCAATTCCGGCAAAAGCACTATTTTTAACAACATCACCGGATCACACCAGCATGTCGGCAATTACCCCGGGGTAACGGTGGAGAGGCGCGAAGGCTTCCGCCGCTTTGACGGCAACGACCTGCTTGTGGTGGATCTGCCTGGAACATACAGCCTGACAGCCCATTCCCTGGACGAAGTGGTGGCGCGCAATGTCATCATTGATGAAAAACCGGATATCATTGTGAATATCCTGGACACGTCCAATCTGGAACGCAACCTGTACCTGGCTGTGCAGCTTCTGGAGCTGGAGCGGCCTCTGGTACTGGCCCTGAATATGACCGATGTCGCCGAAAAGATGGGCCTGAAGGTCGATGAAGCCGCAATGAGCCGCAAGTTGGGAATTCCTGTTGTCCGTACGGTCGGCAATCGCAACCGGGGAACCGACGACCTGCTCCGAACTGTAGCCGAGGCTGCGTCGGCCGCCAAACATAAGCCTTTTACCCTGAATTACGGCCCGGAAATCGAAGCCAGAATCGCGCAAATTACACAAGCTCTGGCGTCGCTTACTGCGGTAAAATATCCGCAGCGCTGGCTGGCGCTCAAGTTACTGGAGAATGACCAGGACGTGAATAAAGCCGTCCAAATCCTCCCGGGCTGGAGCGAACTCAAGGCCCAGGTGGAAGCGGCCCGGACCCAGCTCAAGGCACTCCTTGGGGATGACCCGGAAATTGCCTTCGCCGAGATTCGTTACCGTTTTGTCGGCGAGGTCTATCGCGAAGTCGCCGTCGCGGGCAGCGACTGGGCCCAAACCACATCCGATAAGATCGATTCGGTATTGACTCACCGGCTATACGGCCTGCCCATCTTCTTTGGCGTCATGTGGCTGCTGTTCAATATCGTCTTCACTGTCGGGCACTATCCCCAGGACTGGCTGCAAAGCGGCGTCAAAGCCCTGAGCGACTTCCTTGCCCGGAGCATGGCCGACAGCGCCCTCAAGGAGCTGCTGGTGGACGGGGTCATTGGCGGGGTGGGCAGCGTCATCACCTTTTTACCCAATATTCTGCTGCTCTTTTTGGGTATCGCCCTGCTGGAGGACACAGGTTATATGGCCCGGGCCGCCTTTGTCATGGACCGGGTTATGCGGGCCGTGGGGCTGCACGGGAAATCGTTCATTCCGCTGCTCCTGGGATTCGGCTGCAATGTTCCGGCTATCATGGGCACCCGGACGCTGGAAAACCCCCGGGACCGGATGGTCACCATCCTTGTCTCCCCGCTGATGAGCTGCAGCGCCCGCCTGCCTGTTTACACCCTGTTGACTGCCGCCTTTTTTCCGGATTATCTCGCAGGCAGCGTATTGTTCTCAGTCTACATCTTTGGTGTCATGCTGGCTGTAGTGATGGCGCTGCTTTTCCGCAAAACCCTCTTTCCCGGGGCAAGCGAGGCCTTTGTCATGGAGATGCCGCCTTATCATCTGCCAACCCTGCGCAGTATTGTGACCCAAATGTGGGAACGCAGCGTCCTGTACCTGAAAAAAGCCGGGACGCTGATTCTGGCGGCATCGATTCTGGTCTGGTTTTTAACCAACTATCCTGCTGACGTACCGTACAGCAAAGACTATGACCAGGCGAAGGCGCAAATCGAGGAAACGTTTGCCTCCCAAGCCGCCGATCAAGTCCCCCTCCCCCTGGGAATCGAAGCAGCGGAAGAAAATACCGCTTTGCTGGCGGAACTCGACCAGCAGCGAAAAGACGCCCTGGTACAGCTCGACAAGGACCAGGCGTCGGAAAAACTGGCTAATAGCTACGCCGGCCAGTTCGGCCACCTGATTGAACCAACCATCCGTCCCCTTGGTTTTGACTGGAAGATCGGCGTCGGCCTGGTCTCGGCGGTCGCGGCCAAAGAGGTCCTGGTCAGTACCCTGGGCACCATTTACAGTGTCGGCGAAGCCAAAGAAAATCCTTCCTCCTTAGCAGGAGCCCTGACTGACGATCCGACCTTCAGTCCACTGGTTGCCTACGCGCTGATGATCTTTACTCTTATCTACTCCCCCTGCCTGGCGGCGCTGGCCGTCATCCGCCGGGAGACCAACTCCTGGAAATGGACCGCCTTCAGCTTCACCTATTCCACCGCTTTGGCCTGGCTTATCGCCTTCGCGGTGTATCAGACCGGAACTTACCTGGGCTTTTAAGAGGCTTATCGTCGTTAAGGAGGCACAAGCATGGAAACCATTGTTTTAATCGGAATCGGCGCCGCGGCGCTGGGCTATTTCGCTCATACCGTGTGGCGCGGCTTGAGCTGCAAGGAAGTCTGCAACTGCGCCAGCAGCGGCTCTTGCTCAAAAGCGGCTGGCGGTTGTCACTGCCCGGGCACCAATTTGCTAAAATAAATGGATACAAAAAAGGGATATGCGTCAATTGCACATCCCTTTTTGATTGTCGATGAACCCCAGGCTATCCACAAAATCTTGGCGCGGGAGGGGAATTCCTCCGCTACGGATAATATCCTACGCCGTTACCGGCAGCAAAGCTGCCGACGGCTAGGGATATTAGTGAAACTAGACTCGGGCGGTTTTCCCGAGTCTTAGTTGAACTTATCCATGCTCTTTGGGCGAATCCCGCTACGGAAAACCCCTCCCGCTTGCCATAACCTTTCCCAACAAAAAAGGATGTGCATATTGCACATCCTTTTTTGTCGTCGATAAACCACTAAGCTCATTGTCGCCCAAGGCTGGCAAGAAAGGTCCAGATGCTAGGAATGGCGAGGATTGCGCCGCGCCGCGTACTGGCCGTACGCAAGCAAGCAACCGGAGCCATGACAACGCAGATGGGCCTTTATCGCCAGCCGAAATCCCTGGGCTATTGCCCGTATTCTTTCTTGATCATGGGCTTAATTCCGCCGTTTTTAAGAATATCCATGACATAGTCGGACAGCGGCTGGGCCTGGAAGGTCGCGCCGGTAGTCTCGTCGGTCACCTTGCCGCTGGTCAGGTCGACCGACACGGTGTCGCCGCGTTTGACGACTTTGCCGATGCCGGGGCAGATGAGCAGCGGGATGCCCAGATTAATAGCGTTGCGGTAAAATATCCGGCCAAAAGAATCAGCAAGAATGGCGCCGACGCCCGCTGTCTTCAAGGTAGTCGCGGCATGCTCGCGACTGGAGCCGCAGCCGAAATTGGCGGTAGCCACGACGATATCGCCAGGCTTAGCTTCTTTGATAAAAGAAGGATCAACGCCTTGCAATGCGTGCTGAACCACCAGTTCCGGGTCGGTCAGATCAAGATACTGTCCGGGATAGATCTGGTCTGTGCTGATATTATCGCCGTAAACAAAGGCTTTGCCTTTAATCGTGTTATTCATTCAAACTCACCTCAATCCAGGTATTTTGTCGGATCAACGATCTTTCCTTCCAACGCGGCGGCAGCCACGGAGGCGGGAGAAGCAACAAAAATCTCGGCTTGGTTGTGGCCCATGCGTCCTGGGAAATTGCGGCTGGACGCGGTAATGCAGGTTTCGCCGTTAGCCAGCATGCCCTGATGAGTCCCAAGGCAGGCGGCGCAGCCGGGAGTGACGAAGGTAGCTCCAGCCTCCACCAGAGCCTGCACATAGCCTTTGTTCATCGCCTCCAGAAAGACCCCCTTGGAGGCCGGAACCACGATAAACCGGGTGCGGGGATTGATATGCTTGCCCTTCAAGATTCGGACGGCAACCGCTATGTCGTCCAGCCGCCCGCCGGTGCAGGTGCCCAGGAAAGCCTGATTTACCGGCTTGCCCTCGTAGGCCGCAACGTCATGGACATTATCCACACTGTGCGGCGCCGCCAGCTGAGGCTTCAGGTTGGTCACATCGAAGGTGTGCTCGGCCGAGTACTGGTAGCCGGGATCGGTGGTGAATATTTCGTAGTCGTGTTTGACCTTGTCCTTCAGATAGGCGAGGGTGATTTCATCAGGCTGGATATAGGCCGTCTTGGCCCCCATTTCGGTGGTCATATTGCAAAGAGCCATCCGCTCGGAAACACTGAGTTCCTTCAGCACCGGCCCGGTAAACTCCACCGCCCGGTATACGCCGTAGTCGGCGCCCAGGGTGCCGATTGCCTTGAGTATGATGTCCTTGGCGTAAACGCCCTTGGGGAGCTTGCCCTCCAGGTTGATGCGGATGATGTCGGGAACCCTGAACCACAGCTGGCCGGTCATCATAATGATCGCCAGATCGGTGCCGCCCACGCCGGTGCCGAAGGCGCCGAAGGCCCCATGGGTGGTGGTGTGGGAGT
>Ga0316231_1002660_pt1 | contig 16710 bp, 10 predicted proteins | sample TBH18027metaG_FD_206002 | JGI IMG/M metagenome (GOLD analysis project Ga0316231, IMG submission 206002) | Freshwater microbial communities from Trout Bog Lake, Wisconsin, USA - TBH18027 | ecosystem: Environmental > Aquatic > Freshwater > Lake > Hypolimnion/Profundal zone | place: USA: Wisconsin...
CAGGATCGGTGGGACCCCAACGATCCGCTGGCAACGGGCGTTTACAACGCGCTGGCGCATGATAGCAAGATTCAGCCGAAATTCTTGCGAGTCTATGCCCACAACGGCGATCTCTGGCTGCAAGGGACCGTGTCAAGTCGCGATCAGATTCCCGGCGCCCTGACGATCGCAAAAACAATTAAAGGCGTCCGGAGCGTCCGCAACGATTTACATGTTTCTCAGTAAAGCAGTAATAACATGTTTCGGCGTTCTCCTGGCGGCCTGCGCCGGCGCATTCTGTGCACCCGTCCTGCGGATTTTACCGCTGGGCCCCGCCGCGCAAGATACACTCGATGGCGTTGTCGCGCGGATTGGCAGCAGTTGCCATGTTGCCGTCATTTCGTTTGTCCCCGGTTACCCTGTGGATTTGACAGCTCTGAAAACACTCGATCCCAAGCCCGATCGAGCAGTCGCACAGCTTGCGGCTGCGATAGACGGACATGTGGAGCAGGTTTCCGATCTGCTTTATTTGATCGAGCCGAACTTTCGCGTCGATTCGCCGTCGAGCCCTCTGGTTCCCCGCGTTCGGGCGGTCGTGCAGGCAACATATGGTCTGGCCGAAGCCTTTGCCGACATTCCGCCGGATCTCCGCGTCGATGCAATCGGTAAGAAGGGTGGGGTGTCGCTGAGTTCATTGAGCCTGCCTGCCCGATCCGATATGGCGCGAATCTTGATTCAGGGGAGGCCGTTCAACGAGGCTCTCTTCGGCGCGGCGTCCGGCAGGTCTCTTTCGATTTCTTTTCGCCCCGAGCTTCTGGTTAATGTCCGCTGCGGCGGTGTTCGCCTGGGCTCGTTCGATGCATGGGAACAGCGCGACAACGACAGCATCGGGTGGGATTACAATTCTTCCGTTGATTCGTCGGCTCTCGACGCGCCTTCCCTCGTGCCAACGCCGGTTCCTGCCGAATCTGTTTCGATTCCCATGACGTCCCACTTCGTCAAGTTGGCCCAGGGCCATCTGCGGGCCAAGGATCTCCCGGATGCGACTCGTCAGGCCGGGGTGGGGCTGATCGTCGATACCGATGTGGCGTCGCGGTCGGTTGCCGTTACGGGCGGGGTTTACGAGAGCCAGGTCCTGGTTGAATCCGTTTGCAAATGTCTCCAATTGCGCCCACTTGCCGTTACGGACCCCGCAGGCGCCCAGCCGCAATACGTGCTTACGGGACCGCTCCCGACGGACGATCAACGTCTAGCCAACGATGCCGTCGACCGTGAAATATCGATCATCTGGTCGCCAGTCATCGCCGCCGTCGGTTCTGCCCGCGCAACCGATTTTTCGCCCTTCCCTCTGGCGGATTTCGCGCGGTTCATGACAATTCCCTACGACGGGCTTAGCGAAACTCAGAAAGCGTGTATCGATCAGCTTTTGAGCCTGATATCGACACAGCTCACCGAACAGCAGCGCCGTCATATCATGGTGATTCTGCGCCCTGGTCTCATCGCGCAGGGCCGGGCGGACGGAGAGTTGAGGAGCACGATCGAGGAGACTGCGACGATATACAGCGATGTGGCGCGATAAATTGTCACGTTGAATGTTGTCATTCCTTACAATGAAGGGTACAAAGGCAATGACGAGGGACGAAAATCGGCTCCATGCCGTGTGAGCCCCCAAGGCTCCTATATCCCCCGCAATCTTTAGTTGATGGCCGCTAATGATAGCGGCCTTTTTTGGTTGTAATGCCTACCGGCCTTGCTATTCTTGGTGTTCGTGCTGTCGATTATCATCGAACACTTCGGCCACAATTACTGCCTGTAGACTGCCCGACTCAAAGGCGTGCCGAACCGATACGTTAAGCCCCGTTGCCGGTCGTGCGATATAGAGTCAAAGTGAAATATGCAATTCAGTTCGGGCGCAAGACACAGCGGAAACCAACGATTTCGTTGGACGTGTCCGGGCTGAAGGATGTGCGATAGGCAACGGGCAACTGGTTGCTGATGTTAGTGCCCGACGCCCCGCCCTTACAAACGCGGTCTTTCATACGTCCGATAGATTGATTGCACGGGTCAAGGGCCCGAGATGCCGGCGATGACCAGTAGGAGTCATCGTACCAGTCTGCGCACCACTGCCATACATTGCCTTTCATATCGAGGCATCCGTAGGGACTTGCGCCAGATGGACACGAACCTACGGGCTCGGGCGAGCCCAGATCGGTGGCGAACTTGCCAGTCGAGTGTGCCCACCGCTTATCATCCCATTCATTGCCCCAGGGATAGTCTCGTCCGTCCGTTCCGCGAGCAGCCTTCTCCCATTGCGCTTCCGTAGGTAGCAAGCCTCCAGCCCAGGTAGCGTAAGCCGTCGCGTCGTCCCATGTCACGCAGACCACAGGGTAGGCGCCCTCATGGCTCCACGGCATTTGGTGGCCCGTAGCCTGGGTAAATGCCCGGTACTCAGCTACAGTTACGTCGTTCTTGTATATCCAAAAGCCCGACAGAGTTACCTTATGCTTAGACGCGCCGGCCAACATCTTTCGGCGAATTCCTCCAAACTGCGATAAGTCCGCGCCCATCGTGAACTTTCCAGCAGGAACCCACACCATCGCCGCTCCGTCCTTCGGGTTAATGCATTGCTGCCCGGCGGTCGTGCCAGGTTTGCCGTCGTAGGTCGGCGGACTGGCGTGGGCTGGTGTCCAAACGCAAATGCAGAGCGCTGCAGCCAATAAGGCGTATCGAGTTAGCGTATTCATGTTTACTTTCTCCATTAATTGCGACAATCTTCGGTTCTCCACGTTTGCCGCAACACACCACCTGCCTAAAGAACCTATCGTGTCGGAATTTCTGTGGCAACGTCTCCACCGTTTCGCCAGATACCAGGCGCAGAAGTGTCGATCAAACGCGACGATTACGTCGGTATCCGTGAGCATCATTCGAACTCGTACCCTTCGATCTCGCTCCATGCCCTACCGTCTGGCCGCGGCTTGCCGGCAACCCCACCGAGAACACCGACGCGTGCTAGCCGATCGGTAATAGATTCCGGGCGTCGCATATCATCGATCAACCTCAAGACAAACTCGGCAGGATCGACGCCCGCGGCGACGGCCCGAGCCTGAATGTCCGCTTCCTGTTCGGGTGAAAGCTCAAGAGTAATGGTCATGCTCCCATTTTAGCCATACGTAATACGTTTAGGATTCTTGTTTGGGGCCCCAAGGTTTCTCTGGATCTGGGGGTTATGGGACCGTCTGGCCCGTCTCGGCGACATCACCTTCGTGCTCTTTGTCCCACACGCTCTTCAGAGCGGCGATGGCGACTTCAATCATCGAGTCGTCGGGAATTCTTGTGGTCAACTTCTGAGTCGCAAGGCCTGGGGCTATCAGGACTTTCGCCCACCATTGATCCCGATGCTTGCCTGCAAACCGGAGGATTTCGTACGAGATTCCGACTACGAACATGACTGCAAGCAGGTGTATCGGCACGCGTATATAAACCGCAGGGCGGCCAAAAAGCGCGATGACGAAGATGCTGACGATTAGCACGATGAAGATGAAGTTCGTGCCGCAGCGCGGATGAATCCGGCTGGCATTGCGGGCGTTTTCGAGGGTCAACTCCTGCCCTGCTTCGAACGTGTTGATCGCTTTGTGCTCCGCGCCATGATATTGGAACACTCGCCGCACATTTTCCAGGCGGCTGATCAGGCCGATATAGGCCAGGAAGATCAGGATACGAATAATACCGTCGGACAGGTTGGCATAGAAGCCTTCCGCGCGCGATCCGGTGGGTAAATGCAGACTGCGCTGGAGTACCTCCGTAATCAATGTGGGAACCACCCAGAACAGCCCCATGCCAAGCGCGAGGGACGCGATCACCGTGCCGCCAACCACTATGCCGTTGATTGGCTGGGCGCCGGGCGGCGCCTTGGAGGCTTTGAGAAGGGGATCGATGTTGGCGGATTCGTCGCCGGTATCGACAACCTGAATGTTTGCGGAATACATCAGCGCTCTGGATCCCATATACAGGGCATCCACCAGAGCGAGAATTCCACGCAGGAATGGCCTGTTCAGCCATTGCAAGGAGCGCGTCACGCTTTCGACATTTTCGCGCTCAACGATGATTTGTCCGTCTGACTCGCGACGGCACGCCACCGCGAAATAGCGGGGGCTGCGCATCATGACGCCTTCGACGACGGCCTGTCCGCCGTACATCAGTCTCTCTTCGACTGGCGCGTTACAAGGCGAGCCGCCCAAAATCATGCTACTTCTTCATGCCGTACTTTTGCAGGAACTTCTCGACGCGGCCTTCAGTGTCGACGAGTTTCTGCTTGCCGGTAAAGAACGGATGACAGCTCGAACAGATTTCCACGTGGATGTTGTCGCTTGTCGACCGTGTGTGAATGACATTGCCACATGCGCAAGTGATCGTGGCGTCACTGTACTTCGGATGAATTCCCGCTTTCATAGCTAACTCTTCCCTTGCTTAAACAACTTTAATGCCGGTCCCCTCGGGAACCGGCGAATTGGACTTTGCAATGCAAATGATCCACATGCGATAACTTTGGTTAATTATACCCAATCAGTTTGCGTTTTTCGCCTTCGGCCAGACCTTGATCGTTCGCGTTCCCTGGGTAACTGCTTCGAATGGACCGGGGAAAGGACTGTTCAAGTCGCGCCGAGCGCCGAAATAATCCGTCGTTATGCGGATCGGCGAGCCGTCGCGGTTGTCAAACGGTGCGTTGGTAACACTGGCTTTGCCGAGCAGGTCGGTTGTAACCAGAGGATGCTTCGCCACGCTGCGCCACCCGGGGTCCTCGGAGATAGTAAGATACCACCCATCGGGCTTTTCGGTGAGCGTAACTCCGCTATCGGAGTCCGGCTTGATCAGGGCTCCTGTGTCGAGTTTCGGAGCTTGCACGCCCTTGGTGTAGACATTGCCGCCAGCGTAACACGGTAGCGCAGTGCCGTCCAAATCGCGCACGTTAGCGCGCGCGGCGAACAGGTTGTTGTAGATCCGGTCATCTCCGCCGTCACCTTTCTTCGCGGGATACATGCCTGCCACTACTGTAGAATGCGGCTGTTGAAACTCCGTTGTGCGACTGTCGCCGCGAGCTGATACAATGCCGGCCGTATCCAGGTTGTGGGCGAAAGCGACACCCTGCCCGTTAATGCATGCGGGCTTTCCAAGAAGCAGATTATTGGCGACGAGAATGGGGCCATGCTGCATCTCGAGAAAGATATTCATGTCGGAGTTGTCGTGTATGAGGTTGCCCGTTATCTGAGCTCCCTGCCCCATCCAGTCGAGCCAGATGCCGGCTGCGGAACCGCACCGGTAGATGTTATTGTCGCTGATTATGACATCGATGCCCCCATGAAACTTGATGCCTGCCATCTCCGCGCCGCCAAACGGCATGTCCAGATGGATGTCGTGGATCTCGTTGCCTGTTATCGTGCTGAACGAACAGCCCAGACTGCCCACGATCCCGGTTTGCCCGCAGTAAGCAATGTGGTTGTTGCGGACAATATGGCTGCCGACGGTTTGCTTGTTCCACCCCGCCGCCAGCGCCCTGTTAATGGTGCCTACGTACCCTTCGGCGGACTCGGCGCGGTTGTCCCATTCGTCACTATACTTTCCGAGCGAGATGCCGCAGCAGCGCGAGTAGGCGATATCGTTGTTTTCGATGATCCAGCCCTTGCACCAGTAGGCCGTGATGAGGCCGATCTGTCCGGCGGTAGGAGGCGCCCAATTCGTAGCGGCGTCGCGCAAAGTGAAGCCGCGAAGCGTGATAAAGCTCACGCCGGTCTTATCCGGGGAGAACACCGACTTGCGAACATTGACTTCGACATCGTGCTTGTTCGGGTTCACGCCTTTGAACTGTGCCCAGATCGTGGTCGTGTTCTCATCCGCCTGCGCAAACCACAACTGCGCTTTCTTTACGGAATATTTGAACACCAGGCACAACGGTTTGATGCCGCTTGTAGGTTTGATCCTGGCGCTGAACGACTCCCAGCTTTGCCAATCGCCGGTGTTTGTGATTGTGCAGACGCCCAGCAATTCTCCGGCCGGATTGTCCAGATGCAGTTCGACGATGCCGCCTTTCGTAACGGACGCGCCGCGTATTTGTATCTCATGAGCGTTGGCGCCAAAATCGAATGCGCTGTACCGCACCCAGTCGCCGTTTCTTATGTAGCCGATACACTCGCCGCCTTCCGAACATCCGGCGTTTTGCGTGCCGTGCTTGGATGAGAAACTTGTGGCCGGAATTTTCGCGCCCTTGTTCGCGGACGCGCCCACGCTCAGATATGCGATATTCAGCAGGTAAGAGTTCGTGATCTCGGGCGTCTCGCCGGTATCGTTCAACACTTGATCGAGAGTTGGTGCTTCGGCAAGCCAGTCGCCGTCGACATAGACCATGCCGGTGTGCACGGGGAAGTCGGATGAATACCAGTCGCCGTGGATTACATCCTTATACGGATTGTAGCTTCCGAAGAACTTGTTGGGAATGACGGCTTTCCAGACGTCACCTTTCACGTTTTCCCAATTCGATATCCGTTCAGCACCGGTGATGACGGCCTTTTCTCCAGGCGCAGCCTGAAAAGTGATCCGGTTAGAATCCGACAGGCCGCCGCGGCCAGGGGTGACGCATTCGCGATAGACGCCTTTGTGGACAGTGACAATGTCACCAGGCTGCGCGACATCGGCCGCATGCTGGATTGTTCGGAATGGGGCAGTGCGCGTCCCCTGGTTGGTGTCGCTGCCGGTAATGGCAACGTGATACTCTTTGGCGGCGGCGAGTGCGGGGGAGAATATGCATAGCGCGATGCCGCCAATTACGGACAATGCCACTCGAATTTGCTTGAAGCTACCGTCGATCATATTGTTCTATCCTTTGGAAATCGCTCTCATACTGGCCGTGTCGACTGCCGGACGACTAGTTTCGTAGCCACGGACACGTGGTGGTAGACGAGCGGACGTGTTGCCGGCTCGGCGAGGCGCGCAATCAGCAGTTCGGCAGCCTGTATTCCCATGACGTCAAAACGCTGCCGGACCGTGGTCAGGAATCCGGGAGCGGGCTGGAACTGTTCCACATCGTCAAAGCCGAGAACACTGATCGAGTCAGGCACCGATATTCCGCGCTCTGCCAGGACTTCAAGCAGCTTTTGCGCCAGATAATCGTTGACGGCGAAAATTGCGGTCGGCGGCTGAGCGAGCGCCATCAGTCTGTCGACAACTCGCGCGATCTCATTTCGCAAGGAGTTATCAACAAGGCTAAGGGCAAGCGGGAGACGGCAGATAAAATCCGGATTGGGTTCGAGACCGCTTGATGCAAGCGCTTCCCGGTATCCGGCCAAGCGGCTAACCACTGGCGATGCGGTGTCTTCAGGGGCGAGAAATGCGATCCGCTTGTGCCCAATCGAAACGAGATACTCGACAGCGTCGCAGGCTGCGAATTGATTATCGATTCCGATGAAATCGCCTTCGATTCCGTGCGGCAGGGCATCGACAAAGACAGTCGGCGTACCCCGTTCAAGAATCCGCCTTATATCCGGTATCGTCGACTCGGCCCCGCAGGGTAAGAGGACCATCCCGGCCAGATTTTGCTGCTCGACGACTGCCAGGGCATCGTGCTCGCGCGCGGCGACGCCCGCCGGCGTTGTGGCATATGTGTCGATCTTTAATGACCGGGCCAGCGGAATGCGCGCCCTCAACGCGTCCTGTATCCGCTCGATTGTGATCGCCCAACTTGGCGGTGCGTCGAAGGACTGTTCGGAAATAATGGCCACGACCGGCGACATTGCCGCTGGTTCGGGTTGGCCAGCCGCATGCCCGACAAACGTGCCGCGTCCGGCGTGCGCACGTAGAGTGCCGTCCGCCAGCAGAATCCCGATGGCCCGCTGGACCGTCCTGAGGTCGACGCCGTATTCCCTGGCGAGCGCCTGACGGCCGGGTAGGCTGGTATTGGGTCCCCAGGATCCGCGCACGATCCGGTCCCGAAGGTCTTCCTCAATTCGCTTGTAGATGGGCACCCGCACAAGCGCGCCGAGGCGAGGGTTTTCGTGGATGCGAGACTTGCAACTCATTGCTCCGACGTCTCTGTGTGATATAGTGTTAGCATAATGTCATATGGTGACACTTATCGTGTGAATTGTCAAGTGGGTACGGCGCCGAATATATCGGCAATGACGTTGGTCTGAATGCAGCGCCGGAACTGTGTCATTTTGACCGGAAGGCGCGGCAAAGCCACGCCTGGAGTGGAAATCTGGTCGGTCAGATCCTCGCCGTAAGCTCGCGTATCGCACTACAGCAGCCCGGCAAGATCTCACCACTACGCTCCCATTCGGCTGCGCTCAGGGCAGGCTGTTCCTCGCTTCGGTCGAGATGACGATAAATACTCATATCTAAGAACAACGTGCGACTTCATTAACCCATATGTTCGGAGCGCATGGGCGGTTCGGATCTGTCGTTGACAATATGATATTATGTTGATATAATATGAGAAACACCTACTTGGCCAGAAAAACTGATAGGCCAAGGGGAATGGAGAAAACAATGCGAAATCGAACTGCCAATCGAGATCAACGTGGATTCACTTTGATAGAATTACTCGTTGTTATAGCCATTATTGCGATTTTAGCCGCAATATTATTCCCTGTGTTCGCGACTGCGCGCGAGAAGGCGCGACAAAGCTCGTGCGCGAGCAACCTGAAGCAAATCGGGTTGGCGTACGTCCAGTATTGTCAGGACTACGACGAGGTGACCCCGCGTGCGGTGTACGATGGCCCTCGGGAACAGCCATTTTTCGCCGCCAATCCCTACAATTACGGCATCACACCCGGCAGCCTTCTTCAGTCCTATATCAAAACGACTCTCGTATGGCGCTGCCCGAGCGATCCCGTCACGCCGTCTACGGTCGATCCGTCCACCGGCTGCTGCTACGGCGGGTATGACAACGGCAGCTATATCTACAACTACTACTTCATGGAGCTGTATAATCCGAGTTCCACGCTCGCCGTACCCATTCCGCTCGCCGTGAACCAGCTCCAGACGCCGTCAAACGACGCCGTTTTCTTTGACTCGTGGGGCAATTTGGGACCAGCGGGGCTCGGTTGGATGTTCGACTATCCGATGTTGAGCCGCTTGATCGCCACCCCCTCTTCCGGCAGCATTCCCGGCAAGGCCGGACATACATACGGCACGAACATAGCTTATGCTGACGGTCATGTTAAGTGGATGTCCGGCGCGACGCTCACTGTGCAGTACAACATAGAAAGCGCGGCGCCGTGCGCGAACAACGCCAAGCACGCGGTTGGCCTCTGCGGCGGGACGATCTTCCATGAGTAGGTGCGCCGATTGAACGAGAACTTTGTGCCCAATATCACCCTGACCGGCAAGATCCTGTCCGGGTATCAGGGCTGGTTCTTCGCGCCCGGCGACGGCGTCAGCGACCGGTGGGTTCACTTCGGCGATACCCCCGGCGAGGTCGGGTTCGACATGTGGCCCGACATGAGCGAGTGCACCGCCGCCGAGCGCTTTGCGACGCATTTTCGGCATAAGGACGGTTCGACGGCCTGCCTTTATTCGGCCAATAACGAGGCCACTGTCCTGCGTCACTTCCGCTGGATGCGCGAGTACGGCTTGGACGGTGTCTTTCTGCAGCGATTCGTCAATGGCACGCGCAATACTGACGGCCGGATGCGGCTCGATGGCGTCCTGCGCAATGTCCGCAAAGGCGCGGCCGAGCACGGGCGGGTTTACGGGCTGATGTACGATCTTTCCGGCATGCGGCCGGGCGAGGCGGGCGTGCTGATCGACGATTGGAAGCACCTGGTCGACAAGACCAATCTGACGCGCGACGATCGCTATGTCCGTCACAACGGCAAGCCTGTGGTCCCGGTGTGGGGGCCCGGCTTCACCGACGGGCGGGATCCGCTGCTTGGCGACAGCCTCGCGATGATCGAGTTTCTCAAACACGACCCGCTCTACGGCGGCAACGCCGTCATGCTGGGAGTTCCATACCGCTGGCGAACCACGGACACGGACCTCGTCCCCCTGAGCAAGATGCTTGACGTCATCAATGCCGCCGATATCGTCAGCCCCTGGGCAGTCGGCCGCCCGAAGAACGAGGACGACGTGATTCGCTTCGCGCAGACGATCCAGCGCGGCGATATCCAGTGGTGCCAAGAGCACGGCAAGGAGTACATGCCGGTCGTGTTTCCTGGCTTCAGTTGGTACAACCTGCGGCGCGGCGCGGCGGCCTCGAATGAGATCCCGCGCAACGGAGGCCAGTTCCTCTGGACGCAGTACAGGCAGGCCGTGGCGGCTGGCGCGACGATGATCTATCAAGCGATGTTCGACGAGGTCGATGAGGGCACGGCGATCTACAAAGTCACCAACGACCCGCCGGATGGCGAAGGCAAGTCCCAATTCGTCACGTACGAAGGGTTGCCCAGCGACTTCTACCTGCAGCTTGTTGGCCAGGCCGGTCGGCTTCTGCGCGGGGAAATGCGAGCCGAGGACGACACGCTCGTGCGCGATGCGGCCTGGCAGCCGTTTGTGCCCGAACTTCCGGTCGTCGGCCCCGAATGGCCCGATCCCGCCGGCTGCGATGCTTTCGAATGAGATTCCACGATTTTTCAGAGGTTTACAATGAATAAAACGACGATATTCTCTTGCCGGCTTGTGGCCGCGCTTTGTCTTGCCTGTGCCGCCCCCCTTGCATGCGCGCAGACTGCGGCTCCTCTGCCCGCGTACCGCGTGGTTCAGTCCGACTATCAGCCGGGCGAGATTTTCGTCGCCGCCTACTTGGTCAAGGATTTCGGCGCGCAGGGCAACGGGCAGACCGACGACACAGCGAGCTTCCAGAAGGCGCTCGACGCCGCGAAGGCGATCGGCGGCGGCACGGTCTACGCTCCGGCCGGGCGGTACGCGATCAAGGGTTTGCTGACTATCCCGATCAATGTTGTGCTTCGCGGCCAATGGCGCTCGCCGGAGGACGGCAAGCCAGTCGCCGGCACGATTCTGATGGCCTATGCCGGGCGCGGGCAGGATAGCTTGCCGCGAAGGGCATTGAGCGCGGACAATCCGGTTCCTGGATTCCTGGTGCTCTCGTCGGCATCCGGTGTCCGGGACCTGACGATCTGGTACCCCGAGCAGAATGCCAACGCTGTCGCTGCCTATGCGCCGGCGATCCTGCTCGCCAGCAGCTACACCACAGTTCAGAATATCGGGCTCGTGAACGCCTACAAGGGAGTCCAGTGCGCGATCGATTCCGGCGAGGCGTGCTTCTATATCCGCAACGTGATCGGTTCCCCTCTCGATCTTGGGGTTGAGATTGACGCGGTCGCGGATATCGGCCGACTGGTTCACATCGTCCTTTCGCCGAAGTACTGGGCTTCGTCCGGCCTTCCCGGATCGCCCGCGGCGGATGGTCCGCAAGCGGCATATATTGCCCACCGGGGCGTCGGGATCATGATGCGCCGCAACGACTGGTCATACGCTGACGACATTTCCGTCGACGGTTACTCGGTCGGCTTTCGCACGGCGCACACGCGCTGGGCGGAAGGCGGCTATCCGAACGGCTACTGCGATAACATGAGGTTTACGCACTGCGGAATCGGCCTGTCGTACGACGACGGCGGGGTCGGATTCAGCCGCCTGAAGACAATCGACTGCGGGACGGGAATCTACTGCTCTTCGCGTTTTGGCGGCACGCTCAAGTTGGTCGAAGGCGCGATCGGCGGCAAGACGAACGCGCTGCTCAGCCGCGGCCGGGGTGCGATCCTCGTCCAGCACTCGACGTTCAATGGCGGGCCGGTTGTGCTTATGAGCGGCGCGACGACCCTGATCGACAGCCGCCTCGGAGGCCTGGCGCCGCAGATCGCGCTCGCACAGCGCGATGGTTCGGTAAGCTTGCTCGGCGACACCGGGGATGCGCCGCTTAAGGTCGACGCGCCACAGGGAGCGGTGGTCAAGATTTCCGCCGCGCCGCGGCCATCGATCCCCGTTCCCGCGATCTCCCCAACCGACGAGAGCGGATACCATGCGCGCCGCGCTGCGGTGTATGTCGTGGCGAAGCCCGCGGCGCCCGATGCCGACCAGACTTCGGCGATCCAGGCGGTGCTCGCGCGGGCATCGGCAGATGGCGGCGGGATCGTCTACCTGCCGCCGGCGGAATACGCGATAAAGGGAACACTGACGGTGCCGGCCGAGGTCGAACTGTGCGGGTCATCGGGTTCATGGCATGACACGATTCGTCCAGGGTCGATTCTGTTCGTCTATGGCGGCCGCGGCAGCGAGACCGGCGATCCCGCAATCCGGCTTGCGGCGCATGCCGGCCTCCGGGGCGTGACGATTGGCTATCCCGAGGAGCGCATGGAGAATCTCGCACCGTACCCGCCGACCATCCAACTTACCGGTTCCGACGCTTATGTGATGGACGTTGGCGCGGTGAACCCGTGGTCGCTGATTGACGCTTCGACCTACCGGTGCGACCGGCACTACATCGCGCGTATTACCGGCAGCGCCCTGAGGCACGGCTTCACGGTGGGCGGGCACAGTATCGGCGGGCGAATCGAGGACTGCCAGCAGAACAGCGGCGCGATCGCGTACGGCACGGAATCGTGGCGAGGCGGTTGGGACTTCTGTCCGACCAAGGCCAATGGCTACAACTGGCAGGTCGTCTCGCCCGAGCAGTTCCGGCAGTTCGACAACTACCGGCTTGGCGACTGCGAGAACGAGGTGCTCTATAACGATTTCTGCTTTAACGGGGCGCGCGGGTTGACGCTTGGCGAGGACGCGTCCACAGGACCGTCGGGCGTTAGCTTCGGCACCGCGTTTGACCAGAACACGATCGACCTCGATATCCATCGAATTGCTCCAGCGGGCTTTTCGATCGTGAACGGCCAGTTCTGCTGCGTCGGCGACAAAGACTTCCCGCGATCCTGCTATGTCCATACGGCGCCCGAGTTCACGGGGACGCTACGCATGCTCGAAAACGACCTCTTCGCGCGCCCCAGGCAGGCGGCGCTGCTGGAGGGAGGCAAGGTCGCGATGCAACTCAGCACGATCAGCGGCGCTGGCAAAGTGGCGTTCGTGACAAGTGGCGGACGGCTCTCCGCGACCAATCTGTTCCTCGAACAGGCGTCTCAAATCGCGCCAACCGATGCCGTGACATCGATCTCGATCGCCGGAGCGGTCTTCGCGAAGGGTGTCACCGGACCGCCTGTCATGGATACGATCGACGGCGCCATCGCGGCGACCACCGCGCATGGCTCTGCGATTGGCAGTTTGGATACGCTCGGCGGCGCTACTGCTCGAGCGGTTGCTGGGCCAGCCGGTCTGTATTGGCGCCTGAGCGGGCTAGCGCCCGGGGCATATCGGTTCGAACTGCTAACCGGCGACAGCGGCGGCGATGGGCCTGCGGATTTCGTGGTTCTTGGCGCCAGACGCGCAGTGGATGTCTGGCCCAACGACGCCCTCGACTACGATCTGGGAACATGCGATGTCGGGGCCGGCCAGGATGCCGTCGTCAATGCGTCGGTTCACGCCGATTCGCGCCTCGCCCAGGCTTTGGTGCGCGCCGTACCAATTCCGGCGGGCATCAAGGCGAGCGATGTGGCGGCGTGGTCGATCCTTGGCGAAAAGCCCATCGACCGCGGGCTTGTGCCGATCATGAAGACGGACGAAGGTTACGCGACTCCCGTGGTTGCCGGCGGTCGCGCCGCGCTGCGTGTGCCGGCCGAAACCCTTCGCGTAAAGAGCGGCCCGTTCCTGTATTGCAACGTGGAAGATCCGCGTCTCAACAGCGGCTCTGCTGGAGAGCCCGTGACGCTCATGATCGAATACTTCGATGAAGGCCAGGGCGAAATCGGCGTCCAATACGATGCCGGTGAAGGAAACGGCTTCAAGTCCGGGGCATCCACGATCAGGCTGACGAATTCGCAGACCTGGAAGCTTGGAACCATCGTCCTCGCGAATCCGCAGTTCGCCAACCGCGCGAACGGGCACGATTTCCGGATAACAATGCCCATAACGAACCCGCCAGCGATCGCCAGCGTCGCGATTGTGAAGGCGGGTTCTGACTGAGAAACGGAACATGACAGCCGCACGATGAAGAAACACGCAAAATCCGCAACGTTATTCCTATTTCTTCTGGTCATTGCCGTGAGCCTAATCGCTGAGCCCTGCCGTGCCGCAGTCTCGCTGGACCAGGGTTGGCGTCTCTTGCTTGACACGCAAGCGGCGTGGCAAAACGACACGCTCTATTTGCCCGACGATGTCAAGCTCTCCGCGCTGCCGGTGAATGCGCCGACTGGCGGCTGGGATGTCCTCAACCCGAGCGCCGGGATCGCAGTGACCCTTCCTGCCAGTGTGGAGCAGTACTACTGGGGCAAGACGCCGAACAACTTGATCGATCCGCGCAATCTGGACGCGATGGCATCGGCTGACGGCTCCTATCACGGCGTGTCCTGGTGGTACCGGCCTTTCGAGGCGCCCGTCCTGAAACCCGGCGAGCGCCTTATCCTGCACTTTCCCGGAGCGAGGCTGCGCGCCGAGGTGTATGTCAACCGTAAACTCGTCGCCTACAACATCGTCGGCGAGACGCCCATCGATGCAGACATCACCGACGCAGTCACTCCTGGCGGATCCAATCTGCTGGCCGTGCGCATCACAAATCCCGGCGGAGAGCGAGGGTGGGGCGACAACGGCACCATGCGCTGGGGCGCGTACGATCTGCCGGTAACGCACTCCGTCGGTGGATTGGACGGCGGCGTGACAATGGATATCCGTGGGCCGGTTGCGGTTACCGACCTTGCCGTGTTGAACAATCCGGATCCGAAGACGGTGACGTTGGTCGCGGAATTGACATCTACTGGGCCGGCGTTCACGGGCCAGGTCTCCCTGGCGATCCTGCACAAAGGTGCAGGCATCTGGTCCGGCAAGGAGAAAGTCTCAGTTCCCGCGGGCGGTCAGGTTCAGGTTTTACGCACAGTCACGGTAGGCAGCGCCATTCTCTGGGATATCGGTCAGCCGAATCTCTACACCGCGACGGCAACGATCTCGTCGATTGCGCATTCGGATCGCGCGACGACTTTTGGATTCCGCTGGTTTACGGCGACAGGGATTGGAACGAACGCCACTCTTCGGCTCAATGGCAGGCGCGTCGTGGTGAAATCGGCGATTTCCTGGGGTTGGTGGGCGCCGAACGGGATGTTTCCCGATGCATCGGCGGCTCAGCGAGACGCCGCAGCCGCTCAGGCCATTGGCTTGAACTGTGTCCAGAACCACCGCCATACGCCCAAGCCAATCTCCCTCGACGCATTCGACAGGGCAGGATTGATGTATTACCTTGAGCCGGGCGGCGGAGGCATGACATACGCCGATTCGACAGCCTTTGCGAGCAACTATGAAATGGCGAAGATCCTGGCGATGATCAAGGCGGATCGATCTCACCCGTCCGTCGTCATCTGGAATCTGCAGAACGAAAACAGTCGTGCTCCGAATGCAAAGCTCTATGACGCGCTGCGAAAGATGCACGAGGTCGATCCATCGCGTATTATCGTATCCCAGTCGGGCTTCGAGGACCACAACATGGTTTGGTTCCTGCCGCAGGCGACCGAGCCCAGTATTGACAAGCACGATGGAAAGGGCGCAGGTTGGGACGATAGGCATACCGCCGGCGACTCGCGCGGAGCTTACGAGGACGGATTTTACAGGTCGCCGGACGACTTCCGTTATCGCACGGACAATGCGCAGGAAATCTCGATGTGGGGCGAGATGGCCACCGGGGCATCACCGGACGATCACGACCGCATCGAGAGTTGGTACAAATCGCATAACCTTAATGGCTATGACAGGATGACGCACCAGAGCGTCATTGCCGGCTACGATCGCTTCCTCGACCATTACGGCCTTCGATCGTCGTTTCCCACATCCGGAACAATATTTCGCCAGGCCGCTAATTTGCACTACTTTGAGGCCGCGCGCATTCTCGAGAACGCCAGGATTTGCGACAACAACGACTATATCGTCCTTTCGGGATGGGAATCGACCTCAGTCGACAATCACAGCGGCTTGGTCGACGAGTTGCACAATCCGAAGACCGATCCTGCCCAGATTAAGGAAGCGGCCGCCCCGGCGGTGCTGGTTATAGAGCCCCGGCATCTGGTCGTCGCCCAAGGAGATTCGGCAACTTGCGATATCCACCTTGTCAACGAAGGGGTTCTCAGCGGAAAATACGCCCTCGAAGTGGACGCGGTCGATGCTGCCGGCAAGAGCCTGGGCGGCGTAAGAGCCGATGTGGACGTATCAGGCGGTGAGGTATTCGCTCAGTTGCTGAAGAGAGATATCGTAATTACGCCGAAAGAGGCAGGATACACGACGATTAACGCGCGTTTGAGCACGCCGTCGGGGGTAGCCGTCCTGACGCGATCGTCGCGCATCTACGTGGTCGATACGAACCCTGCTCCGATCCGCAAGTCGTGCGCCGTTGTTGGCGACACGCACTTCGGGGATATGCTGACCAGGGAGTTTGGGATCGCTCCCGTGCCAAGCATTGCATCGGCAGGGACGATCGACAACATTGTGATCGCGCCCGAGGTCGGCTCGCGGAGCGAGTGGCATCGCACGATATTGTCCGATGAGCAAGTTCAGGCCCCCTCGAACCGTGGGCTCTATACACAGCAGTCCTACGGCAGGGCCGGCCAGATCGCTCGCTTCGACAAGCTGGCCAATGGCGCCTCGACT
>Ga0316231_1002663_pt1 | contig 16694 bp, 17 predicted proteins | sample TBH18027metaG_FD_206002 | JGI IMG/M metagenome (GOLD analysis project Ga0316231, IMG submission 206002) | Freshwater microbial communities from Trout Bog Lake, Wisconsin, USA - TBH18027 | ecosystem: Environmental > Aquatic > Freshwater > Lake > Hypolimnion/Profundal zone | place: USA: Wisconsin...
TGCCCAGGCGGTCCATAATGCCAGTTCCCGCAGAAATGCTTCTTTTGTTGCGATAAATTTCGCAGCCTTGCCTGAAAGTCTGGTGGAAAGCGAGCTTTTTGGCTACGAAGAGGGCGCGTTTTCCGGAGCCAGAAAGGGTGGCAAAATCGGCCTGTTTGAGGAAGCCCATACTGGCACTATTTTTCTCGATGAAATCGGTGATGCCTCGCTGGAAGTTCAAAAAAGGCTGCTTAGGGTCCTTGAGGAACAAGAGGTGCGGCGAGTCGGCAGCAGCATGGTGACTCCGATTGATGTCCGAGTTATCGCTGCAACCAACCAGAACTTGCGTCAGTTGGTGGATGAGGGGAAATTCCGGCAGGATCTCTATTATCGGCTGTGTACCATTCAGATCGAAGTGCCGGCTCTTAAAAAGCGGCGGCAGGATGTCCCGGATATTGTAGCTTTTCTGACGAGAAAAATGAAGTACCGTGAGTTGCGATTTGCTGAGAATGCCCTGGACTATCTCGTGAATTACGACTGGCCGGGCAACGTGCGGGAGCTGCAAAACGTTATCAAGTTTGTCTGCGGTATGGTCGGGCCGAATGAAGAGGTAACATTGGCACACTTACCGGCATACTTGTCTAAGCGGCCGATAATCAGTGAAAAATCCACATTAAAGATACCTGTGGGGATGGAAGCGGCGGGGAAAGATGTGGCGATAGTGGTTTCGGAGTTCGCGCGACTGGGGGCGTTGGACCCGCTGCTGGGGTTGCTGTCAGAGCTGAAACAGGCGGAAATGTTTGGCAGAGCCATAGGCCGCCAGGCAATTGCCCAAGCCCTCGCCGGACGTGCTGTTCCCTGTCCGGAATATAAGGTCCGGCTTTGGTTGAAACGGCTCGAAGCTGCAGGATGCGTTACAGCCGGGGTGACCAAACAAGGCTCGCGGCTTACCAAATTGGGAGATGATGTATTGGCTTTTTTGGATGCTAGCCAATAAAAGCGAGCAATACCTGACAGATATAGTGCGGGAAACGGCCGCCGGCAGTTCGGAGAAGAACTGTCGGCGGCCGTTTTATTCCGGTTGCCCTATTGACGGTCGCCGAACTAAGTTGATCTAGAAGAGGTTGTTTGATCTGGTGCGATTGGGTTGAATATTGGGAATCATAAGGTTGATATTAGGAGTGGTATTAGGGCTGCATCTCTGCGCTTTTCGGCTGGTGCCGTTTGGTATAGGGGGTTGGTTTGTTGGCATACATCTTGCAATGTTACTAGTTAATCAAAGAACTAGGAGGTCAACTGATGATTGAAGTAAGAATGGCCAAAACGGCCAAGATGATTATGGACACCGTTCTTGAGGTGAAGCCGGGCGAGAAATTGTGTATCATAACCGATACTGAAAGACCCCCCACGATCACCAAGGCTTTGGCGACGGCCGGAGAAATGGCCGGAGCGGAGACTGTGATCATCACCATGTCGCCTACGGGAATGAGCGGAGTCGAGCCACCGGCAGTTGTCGCAGCCGCGATGGAAGCAGCTGCGGTTATTATTAATCAAACCAGTCACTCGATGACTCATACCAACGCCCAGCGGGCAGCCACCGCCAAAGGTGCCAGGGTCTGCAACATCCGGGGTGTCAATGAGGACATGATGATAAGGGGCGGGGTAACGGCTGATTATCAGGAAGTAAAGCGGATCAGCGAAGTCCTGGCTGAAATTATCAATAAGGGTGAATGGGTGCATATAACGACACCAGAGGGCACTGACCTGAAATTCAGTGTTAAGGGGCGTCGCGGATATGTACTTGCAGGCTATGCGACGCATCCGGGGGAGTTTTCCGGACTGCCTGACGGAGAAGCCGCCTGCGCGCCGCTGGAAGGTACGGCGAACGGGGTCTTAGTTAATCCTTACCTTTTGGAAGACCTGGATGTCAGGCAAGATCCCCTGAGAATTGAGATCGCAAATGGTCTTGTAACCAAGGTGGAAGGCGGCAGAGAGGCTAAAGAACTGAACGAGATACTGGAAAAAGCCGGCGTTCCAGGCCGAAACATCGCAGAATTCGCGTTCGGAACCAACCCGGCCTGCCGGATTACCGGAATGTCCCGGGAAGACAAGAAAAAGCTGGGAACTGCCCATGTGGCCATCGGTGACAGCAAATCCCTGGGCGGAACGGTCGAGAGCTTAATGCATATGGATATTATGTTCTTGCGGCCGACCATTGAAGTCGATGGCAAAACCATCGTGAAAGATGGAGCATTGGTTCTGGGTGTCTAAGCTGCTTTGAGAGAACAATGAAAATGATCGGAGGATATGCTTAATTATGAAAATAACGAATATGGCCTTTGCGGCGAATATGGTTGTAAACCAAATCTTAGAGATACAAAAGGGAGAAACCGTACTTATTATCACCGATACCGACCGCCCGCGGATTATCACTGAAGCCCTGGCCTACAGCGCAGTTTCGGCCGGGGGAGACGTGACGGTCGCCATCATGCGTCCGCAGCTGGTGGGCGGAGCAGAGCCTACCTCGCCGATTGCTGCCGCGATGGCCGCTTCGCAGGTAATCATCAACCAGGCTACCTATTCGATTGTTCATACTGATGCGACCCGGACCGCGCTGGCCAATGGAGCAAGATGCGCCAACTTGCGTAATTTCACCGAGGAAATGATGGTAAATGGCGGGGTAACCGCTGATTACTATCAGGTTAAGAGGGTAAGCGATAACCTTGCAAGCATGTTGACCGCTGCAGACAAGATTCGGCTTACGACCCCTGAGGGAACTGATTTAACGGTATATACCAAAGGCAGAGCCGCCATCGCGCAAACTGGTTTTGCCACCAAGCCGGGAGAATTCTCGGGACTGCCTGATGGTGAGTCGACACTGGCCCCATTAGAAGGAAGATCTGAAGGGGTAGTTGTCAATCCGTATATCGCTGATCTGATCGGCCTGATGACCGAACCCTTCCGGATGGAGATTTCAAAAGGAAGAATTGTTAAAGTTGAGGGCGGCAAGCAGGCAGATGCTCTTGTAAAACATTTGGCGAACAATGACGCCAACGGCTATAACGCGGCTGGACAATTCGCCCTGGGAACCAATCCGGCCTGCAGAATCATGCCGAATACCCGGGAGGTTTCCAAGAAGCTCGGTACGGCCCATATCGCCATCGGTGACAATGTGAGCCTTGGCGGTACCAGCAACAGCTCGTTCCATATTGACTTCGTATTTTTGAAACCCAGCGTGTATCTTGATGATGTCTGCATCCTAAAGGACGGGGAGTATTTAGTCGACCTAGGAGGCTGACAGCGAGAGGATATCCAGCCGGAAACATGGATTGCCGTTGCCGGGGGCGAGTAAGTTACTACGCATCATAAGGGGGAAAGCCACATGGCTCAAGTTAATCAGGAGAAATGTATCGGCTGTAAGATCTGTATGACCTATTGCACGGTGGACGCCATCCACTTCAGCGACAAGAAATGCCACATCGATCAGGACGAGTGTGTGGAGTGCTATGTTTGCCTCAGGCAAAAAGTTTGTCCCAAGGCTGCCATCGAACCTTCACCACTGGACACTTTCTATAAAGAATTCAAACACATGATGAGCGACCCGGTGGAAAACCATCCGGTCACCGGCGTCACCGGCAGGGGAACCGAAGAGGTCAAGACCAACGACGTATCCGGCAGGGTGAGACGCGGCCAGGTAGGAATTGCTATCGACATGGGACGCCCGGGCCTTGGGGTTCATCTGCGGGATGCCGGAAAAGTGGCCATGGCGCTGTGCAGCGCCGGCGTTGAACTGGCGCCCCCCGAGCAGACGCCGCTGACAGCGCTGATGCCGGACATCAAGACCGGCAAGCTGCAAGATGACTGCCTTGATACCCGGATGCTGTCGGTTATCGTCGAGGGCCATTGCCGCGAAGATCAGCTGCCAGCCGCACTGGCTGCCCTGCAAAAGGTAGAGAAAGAGATTGACACCGTCTTTTCACTGGGCCTTATTCTACGGGTCGATGAAAATGGCAAAAATGATACCCTGCGTTGCCTTGATCAACTGGGCATACCGCAGCCGTTCCGCGGAAAAGTCAACGTCGGCCTTGGTCGGCCGCTCATTACGGATTAGGGAGGAGAGAAAACTATGACGCATTCACTGCACCGTTCAGGCGACATCGAGTCCCAGAAAAAAGACTTTAACTGGTTTATGTACCAGACCAAAGGTATCAACGACGTAGATATCACCCCGAAAGCGCTGGCGTATATCGAAGCCGCCGAGGCGGTGGGTTCGGAAAACTGGGGCGACGTAAAGACCGGTCCGGTAACCCGTTTCACTTCAGAAGAGATCAAAGCCAAGCTTTCCGACAAGTCCCGTATCCGAGGGGTATTCACCCGACCAGACCAAGTGGTGGGCTTCCTAAAGCGGATCAAGGAACAGGATCTGGGCATGTCGGCGGTCATCACCGGGGTATTGTCCGAAGTTCTTCCAGCCTGCAAAGAAGCCGGGGTAACACCTCATTCGGTGAATTACTCCATGGGAGTGTGGGGTCGCAAGGACAAGCTGCCGGACGACGTCACCCTGTCGGTGACCACCATGTGCGGTCACCACATGATTCCGCCGAAGTTCGTCAGCCATGTCATGAAACAGGTTGAGTCAGGCAAGATGACCCCGGAACAAGGCGCTATCCGACTGAGCGATTTCTGCTATTGCGGTATTTTCAATCAGGTCCGCTGCGCCGAGATTATCCGCGAGAATATATAGCAGGATGTTTAATAACGTGAAGGAGGAGAGAAGTAATGGAACAGGGTATGGGACAGGGTGCGCCGGCTGTTAAGACTAACATCATGGACAGGCAACTCACGAGAGGTCTCATAGTTTTAGCTGTTGGAGCTGCAATTTGGTTCTGGCCGGTGCCGGTCGGTTTAAAGCCGGCGGGATGGCACTTATTGGCTATTTTTGTATCCGTCATTCTCGGATTTATTCTCAAACCGTTACCCGGCGGGGCGCTTACCATTTTAGGTTTGGGATTCAGCGCGCTTACGGAAGTGCTGACGCCGAGCCAGGTGCTGGCAGGCTTCAGCGACAGTACAATATGGACAATCGTTTCCGCCTTCCTGCTGGCGACAGGGTTTGTAAAAACCGGTCTCGGTCGCCGGATATCCTATATGGTTATCTATGCTATCGGCAACAAGACGCTGAAATTAGCTTATGCCGTGCTTCTCAGCGACTGCATCATGGCCCCCGGGATACCGTCCAATGCCGCCAGGGTGGGTGGAGTGCTTTATCCCATCGTCCGCAGCCTTTGCTCCGCCTTCGGGTCGGAACCGGGGCCAACCGCCCGAAGAGTCGGCTCTTTCCTGATGATCTGTACCTATCAGTCCGAGGCGACGATTTCTTCGACCTTTATGACCGCCTCGTCTGCTAATCTCTTGGCGGTTGCCTTGGCGGCGAGCACTTTCGGGGTGCATGTCAGTTGGGCAACCTGGACCATCGGGGCGATAGTTCCTGGCATGATCTCCTTGGCGGTAATGCCCTATTTCTTCTACAAAGTCTATCCGCCGGAAGTGAAAGAAACTCCTGAGGCGAAACAAATGGCCAGCGCCGAACTCGCAAAAATGGGAAAAGCGACACCCAAGGAAAAAATGATGATCGGCATCTTTCTGGCTATGCTGGCTGCCTGGGGAACTTATCAGTTTACCCATATTGATCCGGTGGTCGTCGCGCTGTTAGGAGTCGGGTTCATGCTTCTCACCAATGTTATCGAGTGGAAAGATGTGCTGAATGAAAAGCCTGCCTGGGACACCCTTGTCTGGATGGGCGGCGTTGTTGCGCTGGCCGCCGGTCTCAGACAACTCGGCGTCATTGCCTGGTTCGCCAAAGCGGTGGGTGCCACTCTGGTCGGTGTTTCTTGGCCAATTGCTCTGGCGGTTGTCGTTCTGGGCTATCTCTATGCTCACTACGCTTTTGCCAGTGTGGCGGCCCACGTTACGGCGCTGTTCCCGGCTTTCGCCGCAGTCGGTATCGCCGCTGGCGCGCCGCCCTTCCTGCTGGTTCTGTGTCTGTGCTATGCAACTCATCTGACCATGACTCTCACCCATTATGCGGCCGGACCTGCACCGATTTACTTCGGGGCAGGCTATGTCGATCAGGGTACCTGGTGGAAGCTGGGCTTTATCGTCAGTCTTATCAACATTGCTATTTGGGGCGGAATCGGTATTCCCTGGTGGAAATTCCTCGGCCTCTGGTAATATCCGACAACTGAACGTCAGGTGCCTATCGGGAGATTGTCAATCTTCTGCTGAGACAAGGCAGAAGGTTCGCTCCTGTTGATATGGTAATAAATACTGGCTGGGGCATTGCGGGAAAAGACATGAGCTCTGGTGAATGGTAGGTTGCGACATTCGTTTTCTGGCATATGGGAAAGTATCGGCTCCATAGACAGAAAAATTAGAATTGACGCATCTTTCGTAAATAATAGAAAATTATTTGAATTTTTTATTATTCCATGACCTCGCAGCCCTGGCAGATGAGGGGGTGACTGATACCGTAGAAGCTCGGATTTTAATTTGAGGAGGAGGTAACTAAGATGCAAAGCGGAAAAGCAAGTTGCTCTGGCAAAAGACTAGGCTTATTATTGGCAGTCTGTCTGCTTATGGCGTGCGTGTCAATCGTACCCCAGTCTGCGTCTGCAACGCCAATTGGTTCAACAGGCTATCATCTTACCGATCAAGTGGTGATACCTGGTGACGGAAATGCCAAAGATCTCAGTTGGGACTACTTTATCTTTAACCCCGACACTCGCACCCTGTATCTGAATCACAGAGGCCGCGGCGTAATGGTCATGAACATTGATACCAAAAAGGTGCTGGGTGTGGCCGAACGGACTGACGGAGCCTGCGGTACAGCGGTTGTTAACGATTTGAACAAAGGTTATACGGCAACCGGTAAAAGGGGCGAAGGCAACATTGTTGCCGTGTTTGACCTGACTACCCTGAAGTGGCTGAAAGACATTGAAGTTAGCCCGGATGCTGACGCCATTCTTTACGATCCGCTCTCCAAGATGGTCTATGTCAACACCGAAGCAGGCATGGTGGTTATTGATCCCCAAACGGACAGTGTCGTAAAAACCATCGACCTTGGCAGCCATAAAGTCGAGTATCCCGCGCTGGACGGAAAAGGACACATTTTTGTCAACCTCCAGGACAAGAATCAGGTTGTTGAAGTTGACACGAAATCCTATGAAGTCATCCAGCGGTGGTCGACAGGCAGGGCTGAAGTACCGACTTCGCTGTGCTACGACGCCGACAAGAACCGGCTGATCATTGGCGGCCGCGGTGGCGTTGCAGCGATCATGGATGCTGCTAACGGCAAAATCCTGGCTGAGCTGCCGATTGGATTTCGGGTCGACACCAGTCTGTACGATCCTGTAACGAAGTTGATCTTTCTTGTCAATGAAAACAAGTTTATCAACGTAATCAAGGAAGTGTCCCCAAATAATTATGAATTAGTTGACACCATCTGGACCCTGCCTTACGCGAACAGGGCGATGCTGGACCCCAAGACGCATAACCTGTATATCGGCTCGGCGGATTTTAGCGGTCCCCCGGCGAAAAAAGGCGGTCCGCCGACAATTATTCCTGACTCGTTCATCTTTGCCACGATTTCTCGATAGGGAAGTCATCTCCCGGCTGATTACCGGGAGGACAAGCCATTTTAGATTGGTATTAAACCCCAAAACATAAGGAGGATAAACCATGAAAAAGAGTTTCATTCTGGTTCTGGCCGTGCTATTCATGCTCAGCATTTCCGGCGCAGCCTTTGCCGCCGCGACAGCACCGGCCTTCGTGGACGTGCCGGCCAAACACTGGTCCTATGAAGCGGTGGCCTACCTGGCCCAAACCGGCATAATCGACGGCTACAACGACAAAACCTTCCGCGGCGACAAAACCATGACCCGCTACGAGATGGCTCAGATCGTTTATAAAGCCGTTCTCAACGAAAACAAGGCCAATGTCGTGCAAAAAGCGGTTATCGAAAAACTGGCCGCCGAATTCGCGATGGAAATGACCAAGATCGAAAATATCGACAAGCGCCTGGCGACAGTCGAGGCCAATCAACCCAATCTTAAATTCACCGGATCACTGATGGAACAGTATCAAACCAAAAATTTCCCGAATGGCGTTCCCAGTGACGGTACGGCCTGGGGCCAACAGAAATGGCAGTTCCGGTTGAACGGTTCGGCCAAGGTTGATGACAATACCAACGTTTATTTACGGATCGCCAACCCGGTCATGACTGGAGCGCATTTTGATGACAGTGGTTCCAACTATGCCGGCGATGTCAATTACGGCTCGAAGCGTAACGAGGTTGGGATCGACCGGTTCTACGGCGTAACCAAGGCTGGCGCCATGAAGTTCACCGTGGGCCGGATCCCAATGGTGACTGATTCGCAAGACGTTCTTACGGACAGTGCCCTCTTCAGCTATGACGGCGCAAAGGTCAACTGGAGCTGGGGCGGTCTGGACTTTGACGTCAAGCGCGGTGTTTTTGCAAGAGGTTTAACGGATTCGCTTAGTTTTGGTTACAAGTATGCCCCTGGCGATCCAGGCGATTCGTATTGGGCCAATCTGGACGTCAATTCGATGGTGGTCTCCTCCAAGAGCGGCAACTTCAACTGGGCTCTCGGCTGGAGCCGCTTCACCAATCAAAAGAAGGACATATCTCTCCTGAACTATACTTTTGCTGAAGCAGGCTACAAATTCAGCGACGCCCTCAGCCTGAACACGCAGTACGGCAAGAACACCCAGCAGCCTTGGGGCAGCCCCGTGGGCGGCGGTGCCTGGTGGTTGGCCTCGGTTGTGATCGGTGACCAAGTCTTGAATGATGCCGGCAAGCAGAACTTTACCGTTAACTATCTCCATGCCGGGACCAACTCGGTCAACGGCCTGTGGACATCGTTCGACCAGCCGTCGGAAGATGCTAATAACGGTGTCAACGGTTCCGCTTGGACGGATCTTGACATGTCCTATCGCTATGCAGTCAGCAAAAACATGATATTGAAGGCCAATGTCGGCATAATTAAATGCCTGCCTATCGCGATGGAAGACTGGATTACCACGAGATTGCAAGTGACTTACAAGTTCTAGCAGCTCCGTGCCAAATGAAACCTGCTAAGAAAAGTCAAGTAAGAATACAGCAAGTATTAAAATAATGGTCCCTTGAATTTTTAGGTACAGCAAAGCTGACCACCCCGAAACACCAGCTGGTCTTTGGCCAAATCGCTTAGACAACTGCGGCTTTGACGATCTCCATTACACGAGCGTAATAAATACGCAGGAACTTGTTGAGAGCAGCGATTTTAGCTACCTTCTTGGGTTTGCCCTCAGCTTCCTTTTTCAGCATATAAAGATAAACGGCGGCATCCTGAGATGGTTTAGTTGTTTTGAGGCACTTCATTATCTCATAGCCTGTCTTTCGCAGCAGTGACGACCCGCGCTTGGATATATTCCGTTTTGTTCCGGTAAAGCTACCCGATTGGTATGGCGGAGAATCGATACCAGCGAAAGCAATTAGTGCGCTTGCGCTGTGAAAACGGCGAACGTCACCGATCTCGGCGATGAGCCTAGGAGCCAGAACATTGCCTACGCCTTTCATGGCACGCACCACGCCATATTCGGGCAAAGTAATTGCCAATGTCTGCATTTGTGCCAGAATAGTTTGCAGAGTCCGATTTACTTCTTTGAGGACTCTGGCAGCCTCCAGCGTTAACATTTTGGTCGATGAGGCGCTGGAGGGCAAAGTAGGGATACTATCTCGGGCCATGGCATAGATCTCCTTAGCCTTGGTCTCGCTAGCATGGTATCCCTTCTTCTTCGCCCAGCGGCAGTAGTCGCCGACAAAACGGCTTTCGCTCTTTTTTAGGATGTTGTCGTAATGCCAGTATTCTTCTACAAAATCGGCCAGCTTGTCTTTAGTCGGTTCCTCCGAGTTCATGCTGACCACTAGCTTTTTAATGCCCGGCATTGTTCGGTCCAGAAGGTTGGCAAGGGCCAGTTTTCCTGCGATCTTGATCGAGATGTAATGGGCGTATTGTCGCCCCAGCACCTTGAGTTCATTATAAATTTCTTCCGGAGCGGAGTAATCCGTCAGTCGAAACCAACTGTCGATACCGTAATTGGCAATGCGTACGGCATCCAACTTGTCGGTTTTTCCTTTGCGAATCGCGGTTGAGGCGTATTTTTTCATTGCTAGAGGATTGATTACGCTCACGAAGATTCCAGCTTGTTTAAGGCTGATCAGCATGGGAAGATGATAGGCGCCAGTCGCCTCCATCACCACTTTGACCTCACCGTCCAAGGACAGGATGCGTGTTGCCAACTTACCTACTTCTTGTTCGGTATGTTCCACTTTATATGGGGATGCAACCACTTCTCCATATGGTTTTAGAATACATACCATGCTCCTTTCCTTCGATATGTCGATGCCCACACTGATCATTTTAAACCTCCTGACCTTTCTATTCCGTAATTGATCTCCCATCGCGCTTATTGCAATTCAGTTTGGTTCGTTACGCGAAAGCCCCTTAAGGTTTCAACCTGCTTAATCGAATGCTTACAATAAGGGATGGTCGGCGGTTTCTTTTTCGGATGTAAAAATCCATAAGAGCCTACGCCGGACCATTACTCCCTCATTGTAAAATAATAAGCGCAAATGTGAAACGCCTTTGAGGCGTCTTACATTTACGCTTTAATAGTACCAAAAGAGCCTTACGGCTCATCTATGTTTGTGGTAGAGTTGTCCTCAGCAAATCCGCAATCGTTGCAATAAACTCCTTGTTGGCAATTCCCCGCTCCGCTTTACCTGGTCCGAATAGGTGATTGATGAAAGTTGTATTGCCCCGACGACGCGCAACATCAATACAATGCCAAATGCCTCGTCCAACCCTGCTGGCGGAAGTATTATGGTTTTCCGCAATCAGTGGATACAACTTGGTGGTAACGCCTTTCAGGAAGTCGTCATTTTCAATGACTAGTAATATGGCATCACGCACATAGTAATAGCCCTTTAAATGAGCAGGAACACCAATTTCCTTAATAATGTCAGTAACTCTCTGCTCCATCGTACGCGGCTCAATCATCGTTCTTGCCGCCCCAAAGCAGTACCACACTCTTCACATAGATGCCTGCTTTTATATTCGGTTATGCAGTTATTGGCCCCACAAAATACGCATCTGGGTCGATATTTACTCAGAACAATATAATTGCCCTCAATCGCAATTTCAAGGCCATCATTATGTTCAATCTTAAACCGTTTCCTTAAAGACTTAGGTAGCGTGATTTTGCCTTCATGGCCTATTTTTCTTACAATGCCGACTGACTCCACACCATCAACTCCCAGGAAAAACGTTCTTCGACAAAATCATACCAATTAACGCCAGTACTGTCAACCATATTTCGGCATTCTCTTCCACAATACGGAAAATGAGAAGGCCAGGGCTACCAGTTCCCGGCCTTTCATATGTGGCGCGATCATTCAAGCCGCTACCCCGTCTCCTTTTTCTACGGTTTGTCAGACCTATACGTGCTACTACAGCGGTCACAATGATTACCTTGAAAGTATGTGCATTTGTCACAGTCCTTTGGCATCGGCAAGATAAAGGTTATCATGCAAAGAATTACAAACAGGGCATCGATTGCTTGAAAAAACGACAAAGGAAACACTTCCTAGTCAAATCTTTTTAGTACCGACTTCCATCAATACCATTTCTAAGTATTTTCAATTAATTTCTATATATTACATTTATTTCCTTTAAGGTTTCAAAAATTATTACTTAATAAAATAAAAAAAAAAATATACTGCCAACGTGGGCCGATTATAGTTCCTTGACTGACTTGCAGGGGTTGGTTAATGGGATTGTAGCCGGCCCTTCGCTATCATGAATAATGATGAATATGACAGGTAATGCTAGGATTGCACAATGGCTCCTTATTTTTGACCACTTCTAGTGGTCATTTTTTTATTACTTGATGGTGGTCGACCCCACGGCTGCTTGTCATTCGTTCCCTATACGCTATATTCTATAGGTGGACGGATGACCGCTGCCCACAGCATTGTTGACATCCTTGGTGGCAAAGGGTCGGCCATCCCAACAAGTTAGGAAAAGGGTATTGACCTTACCCAATAATATTGGGGAACCTTACCCTTTATTTCTGCATACTCGGCGGCGGCGCCATCTTCGCCATAAACACCGGGCACCCTGCATTTACCCCGTTATTTTATCCACCACCAAACTGATCACGCATAGCACGGTTAACAGCTTAATCATTATTCCTGTCTGCCGGTCCATCGGAATCAAACTCATTAGCCAGCCTACCGATCCGATGGCGAATGCCTGCACAATAAATAACACTATACCCTTGACCTTCTGTGTCACCCAGTCGCCGGCCTGATCCAGCTTCTGCTCTACCCGGTCAACCTGCTTGCTCACTACATCATCAACAGCGCCCTGGGCCTTACCCTTGATGTAGTCCACCGGACCGGCATAGGCGACTGAGCAGAAAACCAAAATCAGAATCGCCAGGAGGAAACCCTTCATGTTTCCTCCACCCCCTTCATTCGTAAAAATCGGCTTTGGAATATAAGGCTTTTCGGGCTGTTATCGTAGTAATGATTCTACAAGGTAAGGTATAAACCACGGTACAAACGAAACTACAATACTAGCTCCCCTGCAATTTCCGAAATATTGGGTCCAGGATGACCCACACAGACCCGAAAACAATTGACAAGGCGATTACCTTATTAAGCATTTGAATGTTTTTTGTCGGGCTTCCCAGCGCCTCCATTACCTCTCTGATCACCCATGTGCCGGTACTAAGGCCGGCCACAGCCAAAATAGGAAACCCCGGTTTTCCCCAAGCAAAAGTATTCGCCAGCAGTTCAGCCATTTTGTACTGCCTCCTTCACCTTTTCATACAGATACACCCTAAACTCTACCTCGCTGCTCTTGGTCTGCTGCTCTATGGCCCGTTTGCGTCCTTCGTCGCATGTCACCACCATCACCACCGGAAACCTTTTAGCCTGTTTCACCCACCAGGCCGACCGATATTTGCCCGAGCTGCGTAAATCGTTATATATCTCCACCTTATTGAACGGATCGAACCCACGGTCAAACTCCACGAAGTAAAATCCATCCTGAGCGCCACAAAAGCCGTCTGGACGCACAAAATCATAATAGGCAGGTTCGTACTCCCAACTCCTGATCGCCTCCCAGCGCCCCAGGAACAGCCTCACGTAGTTAGTTCCAATCCGGTGCTCTATCTGCGCCGGACGTTTCCCGATGTAATAAAAATACGGAAGGTCAACAGACACGCGGACTCTATTAACCTTTTTCATCTCCACAAGCTGCGTCATGCGTCTCCGAGTTGTACGGAGCGAAGGAAAAAACATATGAGCAATTTGATACAGGTCCAGCGCTTTCCAGTCGACCAAGGCGCCCTCTATATCTCTATCGCGCTGGGAGCATAGGCGGTGGTTGTTCAATATGGAACACCTGCCTTTTTGCCGGTAGTTCCTCCACAAGCTTTTCAGCCTGTTTTGGCGGGATGTAAAATGTCTGTATTTCGTGGACCTTATCCGAATCACAGTAAATGCCGCGGCCTTTTATGTTGGGGACCCGGCTGGCAGCATCCCCCTGGGGACCTTCCCCCAACACCATGCGGCTGTTCACAGCATCACAGCGGAAGGTAAACCGGGCCGGGAAATTGTGTTTGATGTCGCCGGCGCCTTTCATGGAATTATGGCTCAGGCGCTGGGTAGCGGCCACGATATGGATACCGGCTTTCCTTCCCTTCCTGAGGAGCCGATTGACAAAGGAGACGCTTTCTTCATCCTCGGCCATCTCCACAAATTCATCAATTAGCACCACGATAAACGGTATTTTGTCCGGCAGTTCCTGGACCTTGACGGCCCGGTGCTTCCGTAGCAGCTTATTTCGCCGGTCCATTTCCTTATTCAGCAATTCCAGCACTTTGCGACCGTCTTCCACTTCGGTCACCAGCAGAGCATGATCCTCCAGCCAGAAATAATCCACTTCGCCGTAATCGATCACGACAAGGTATAAGTCTTCATTGCGAAGAGTTAAAAGGCTTGTGGCTGTCGAGCGGGTACACATTGATTTGCCGGTGCCGGTGGGTCCATTGATGAAGAAATGCGGAAGAGTGGCCAGGTCAACCACGAATAATCCGTCAAGCGTATATCCTAGCGGCAGGGGCAGCTCGTAGCCGGACAGGTCAGCAGGGTTGATCTCATAGTTATATTGTTTTTGCAGTTTGGTCGTGTAAACCTGGAGCACCCCCGTTTTCCCCACCTGCTCGATAGCTACCCGGCAGCCGGTGGCCGTCTCGAAATATTCTTTCTTTGCTTCAAATTCACGGTATGCCATCGATGGAGGGAACACATAGACGAATTCCCAGCCGTTCGGCGTCTGGCGTCTGTCTATCCGCTCGGGCCTCGGATCCTTGAATGCCGAATTAATAACCTGCGTCACCGTGTACGGGATTTCGGTCCCCATTCGTTTCGCCAGTTTCTTTAGCGGCCAGCGGATCAGCGGCCCCAGGTTGATGTCGTTATCGTTTTTCATATCACAAATTTTTTACCGGCAACGTACCCAGTAACCCACCCTGAAATCCAGCCAGCACCCCACAAAAGAACTCCAATCAAGAAGCCGCCAATACACTCGTACCCATTCATCCCTTCGTCACCCACCTATACACCTTCGTTGTGACCCCCGCCGTAATATCCCACACGACCTGCCCGAACCGAGAGACTATACTGGGCTTTTCCTTCGCTATCTCCGGGCGCTCGACTGTAACCTTTTCCTCATAAGGCAATTTAACCTGGACGCCGTTTTCATAGCCGGTTGTATAGCCTTCTTTTTTTATGATGGTAACGACTTTATTCTTTGCCGCCTGCAGCAGTACAGTGTTAACCGGAGTCATGGCGATCATGCCAGCGATCACCAAAGGTGCCACCAAGGGAATAATCGGCGCTGGTATCATAAATCATTCCTCCTCGTTTCTCTATCAGAAAAAGCCCTCGATTCCCGCCGGAATATCCATAATCATGTTCCCATGGTCGGTCGCCACTGTGCGCCCGGCCAGTTTCATTTCCAGCAGCCTTTCGATCATTGCCGCCAGTGCCGGGTCGATACTGCTGCCCATTTCTGCCAGGGCGCGGGAGCGAACCCAGTCGGAGAAGTTCGGCAACCCGTCCAGATAGGCGGCTATATCGCCGTCCTGGGGTCTAAGGTATGCTAGTTTGACTTTTGCCATCGCATCACCCCCAGAGATTCCCTTTGCCGAAAAGGTTAGTTTTTATTTTCCTTACAATTGGGATAAAATATAGTTGAGGTGATTGTATGTCGGCGCGAAAAACAACTGGTTTATCATCAGAAGAGCGGCAGATCTTAAACGTGAGGAGTCCTTCAGAGACTGTTATCACCGGCATACCAATTACCAAACTAGGTAGGCAGCGTAGGCTTATTGCAATGCTGGGCTATCTGATAATCATTCTGAGTGGTATCTTTGTAGCGATACAATTTATCAAGGTCTAAGGTAAATGCTCCTGCCAGATGGCGGAGCGTTTTTATTTGGATTTCCACCGCTCCAACCCCATTTTGTAATACCCGATGGCATTGGCGTAAACAGGGTCCGACAACACTCTCGACCGCGGGAAGTGTCGCCTCATCCATTGTTCCAGCAGGAGGGCGCCGCCCCCAGCTAATAGCACCGGTTCATCCTTCAGGTCCATCCATCGGCGGGACAAGTCGGCATATATCCGCCGGGCCAGCTGCTCTGCAAGGATGTCGTCAGGCTGCTCACTGGCGTTCTGAAGCTCCAGGCAACCATAATTTAATGTGCAGCTGTCCAGATCGGCGAATCGATTCCCGTTGATGGTCAGTGCGTTGATGGTCCTGGAGCCGAGATCGATCACTCGGCAACGGCCACTTTTTTTATTGCCACTTAGCACCTCGGACCAGTACGCTCCGGCGCCCTCTATGGTTACCGCCAAGCTGTCGTCCGCCAGTGTTATTTCATGCTTCTGACTATTCACCCGGACGGAGTGCCTGCCAGACAATAGCCGGACATACTCCTGCTTTATCTGAGGCGTATGTTGCTCCACCGGCAACCCTGTTATTACTCTGAGTTGTTCGCCGCGATCTGCCATTAGCGCCAGGGCCGTCATGGTCAAAACGAAAGTTTCCTCTGTCGTCTTCTGCCGGCAGACCATTTCGCGCCGGAATCTTGATTCGGTCTCGGCCAGCTCACCGACGAAATACTGCCGGCCGTCAATCTCTGTTTCGTAGTCGCCGCCCTCGCTGATCCGGCGCTCACGCCATTCACCGACAACCGAAGGGATAAATATTTTTTTGCCGCCAGCAAATGCCTTTAATCCGTGCCGACCACAATCAATGCCGATTATCTGCACTCTCACGCCCCCCTATATTGGTTTCTATATGGTTTGCTATATAGGTATGCGTGTATTTCAATTTTTTGCATGTCCATTTTAAAAAATAGGCAAAATAAAAAGCGCCTTACTCAGCGCTATCATCAATAGAGAATATGTCCTCTGTATGGCAGTTTAATTTCTTAGCTATTCGCAATGCCCATTCAAGGGATGGCTGCCGCCGCTGTTGTTCCCATCCATTATAAACATAGATCGTTGTACCTAAAAA
>Ga0316231_1002664_pt1 | contig 16678 bp, 9 predicted proteins | sample TBH18027metaG_FD_206002 | JGI IMG/M metagenome (GOLD analysis project Ga0316231, IMG submission 206002) | Freshwater microbial communities from Trout Bog Lake, Wisconsin, USA - TBH18027 | ecosystem: Environmental > Aquatic > Freshwater > Lake > Hypolimnion/Profundal zone | place: USA: Wisconsin...
CCGCGCAAGGCATTCTGATTGGCCACTGGAGGCCGCCCCCCCTTCGGCTTCGGCGTGGGTGGCGGTAGAAGGGGTTGGATGCGTTCCCAAAGCTCAGAGGGCAAGATATCTCGGGCCATCCAAGTACGCTATGCACCTTTTTGTTGAGGTACAAGGGGTTTTGTTACCACTTCTTAACGCGGAGATCGCGGAGATCTCGCTGAGGATCGCGGAGAAAAAGCAGTTTTATCTCCGCGATCCTCAGCGAGATCTCCGCGATCTCCGCGTTAAGTCTTTTCCTTCAAATAGATGAAATGCCCAATTGTGCCGGTCCCCCGAAACCGGACCCAAGAGGCATGTCCCAACCACGGCTTCGCCAGTGTGGGTCGGGGTCTACACTCAAATCCGTGAAGAACCGAATTTTAGGGCAATTGCACTAATCGTCGCGCAGACGCTCGTCGGAGGCGCCGACCACCGTGGCGCAGTTCACCACCAGCAGCGGGAAGTGGCTCTCCTCCTCCACCGGGGCGTCGTGGGCGCCGAAGCGGCAGTTGCGGAGCACCAGGAACTGCGAGTGGTTGCTCAGGTAGTCGGAGACCCGGATGTCCTCCTCGATGGCCAGGCTGCCGGTGACGGTGCCGCCCTCCAGGAGGAAGGAGACCCGGTGCACGTGGAATTCGGCCGTGGGCTCGGGCAGCTGGAGCAGGTTCAGGTCGCAGTTGGGGATGACCAGCAGCGCCTTGTTGGAGCGCAGGGCGAAGAAGCGCAGCTCCATCCTCAGGTAGGGCAGGTTCACGTTGGTGAGCTTGAGCATGTCCCCGCTCAGGTTCAGGTGCTCGAGGAAGCCGTGCATGGTGGGCACGTGGAACACCCCCCGGATCCAGCCGCCGGTGGTGAAGATCACCGACGGGACGGCGCGCAGGGGCGGATGGTACTTGGTCTTCTTCTGGCCCGGCGCGGGCTGGACCTCCAGCTTGCGCGGGGCCGAGTAGTCCACCGCCTGCTCCCCGGCCACGCCCAGGGCGAACCCCACGGCCGCCTTCGGGCGCACCGGCTCGTCCAGCTCGATGTCGGCCCCGGCCTCCCCGCGCAGCAGCGCGGGGTCGGCCCCCAGTGCCCCCAGGAAGACCGCCCCCTGGATATTGGCGCCCCGGAACATCGCCCCGCGGAGGAAGCTCTTCTCCAGGTTGGCCCCGGCCAGCACCGACCGGCGGAAATCGGTGCCGCTGCACTTGGCGAAATGCAGATCGGCCCGGGTGAAGTCGGAGTAGGTGCAATCCGCCTGGGACAGGTCCACCTGCCGCAGGCTGGCCTCCACCAGCTTGGCATTGGCCATGTTGGCCTCCACCAGGGTGGCCTTCTGGAGGTTGGCGTTGCTGAGGTCCGCCCCGGACAGGTTGCAGGTGGTCAGGTCGGCCTCGTAGAGGACCGTCCGCTTGAGATTGGTTTCCAGGAACACCGAGCCCATGAGCCGGCATCCGGTCATGTCCGCGCTGCTCAGGTTCACCTTGCGGAAGTCGACACCCTGCAGGTCCAGGCCGGCCAGGTTGGCGAACTCCAGGGAGACCTTGTTGCGCACATGCTCCAGAACCTCGTCCCGCGTCATTTCCGCCATGAACGGCTCCTCCAAGGGGGGTGCTGAAGTTGGGCTAATATCCTGCGAATGTGTTTCATTGTCAACAATTTCAATTCATATCCGGCCCGCCTCGACTTCCAGGGCCAGCTTGATGCGCTTGCCGTCCCGCAGCACTTCCAGCTGGATCCGCGTGCCGGCGGGCTCGGCTTCCACCAGATCCAGGAGCCGGTCCATGTCCTTCACGGCCGTGCCGTTGGCCGCGAGGATCACATCGCCCAGGGCGTAGCCGCGGGCCTGGCGGATCAGGCCGCGCAGGCCGGCCCGCTCCGCGGCCCCGCCCCGGCGCACCCGGCCGACGATGATGCCGCGGGGGATGTCCACGGAGGCCGACCAGGACTCCGGCAAAGGGTCGAAGCCCAGGTCCACCCGGACCGGCTGGCCCCGGGCGATCAGCTGGGGGACGATCCGGTTGATGGTGTCGACCGGCACCGCGAACCCGATCCCCGCGGAACTGCCCGAGGTGCTCTGGATGGCCGTGTTGATCCCGATGAGGCGGCCGGCGCTGTCCAGCAGGGGGCCTCCGGAATTGCCCGGATTGATGGCCGCGTCGGTCTGGATCACCCCGGTGATCCGGCGCCGGGTGGCGCTCTGGATCTCCCGGCCCAGGGCCGAGACAACGCCGGTGGTGAGGGTCTGGTCCAGGCCGAAGGGGTTGCCGATGGCCAGGACGCTCTGGCCCACCTGCAGGTCGCCGGAGGAACCCACCGGAATGGGCCTCAGCTTGAGCCCCGGACCGTTCTGGATGAGCAGCACGGCCAGGTCCTTCTCCGGCGCCACTCCGATCACCCTGGCCTTGTGCCGGCTGCCGTCGGCCAGGGCCGCCTCGACCTCTTCGGCGTCCTGGATGACGTGGTAGTTGGTGACGATGTGGCCCTCGGCGTCCCAGATGAAGCCCGAGCCGGTGCCGGTGGGCACGGTCTGCACGTCCAGGGAGAACAGGTCCTGCTGGTAGCTCATGGAGGTGAGGTAGACCACCGAGCCGCGGGCCTCGCGGAACCGCTCGATCACCGCGCGCTCCGCCGCGGGCAGGGGGTCCCTCGGGGTCACCGGCCGGGGCCCGGCCGGGCTCCGCTGCAGGCTCTGCCCCGAACACCAGCCGATGACGAGGCCTGAGGCCAGGATGAGAAGGATGGCCGCGAATTTGCGCATGAACCGCCCCTGCATGACCCTTCCATGATAGCCGGGTACGAAGGCGGCGGACCCCGTGGGGCCCGCCGCGTTTTTCCAGGTCCCGCGCTACTTGACCAGGAGGCTGACGTTGTCCAGGACGAACGAGGTCTGCTTGCTGGAGTTCTCCACGCCCTTGAAGTAGACCTGGACGGTCTGCCCCTTGTAGGCGCTCACGTCGAAGCTCATCTGGGTGTAGCCGGTATTTTTGTTCAGGTTGCTGTAGGTGGCCAGGGTGGCGAGGGCCGTGCCGGCGCTGTTGAGCAGCTGCACCGTGAGGGTGTCGTTGGCCGCGGTGCCGGTCTCGGCCGTGTCGATGTGCAGGTAGAAACTGAAGGTCGCGGTGCTGAGGGTGGCGGGCAGGGCCACGGTCTGCTTGACGGTGTCCGTGTGGGTCCTGCCGTAGCCGCACAGCCAGGCGTCGTAGGTGCCGGCGTAGGCGGGCTCGCTGGGGCCGTTGGCGGCGATCACGCCGGAGGTGGCGGTCCAGCCGGTCGCGCCGCTCTCGAAGCCGCCGTTGACGATCAGCTGGGTGCTGGCCGCGGCGGTGACGGTCAGGGTCACCGTGTTGGAGGTGGCGCTGCCGGCGCTGTTGCTGACCTTCACGTAGAAGGTGGCGCCGTTGTCGGCGGTGGTGGTGGCGGGGGTGGTGTAGCTGGCGGCGGTGGCGCCGCTGACGGCGGTACCGTTCTTGTACCACTGGTAGGTCAGGGGGGCCGTGCCGGAGGCGGCGACGGTGAAGCTGGCCGTGCTGCCCACGGTCACCGAGGCGGCGGCGGGCTGGGTGGTGATGGCCGGGGCGGTGACGGTGGTGCTCACCGTCAGGGTGGCGGTGCTGGAGGTGGCGCTGCCGGCCGAGTTGGTGACCTTCACGTAGAAGGTGGCGCCGCTGTCGGTCGCCACGGTGGCCGGCGTGGTGTAGCTGGCGGCGGTGGCGCCGGTGATGGCGGCGCTGTTCTTGTACCACTGGTAGGTCAGCCCGGTGCCGGAGGCGGCCACGGTGAAGGTGGCGGTGGCACCCAGGGACACGGTCTGGCTGGAAGGCTGGGTGGTGATGACGGGCGCGGTGACGGTGCTGCCGCCCCAGTTGGCCACCAGCGCGGCCACGTCGGGCGTGCCCAGGCCGGTCACCTCGTCCCAGCCGGCGGCCGCGGTGAAGCCGGTGAGGTTGGGGACGTTGTTGTTGCCTGTGGTGATGTCGTGGAAGACCGCCGGGCCGGAGCTGGCGTACTGGGCGTTGCCCAGGGTGTAGAGCTTGACGTTGGCGTTGCCTTGGCGGCCGTATTTCTGCACCACCAGCGCCATCACCCCGGCGAAGGCCGGCGAGGCCGCCGAAGTGCCGCCGGTGGTGGCCATGGCGCCCTGGGTGTAGATCAGGATGCCGTAGTTGCCGAAGAACATGTCCGAGCCGTCCAGGCAGACGTCGGGCAGGTAGCGGTGGCTGGCGGCGGGCACGCCGGGCGCCACCTGCCAGGAGGGCTTGGCGTAGGTGCTGGAGGCGCCGCTGCTGGTGGACCACAGGCCGGACCCGCCCGACACCACGCCGCTCTCGTTCCAGGGGGTCTCGGGGATGTAGCCGGTGGCGGCCCCGCTGGTCCAGTAGGTGCTGGAGGTGCTCAGCTGGGTGGCGCCCACGGCGACGTTGTAGGGGGTCGAGGCCAGGCCGTTGACCCCGGACTGGCCGGAGCCTGAGGCGGCGCTGCCGGCGGCGCAGCCGGCGGGGCCGCTGTCGCCGGTCGACACGCAGGAGGTGATGCCCTGGGTGGCGGCCTGGGACCAGAGGTTGTTGTAGAAGGCGTTCTCGGTGCTGCCCATGGAGGATTCGCACTGGCCGAAGCTGGTGCTCATCACGTCGGCCAGGTTGTTGTTGACGATGTACTGGGCCGACAGGTCGACGCCGTCGGTGGTGGTGGACTTGGAGGCCACGAACTTGACCGTGGCGGCGGGGGCCACCGCACCGGACCATTCGGCGTCCAGGTCGGCCTCGCCGTCCTCGCCCGCGCCCAGGTCCCCTGGGTTGGTGCCGTTGACCACGATGGTCGGGGTGTTGGCCGCCAGGCCCACCTTGCTGCGGAAGGTCGACCAGTTGGCGGTGCCCGGGTTGGTGCGGCCGACGATGCCGATCACCACCCCGGTGCCGGTGCCGTTGGCCGTGTAGGAGCTGTTGGCGTCATAGATGGCCGCCCAGTCCGAGGGGGCGAGGTAGACCCCGGCGACGCCGTTTGCGCTGCCGGACCATTCCGGGGCGAGCCGGGCCTCGGTCGCCTTGGCATCGGCGGCCGACAGCCGCTGGACGCCCATGTTGTGGGCCGGCCGGGGCACATTGTGCAGGGACACCACGCCGTGCACCAGGTCGGCGAAGGCCTTGGGGACGCTCGGATCGCTGATGTTGCCGTGGCGGACCTGGCCGTCCAGCTCGAAGTCCATGATCGTGGTCCGGAAGGCCCGCTCCACCTTCTGCACATCGCCGGAGAAGTTGATGGTCAGGCCGCCGGCGGCGATCTCGTCGATGGTGAAGCCCTGGGCGGCGAGCCAGCCCATGACCTGGGCCAGATCCTCTTTCGCCGGCCCGAACTGCTCGCCGAACTGGGCGGGGGTGAGCCACCTGTGGAACTCCGGGGAGGCGGGATCCTGCTGGGCCGAAAGCAGCGCGTCCATGCGGGCCTTGGCCTCCGGGGCCATCTTCAGGGCCAGGATCATGCGCTCCATGGGCTGGGTGTACCCGGTGTGCCCCAGCGGGGTCCGGCCGATGAGGCCCGGGTGGACATTGCCGGGGAGGGTCACCCGGTCGTTGTCGAGCACCGGCCCCGCCACGCGGATCGCCTGGCCTGGCGCGGCGGCGGAAAGGGCGCCCGCGGCCAGCGCGAGGGAGAGGAGGGGAAGAAGGCGTCGGCCTCTGGGCATGTTCGGCTCCTGGGGGATGCGGTTCCGCCGTCCGCCCCGATGGGGAGGTTGGAGGAAAGGTGGGGGAAACGGGTTCGGTCCTGGGGAGGGCTGCACCAACCATCCCGGATCCCGCGTGTCCAGGTTGTTAAGAGTGTTTAATTTAATTGAAATTCATTTCCATTGATTTCGGCTTTGCCGCCCAGCCGCATCCCGTTTGCCTCTCCCGGGGCTTCCCGGATGGCCGGGGTTGAAAAAAACGATGTTCATTTTAAATTAAATCGAATGAAAATGCCGGTATTCACCAATACCAATTAATACATGGCATGGCGAAAAACAGGACGGGCCCGGGCCTTCCCCCGCCGGGGCCGGCGGCCTCCCCGGAAGGGCCCAGTAAGATGGACTGCCTGAGCCAAAACGGAGCCGCAATGCGCCTGCACCTGCCCCTCGCCCTCACCCTGGCCGCGACCCTGGCCGCCGGGGAACCGCCCCGGTTCGTCCAGTTCCCGGATATCCACGGGGACCAGGTGGTGTTCACCTACGAGGGCGACCTGTGGCTGGGCAGCACCGGGGGCGGCGCCGCCCGGCGCCTCACCACCCGCCCGGGCACGGCCTTCTCGGCCCGCTTCAGCCCGGATGGCAAGTGGATCGCCTTCAGCGGCCAGTACGACGGCGGGACCAGCGTCTACCTGATGCCGGCCGCGGGCGGCGAGCCGCGCCGCCTGACCTGGCGCGGCTCCGGAGTGGTCCAGGGCTGGTCCCCGGATGGCGGGCAGGTCCTGTTCCGGGCTTCGGTGGGGGAGGATTGCCGGCCGATCCCCCAGGTCTTCGGGGTCGACCTGCAGGGGCACGAGCCCAGGGCGCTGCCCCTGGGCCGGGCCGCCCAGGCCGCCTTCTCCCCGGACGGCACGCGGGTGCTGTACAACCCCAAAGGCAACGAGGAGTACTACTGGAAGCGCTACCAGGGCGGCCAGCATCCGGAACTCTGGCTGGCCGACCTGAAGGCCGGCGGCCACCGCCGGATCACCACCTTCGCGGGCAAGGGCGCCTACCCGATGTGGACGGCCCAGGGCGAGGCCCTGTTCCTGTCCGACCAGGGCCCCGGCGGCATCTCCAACCTGCAGGCCCTGGACCTGGCCACCGGCGCGGCCCGGCCCCTGACCGCCTACCGGGACTATGACGTGCAGTGGCCGGCCAGCGACGGCCGCCAGGTGGTGTTCGTCCAGGGCGGCTACCTGCAGGTCCTGGACCTGGCCACCGGCGCGGCCCGGCGCCTGGAGCTCACGGCCGCCAGCGACGGCTGGCGCCGGGCGCCGCATCTGGCCGCCGGCAAGGACTACCTGCAGGGCGTCAGCCTCGCCGCCGGCGGCCGGACCCTGGTGCTGGAGGCCCGCGGCGACGCGTTCCTGCTGCCCATCGACAAGGACCGGCCGGCCCTCAACCTGACCCGCACCCCGGGCGTCCGGGAGCGCTTCCCGGCCCTGTCCCCGGATGGCAAGCGGGTGGCCTACCTCTCCGATGCCAGCGGCGAGTACGACCTCTACATGCGCCCGGCCGAGGGCGGCCCCGAGACCCGACTGGCCACGGGCCTGGCCACCACCCTGTACCACCTGTGCTGGAGCCCCGACGGCACCAAGCTGCTGTTCGGCGACAAGAGCTTCGCCCTCTATGTGATGGATGTGGCCTCCGGGCAGCTTGCGAAGATCGACGAATGCCACGACCTCAAGAACGACGAGTTCACCTGGGAGGTCGCGGACTATTCCTGGGCGCCGGACTCCACCTGGGTCGCCTATTCCTACCCCGGCCCCAACCGCAACAACCGGGTCTACCTCTACAACCTCAAGACCCGCCAGAAGCTGGCCATGACCGATGGCTTCTTCGATTGCCTCAACCCGGTCTTCGACCTGGACGGCACCACCCTTTACTACTTGAGCTACAGCAATTTCGAGGTGCGCCTGGACCCGGGCGAAGGCAACGCCATCGAGTCCGCCCCGGTGCAGGTGATGGCCGTCAAGCTCCGGGCCGAGGAGGGCGGCAAGCCCGCATCCGGGATCGACACCGAAGGGCTGGCCGAGCGCACCTCGGCGCTGCCGGTGAAGCCGGGCAACCACTTCCACCTCAAGGCCGGCAAGGGCATCGTCGGCTGGTCCACGGTGGAGGGCTGGGACGACCAGGTGGTGGAGGAAGTCTTCCAGCCCCGGGGCGAGGCCAAGTGGGCGATGCACCTGTTCGAGCCGGCGACGAAGAAGGAGACCGTTCTGCCCGACCTGGTCTCGGAATGGGGCTTCTCCCCGGACGGCGCCAGCGTCTACGTGCGCAAGGGCCACGCCGTCCACGCCGGGCCGCTGCAGGCCATGCTGGCCGCCAAGGCCCTGCCCGAGGCCGTCGACCTGGACCGGCTCACCCTGACCGTGGCGCCCCGGGAGGAATGGAAGCAGATCTTCGAGGACACCTGGCGCTGGTACCGGGATTTCTTCTACGACGCCGGGATGCACGGCCACGCCTGGAAGGCCGAACATGACCAGCTCAGCGCCTGGCTGCCGGCGCTCACGTCCCGCGCCGACCTCAATTGGCTGCTCAGCCAGATGGTCGGCAACCTCTGCGTGAGCCACACCTACCTCGGCGGCGGCGACTTCGGCCCGGGCCTCGCCGCCCATCCGGTCCGGACCGCCGCCCTGCTCGGCGCCGACCTGGCCGCGGACAGCACGGGCCGCTACCGCTTCGCCAGGATCTATGGTCCCACTCCGTATGCCCCGGCCCTCACCTCGCCCCTGGCCGGCAAGGTCCGCGAGGGCGACTACCTCCTGGCCGTGGACGGCCAGCCCCTGCAGGCCCCCACGGCGCCCTACGAGCTGCTCCAGGTGGTCAAGGGCCAGAAGCTGGCCCTCACGGTCAACGCCAAGCCGGTCCTGGCCGGCGCCCGGGTGGTGGAGGTCGAACCCCTGGCCAGCGAGCACGAGCTGCGCTACCAGGCCTGGATCGCCCGGAACATCGCCACCGTGGAGAAGCTGAGCGGCGGCCAATTGGGCTACATGCACCTGACCGCCATGGCCGGGCCCAACATCGGAGAATTCGACAAGTACTGGCGGGCCTTCCGCTACCGCAAGGGCATCGTCGTCGACGTGCGCGGCAACGGCGGCGGCTGGACCGAATACTTCATGATCACCAAGCTCGAGAACCGCCAGGTGGGCTTCAATGTCCTGCGCGGCATGGGCCCCTTCCGCTACCCGAACACCGCCTCCGACCGCCGCTATGCCTTCCTGGCCAACGAACAGACCGGCAGCGATGGCGAGGCGTTCCTGGCCCATGTCAAGGCCATCGGCCTGGGCCCGATCGTGGGCGTGCCCACCTGGGGCGGCCTGGTGGGCATCGTCAACGCCCAGACCACCATCGACGGCGGCGTCGTCAACCAGAGCAACAACGCCTTCTACGGCAAGGAGGGCCAGTGGTGGGTGGAGAACCGCGGCGCCCTGCCCGACCTGGAAGTGATCAACGATCCCGAGAGCCAGTTGGCCGGGGTCGACAAGCAGCTGCAGGTGGCCGTGGAGACCCTGCTCAAGTCATTGAAGGACAACCCGACCCCTACGTTCCCGCCGGTGCCGGCCTATCCGGTGCGGTAGGATCCGGCTCCTCGGCGGCGTGGAAGACCAGGACCGCGCCGGCGTCCAGTTCCCAGGCCGCGTAGACGTGCTCGTCGAAGGGGCAGAGCAGCGCCAGGTGCTCCTTCTGGGCCGAGCCGACCGATTCCAGGAGGTAGACCGCATTCGGGCCGACCACGCACAGGTGGCCGCTGGCGGGCAGGATCTGCAGGCTGGTGATGGGGCCGACCTGGGGGGCGAAGACGCCCACTTCGCCGGTGGCGGTGTCCACCACGTAGACCTTGTCGTCCCGCCCGGCCAGGTAGATCGGATAGCCGCGGCGGCCGGCGGCGACCTGGTGGAACCGGGCGCCGGGGGCCCGCTGCCGCAGGGCCACGGAGGCCGGGGCGGCCTGGCTCGGCGCCAGCGCGATCTCGGCCAGCTCGCCGGAGGCCAGGGTGGCATAGAGGGTGGGGTGCTCGGGATGGAAGGCCAGGCTCTCCACCTGGCCGCCGAAGTGGTCCACCAGGACCAGGCTCGGACCCCGCGGCCCCAGCAGCCAGGCCCGCACGTCCCCGGCCCGGCTGCCGGCCGCCACGAACCGGCCGTCGCCGCTGTACTGGATGGCGCTGGGCACCGGCATCGGGAGTCCGGCCAGGGGCCGGCCGTCGCGGAGGTCGAAACGGGCGATCTCGGGGCGGTCCGGGGACCCGACGATGGCCAGTTCCAGGGTGTCCTCGCCCGCCGCCCGGGGACGAAAGGCGATCGACCGGGCCTGGGCCAGGTCCCCCAGGTCCACGGACCGGAAGGTGAGGCGGTTGGCCACCTCCAGGTGGGAGCCGTCCCGGATGGTGGCCAGATGGACCATGGCCGGGCAGAGATGGATCGCCGTGATCTCCCGGGCCCCCCCCTTCAGGAAAGGCACGCCGAAAAACCGGGCCGCCGGTGGAGGATCCGGCCGGGCCGGCACAGCCAGCTCCGCCGGCTGGACTTCTGGGACCGCCGGTCCGGGCTGTTCTGGATCCGCGAGGGTTGCCAGCTTCATGGGGCGACGCGTCGGTTTGGGCATGGAGCGGTCCTCTCGCTGTAAAGATAGGCGGGGGATCTTAAAAAACCGTCATGAATTAAAAATAATTTATTTTTTGCCACGGCTGGACCCGCGCCCGTCCGCAGTCCCTCCCTGGCGCTCCGAGCCCGGCAATGAATAACTAAAATGTCGAAATGAGATGATTTGGACGTAGCCTTCCCGGGATGGCTTGGCCTAAGATCTTGCTTATGCAAGATCAATCCCCACCTCCCATCCAGGCGGATGCCCCCCTTGTGAAGCTCATCGGTCAGGCCCGGCGCGAGATCCGCCAGAGCTTCTGGGCGCGGTTCGCCCCCTTCGGGCTGACCCCGCAGCAGGGGTGGATCCTGCGGGTGCTGGGGGCCCAGGGGGCCATGTCCCTGCATGTCCTCTCGCAATGGGTGTTCATGGATGACCCCACCGCCTGCCGGATCGTCAAGACCCTTCAGGATAAGGGCCTTGTGGAATCCCAACCGGACCCCGACCACGGCCGGCGGATCCTCATCTCCCTGACGCCCCAGGGCGCGGAGCGGGTTCCCGAGCTGGATCAGGCCGCCGAGCAGCTTGGCCTGGACCTGGAGCGGGGCCTCAGCCCCGACCAGCTCAGGACCCTGCGCGCCGCCCTGGTCCAGGTGATCGCCAACCTGGCCCCAGCCAATTCATAAGGATCCAGCATGTGGATTGTCCGACTCGCCCTGCGGCGCCCCTACTCGGTGGCGGTCATGTGCCTCCTGGTGATGCTCATGGGTTTCCTGTCGATCCGGCGGATGGCGGTCGACATCTTCCCCAGCATCGACATCCCCGTGGTGGCCGTGGTCTGGACCTACAACGGCCTGGCCCCCGAGGAGATGGAACGCCGGGTCACGTCCCTGACGGAGCGGGCCATGTCCACCACCGTCAACGGCATCCAGCGCATCGAATCGCAGAGCATCCAGGGCGTCGCCCTGCTCCGGGTCTACTTCCAGCCGGGCACCGACATCGGCCCCAGCATCGCCCAGGTCTCGGCGGTCTGCTCGACCATCCTGCGCTTCATGCCGCCCGGCATGACCCCGCCCAACATCATCCAGTTCAACGCCAGCAATGTGCCGGTGGTGCAGCTCACGGCCCGCAGCGACACCTTGTCCGAGCAGCAGATCTACGACCACAGCACCAATTTCATCCGCATGAAGCTGTTCACCATCCCCGGCCTGTCCACCCCGGCCCCGTACGGTGGCCGGTCCCGGATGATCGCGGTGGACATCGATCCGGGCAAGCTGGCCGCCCTGGGCCTCAGCCCCGCCGACGTGCTCACTTCGGTCTCCAGCCAGAACGTCATCACGCCCGCCGGCATCGCCCGGATGGACACCCGCGAGGTGCCGGTGCTGACCAACTCCAGCCCGTCCAAGGTCGAGGATCTGCGCTGGCTGCCGGTGAAGGTGGTGGCCGGGGCCCCGGTCTACCTGAAGGATGTGGCCGACGTCTACGACGGCTATGCCGACCAGACCAACATCGTCCGGATCGACGGGCGCCGGGCGGTCTACATGGCCATCCTGAAGAAGGCCGACGCCTCCACCCTGGCCGTCGTCGACGCCGCCAAGGAGGCCCTGCCCGGCATCCAGGCCGCCGCGCCCAAGGGCCTGGAGCTCAAGTTCGACGTGGACCAGAGCGAATTCGTCCGGGAAGCCATCCGCTCGGTGGCCAAGGAGGCCCTGATCGCCTCGGCCCTGGTGTCGGTGATGATCTTCCTGTTCATCGGCTCCTGGCGCTCCATGATCCTGGTCTGCACCAGCATCCCGCTGGCGATCCTGTTCGGCGTGATCGGCATGAAGCTGTCCGGGCAGACCCTGAACCTCATGACCATGGGCGGGCTCAGCCTCGCGATCGGCATGCTGGTGGACGACGCCACGGTCGAAGTGGAGAACATCAACCGCAACCAGGCCATGGGCAAGCCGCTCACCGTGGCGATCCTGGACGGCGCCCGGCAGATCGCGGTGCCGGCCATCGTGGCCACCCTCTCCATCTGCATCGTGTTCTTCCCGGTGGTGCTGCTGCAGGGGCCGGCCAAGTACCTGTTCACCCCCCTGGCCATGGCGGTGGTCTACTCCATGCTCGCCTCGTACCTGCTGAGCCGGACCCTGGTGCCCACCCTGGCCCGGATGCTCCTGGAGCACGCCGAGCCCGCGCCCGAGACCCTCACCGGGCGCTTCAACGAATGGCGGGAACACTGGTTCGGGGCCTTCCAGGACGGCTACGGCCGGGTCCTGGACAGGGTCCTGCACCACCGGGTGTTCGCCCTGGTCCTGTCCGCAGGCATCTTCCTCGTCACCACCGGGCTCCTGTTCGTCATCGGCCGGGATTTCTTCCCGCCGGTGGACGCCGGGATCATGAAGCTCCACGTGCGCGCCCACAGCGGCCTCCGGCTGGAGGAGACCGAGAAGCGCGTGGCCGAGGTCGAGCTGGCGATCCGCGACCTGGTGCCCCCGGCCCAGCTGCAGACCATCAGCAGCAACGTCGGCGTGCCGAGCAGCTTCAACATGGCGTTCATCCCCACCGACAACGTCACCAGCCAGGACGCCGAGGTGTTCATCTCGCTCAAGGCCGACCACCGCCCCACCGCGACCTTCATGAACGCGCTCCGGGCCGAGCTGCCCAAGCGCTTCCCGGACTGCATCTTCTACTTCCAGCCCGCCGACCTGGTCAGCCAGGTGCTAAATTTCGGCATCCCCGCCCCCATCGACATCCAGGTGGAGGGCCAGAACCTCGCCAACAGCGCCCCCATCGCCCGGCGCCTGCAGGACGCCATCCGCATGGTGCCCGGGGCGGTGGACGTGCGCCTCAAGCAGACCCTGGACGCGCCCGCCTACCTGGTGGACGTGGACCGCTACCGGGCCGCCCGGATGGGGCTCAGCCAGACCCAGGTCGCCAACGGCCTGCTGGTCGCCCTCTCGGGCAACGGCCAGCTGGCGCCTTCGTTCTTCCTGGACCCGAACAACGGAGTCAACTACACCGTACAGGTCAAATCCCCCCTGTCCCGGATCGATTCCCCCCAGCGCCTGATGGACCTGCCGTTCAGCCCCGCCGGCCCGTCCGGGCTGCTGCAGAACCCCGCCTTCAGCCCGGCCGGTCCCGACAAGACCGCCCCCTCCCTGCCCCTCTCCAGCTTCGCCGACCTGCACCACGTGGGCGTGCCCAACGAGGTGAACCACTTCACGGTGATGCGGGTGCTCGATGTCATGGCCGGCGTGGAAGGCCGCGACCTGGGCGGCGTGGTCGGCGACATCCAGGCCAGGATCAAGGCCCTGGGCCCGCTGCCGCCGGGCACCTCGATCCGCATCCGGGGCCAGTTCGACGTGATGCTGGACGCCTTCCGGGACATGGGGGGCGGGCTGGTGATCGCCATCGCCCTGGTCTACCTGCTCATGGCCGTGCTCTACCAGAGCTGGCTGGACCCCTTCATCATCATCTTCGCCGTGCCCGGCGCCCTGGTCGGCATCCTCTGGATGCTCGCCATCACCGGCACCACCCTCAACGTGGAATCCCTCATGGGCGCCATCATGGCGGTCGGCATCGCCACCTCCAACTCGATCCTGCTGGTGAGCTTCGCCAACGAGGTCCGGGCGGTGGAGCCGGAGCTCACCGCCCTCGACGCCGCGCGCCGGGCCGGGGTGGTGCGCCTGCGGCCGGTGATCATGACCGCCCTGGCCATGATCCTGGGCATGGTGCCCATGGCCCTGGGCCTGGGCGAGGCCGGCAGCCAGAACGCCCCGCTGGGGCGGGCGGTCATCGGCGGCCTGCTGGTGGCCACCCTCGTGACCCTGTTCATCGTCCCGGTCATCTACAGCCTGTTCCGCACCAAGCCGCCCACCGCGCACCTCCTGGATGAGCAGTTCCATCTCGAACAACAAGGAAGTGAACAATGACCACCCTGACCCAGCCCGCAGCATCCAACCGATTCCGCATCGCCGGCCTGGCCCTGGCGGCCCTCGTGCTGGCCACGGTCGGCGGCATGAAGCTCGCCCAGACCCGCGCGCTGGCCGCGGAGGCCGGCCAGCGCAGGACCGAGGTGGAAGCCGGCCCGAGGGTCCGCGTCCTGGTGGCCGGCGGCGACGCCAGCGGCGCCGCCCTCGCCTTCCAGGGCGAAGCGGTGCCGGTGGCCAACACCACCGTCTACGCCAAGATCGGCGGCTTCATCAAGGCCATCCCCGTGGACAAGGGCAGCCGGGTCCGCAAGGGCGACGTGCTGTGCATCCTGGAATCGCCGGAGACCGACCAGCTGACCCTGGCCCTGAAGGCCACCTATGAGAATCTCCAGCGCACCGCCGACCGGATGAAGGAACTCGGCCGGCAGGGCATCGCCAACGCCCAGGATGTGGACAACTCCGCCGCCTCCGCCGAGGTCGCCCGGAAGAACCTGGAGGCCCAGAGGCTGTCCCAGGGCTACGAAAGGGTCCTGGCCCCGTTTTCGGGCGTCGTGACCGCGCGCCTGGTGGACGTCGGCGCCTTCATCCAGAACGCCAGCAGCTCCACCGCCTCCCAGCCCATCGTCTCGCTGGCCGATGCCAGCCACCTGCGCATCGACTTCTTCCTGGACCAGGCCAGCGCCGCCCTGGTCAAGGTCGGCCAGGAGGTGGAAGTGAGCCCCGTGGACCGCCCCGATCTGGTCCGCAAGGCCAAGGTCGACCGGGTCGCCGGCACCCTCGACGCCCGCACCCGCACCATGCTGGCCGAGGCCGACCTGGACAACCGCGACGGCGCCATCCTGGGCGGCGGCTACGTCCGCGTGGCCCTGCGCCTGGCCAAGGCCGGCGGCCAGGTCGAGATCCCCTCCGAGGCCCTGCTGGTGCGCGGCACCAAGCCTTACGTGGCGTCCCTGGAGAACGACCGGGTGAAGATGCTGCCGGTGATCCTGGGCGCCGATATCGGCAGCCGGGTCCGGGTCCCCCAGGGCCTTGCCGCCGGCACCCGCATCATCCTGAACCCCGACCCGGGCCTCAAGGACGGGGACCGGGTCCAGGTCATGAAGTAGATCCGGTTCACCATTCGGAATCCAGGGTGCTCGGCCGGGGATCCACGGGTTGTTCCACGGCCGTGCCTCGGATCCGCACCGGGATGCGCCACTCGCCCAGCACCGGCACCTGGTGGATGAAGTCGAAGGAGACGGAACAGAGTTCGATCCCTTCCACCGACACCATCTCCAGGTGGAAGACCCCTTCGTCCAGGGCGGCCTCGGAAAGCCCGAAGGCCAGGGCCTTGCGGCGGAGCTCCAGGCGCACCTCGGGTTCGCCCTTGAGGCGGATCTGCCGGGCGGCCTGGCCGGCCTGGTGGAGCAGCTCCAGGCGGCCGTAGGCCACCGGCACGGCCCGGACCAGGGCCAGCGCCGGCAGGACCAGGGCCGCCAGGAGCAGGCCGGTCCGGAGCCCGTGGCGCACCACCCGGTTCCCCCAGCCCGCCGCCCAGGGCGCGAAGGCGGCCCAGGCCCGCAAGGCGCGGTCCACGACCCGGTCGCCGAGTTCGAGCCAGAATTCCGGCTCCCGGGCGGTGCGCAGGAACGCCCTGGCCCGGGTCCGGAGCGCCTGGAGGGGGGTCATTTCAGTTGGAGCCGGCGTAGAGGTCCTCGATCTCCCGAGCATACTTCTGATAGACCATCCGCCGCTTGATTTTCAGCGAGGGCGTGAGCAGACCCGACTCCAGGGTCATCTCCTCGGCCGTCAGCACGATCTTGCGCACCGTCTCGTAATTGGACAGCTGCTCATTGGCCCGCTTGACCCGGCTCATGATCTTGGCCATCACCTGGGGCAGGGCCACCAGCTCGGCGTCGCTGGCGTAGCTCAGCTGCTTGTAGCCGGCCCAGCGGCGCAGGCTGTCCATGTTGGGATAGATGATCGCGCTGATGAAGTTGCGCAGGTCGCCGACCACCACGGCCTGGGCGATGTACTTGTCCAGGAGCAGCAGCTTCTCGATGGACTGGGGCGCCACGTTCTTGCCGCCGGAGGTGACCAGCAGCTCCTTCTTGCGGTCGGTGATCTTGAGCCGGCCCCGTTCGTCCAGCGCGCCGATGTCGCCGGTGCGGAAATAGCCCTCGGGGTCGAAGGCCTCGCCGGTGGCGAAGGGATCGTTCCAGTAGCCGGGGGTCACGTTCGGTCCCTGGCAGAGGATCTCGCCGTCGTCGCTGAGCTTGAGGCAGGGCCGGCCCTGCCACTCGTCCAGGATCGGCCGGCCCACGTAGCCGGGCCTCACCTCGTTGCGGGCGTTGATGGTGAGCACCGGGCTGGTCTCGGACAGGCCGTAGCCCTCGAAGATCGGCACCCCCGCGGCCCAGAAGAACTCCAGCAGCACCGGCCCGAGGGCCGCGCCGCCCGAGGCCGCCAGCTCCACCCGGCCGCCCAGGCG
>Ga0316231_1002673_pt1 | contig 16649 bp, 3 predicted proteins | sample TBH18027metaG_FD_206002 | JGI IMG/M metagenome (GOLD analysis project Ga0316231, IMG submission 206002) | Freshwater microbial communities from Trout Bog Lake, Wisconsin, USA - TBH18027 | ecosystem: Environmental > Aquatic > Freshwater > Lake > Hypolimnion/Profundal zone | place: USA: Wisconsin...
CCCATTTGCGATGTATAAATTATCACTGCTATCAAATGTTATTCCAAGTGCTCCGTTCAATCCACTATAAAATGCCGAAGACATATTATATAAACATAGGGCGCTATAATTTTAGATTAAATAGAAAATAATTTTGTCTGCATTACTGGTTACAAATGTATCATAGTAATCATAATAGCGGAGATATGCCTAAATATTTATCGGTATAAAATATCACATTTTATATCGATTGTCCATCCATTTTTACTATAGTAAGGGTGTGACATAAGAAGGCAAAATATCTAAATCCATTCCGACTTGGACATTTGCCGAATCTTCGAGTAAGAATTGCTGGAAAAATGCGTCTTCCAACTGAGATTCGGGGGTGTGACGATGAACCGTCCTCGCGATCATTTTATATAATTTGAAATTCGGATATCGTTCGTCGCCGTTTTTCTTATAGAGCACATTTTTCCCGAAATCATCCAAACACCATCGATAAATCGTTCGTTGCAAATCGTCCATCTCCTCGACATCGTGGTCGATATCCATTAAAAAGTCGAAAATCGATGATCCCAATCGACAGAGATCAAAACTATAATTCGGTTCCAATCGCGGTTTATTTCGGTTCATAAACGGCTCGATATTGTATTGCGTGGCTGCGTCCCCACCTGGACCAAAACTATCACTGCAGAACGCGTGTTCTTGGAACCGATAAATGCTGCGACCAAAATCGATCAATTTGAAAATTCGACCATAGGTCGGCACGCGGTATACTTTTCCGGCAAATCGATATGTTAAATATTCAATCTCGGTATTGACATACATTATGTTATTGGTGTGCAAATCATTGTGTGTGAATTGAAATGCCTTTTGGTAGGTAAGTAGAATCATGACGATCTGGAATAGTGCACTCGCCCCGTTTTTGTCGTCGATTATGCCTTGGACAAAGAGTTCGTCCAAGGTTCCGTCGCATTTTTCCAGACATATCATTTGAATCGGGAAATTGTGGATATATCCGTAGATTTCTTCTTCTTCTTGGTCAGTACTGCTGCTAGTACTATTGTCGTCATCATCCGACGATTCTTCATCTTCCCAGTCCGCGCTATTTTTGTCTGAGATAGAGTCGGAAGACGACGTATAATTGGTCTCGCTATTATTCGAATGACTGGATAAGGAGGAGGATGATGAGGAAGGTGAGGATGCACTCGCACTGTCTATGAGGGAGGATGAAGGCGCTTTTACATATACGACTTCGCAAGAGGATGCGCGTTCTTGGTCGAGATTGGGGTCCAGGTCCAGATCCAGGTCCAGGTCCAGATCTATATCTGTCACAGATTCACCATCTCCGGGATTGGTCGACAAAATTTGCAATCGTTTTTTGTTTCGCCTAGATCCCGCAATTTGTTCCAAATTCGCGGCCTCCTCCTCCCCGAGAGGATTCTCCACATAGAACAATTTCCCCACATTTTCTTGGAAGAAATTCGATCCCCTCAAATAATCCAAATCGTCGGTTACACATACACGAAACTGTTTTTGTATCCCCAAAAAAGATCCATAAAAATCCACACCGTGAATAAATCCGTGTTGGTGCATCAATGAACTGGACAAATAATTGAAAAAACAGTCGACATAGGACGCATTGTGCGGCGACAACATCTTGGAATGCACCGTAGTTTCATCGCTATCAAGTCTCGGCAATTTTCGAATACACTCATCTTGGACATTGTATTTCCCTGTCATATATCGAAAAGGATCCAAAAGCGGGGAGAATTTGACAAATATGGACTTTTCCGAAACGGCGGTTTGATCGATATTCAAACAATGCTCGATATCTTGGATATGGTAAGGATGGTTTAGCGCAATTCGATCGTAATTCTTGGCATTCATTTCGAAGAATTTCCGATAAATTGGATTGTAAAATTGGATATGTTCGATCGCAAATGGGGAATATCCACTGGCATCAGATTCCGTTGGTGTCGCCGTAAAAAGAGACAAATCTATCATTTTGGGCTTACTATAATGAACTTTAATGCGTGATGAAGAAGATGATGATGGTATCAGAATATTCATTATATGGAGAGCGATATATGCTTATTGAATAGAAATTTCGCGTTTATTAAACGTATATCGTATACATCACTTATATCCTTAGTACACCTGAAGATTTACTTGGACACCAACGAGAGAATACGTTTTGTAGGAATACTTTTTATCGCCTTGTTTACTATATATCAAATATCCATCTTTTCCATAATCTTTTACTTTTCGCTAAATGACTTTAGAACTCAAAAAATTCGATATGCGATGGATCACTTTCCGTCCCGATGAAAATAAAGGTCCGGTGATTGTAATGATTGGACGCCGTGATACGGGCAAGTCGTTTTTAGTCAGAGATCTTTTATATCATCACCAAGATATTCCGATCGGAACGGTCATTTCCGGGACAGAAGCAGGAAACGGATTTTATGCGGATCACGTGCCGAAACTGTTTATCCACGAGGAATACAATACCATTCTCATAAATAATATTTTGCGCAGACAAAAGGCGGTCTTGAAACAGGTGAATAAGGAGATAGCGACCTATCGCCGGAGTACGATCGATCCCCGCACATTCGTAATATTGGACGATTGTCTATACGATCAGACGTGGACTCGTGACAAAATGATGCGCCTTCTTTTTATGAATGGTCGGCATTGGAAAGTGATGTTGATTATTACGATGCAATATCCTTTAGGCATTCCTCCCAACCTGCGCACGAACATCGATTATGTATTTATTTTGCGCGAACCGTATATGACCAATCGCAAACGTATTTGGGAGAACTATGCCTCTATGTTTCCCACATTGGAATCGTTTTGTTCGGTTATGGATCAGACCACGGAGAATTTTGAATGTTTAGTCATCAATAATAACGCGAAATCGAATAAATTACACGACCAAATATTTTGGTACAAGGCCGAAACCCGCCCCGATTTCAAGTTGGGATCGAAAGAATTTTGGGAGATTTCCAAGGGTATGGGATCAGACGATGAAGACGAGGCCTATGACCCGAGCAAGGGGAAAAAACGTCAGGGTCCGGCGATTAATGTGAAAAAGACCACGAGTGGCAAGTGGTAATTGCGTAGATGGACCCTTTCTCCCTTTTTCCCTTGCCCCCCGCCCCTCATCCTCGATATTTTCGTAACAAGACTTGTGACGAAAATATCTATTTTACACCGGCGATGATGTTGAAATTACTATCGCTTTTCTATCCATTTATAGGGTGTTGTACGTGTTGCCCCTCTCAATATCACATCCTCTTTCCTCGGTTCAACCTCGAATGTACTTCTCTCTCCGTAGAGAATCCAGAAGAATGACCCGTTGGGTCCATATACCGAAAAATTGCCATTTTCCACCTCGGATACTGCATATTGGGTCACTGATTTTGTGATTTTGTTGTAAATAGGTGTGATTTGTACGGTGAAATTAGTTGCAAATTGCGTGTAGGCGGGGAGTTCGATTGTTATAGACTCGTCGTTTACAACTTCTGATTTTCCTCTGTAATAAACGCCGGCTTCGGGGCCTTCTAGACAGGCGTGGACCAAATATTTGGTTTCATCGATTGGATGGTCTATAACAAATGATTTCACCGATAATGTTGCATTTCCGCCAGATCCCGAAATTATTGGAGGACCCGATGTAGCAGTATTGACCGTCAAAGATGAAACGTTGATTACTGTATTACTACTATCGGTTATGCTCCAGGAAGGACCTGTCGGTCCTGTATCCCCCAATATTCCCATAAGACCCGTTGGTCCAGTCAATCCAGTAGGTCCGGTCAATCCAGTTGTTCCCGTAAATCCAGTATCGCCCATTGGTCCAGGAGTACCTGCATTTCCAGTGGCACCAGTTTGTCCAGTTGTTCCTGTAAATCCAGTATCGCCCATTGGTCCAGGAGTACCTGCATTTCCAGTAGCTCCAGTTTGTCCAGTTGTTCCCGTAAATCCAGTATCACCAATTGGTCCAGGAGTACCTGCATTTCCAGTGGCACCAGTTTGTCCAGTGGCTCCAGTATCCCCCGTATCTCCAGCAAGTCCAGTGTGTCCGGTATTTCCAGTTGCACCAGTTGTTCCCGTAAACCCAGTATCACCCATTTGTCCAGTGGCTCCAGTTTGTCCAGTTGTTCCCGTAAACCCAGTATCACCCATTTGTCCAGTGGCACCAGTTTGTCCCGTAAACCCAGTATCACCGATTGGTCCAGGAGTACCTGCATTTCCAGTAGCACCAGTTTGTCCAGTGGCTCCAGTATCCCCCGTATCTCCAGCAAGTCCCGTGTGTCCGGTATTTCCGGTAGGTCCAGTGGGTCCAGTATCACCGATTTGTCCAGTTTGTCCGGTGGGTCCAGTATCACCGATTTGTCCAGTTTGTCCAGTGGGTCCAGTATCACCGATTTGTCCAGTTTGTCCAGTGGGTCCAGTATCACCGATTTGTCCAGTTTGTCCAGTGGGTCCAGTTGTACCAGTTTGTCCAGTGGGTCCAGTATCACCCATTTGTCCAGTGATTCCGGTAGGTCCTGTAAATCCAGTATTACCGATTGGTCCAGCAGATCCAGGAATACCTGCATTTCCAGTGGGTCCAGTATCACCGATTTGTCCAGTAATTCCAGTGTTTCCTGTGGGTCCAGTATCACCCATTTGTCCGGTGTGTCCAGTATCGCCGATTTGTCCAGTACATCCGGTATCTCCAGTGGTTCCCGTAGAACCAGTAGTTCCAGTAAATCCAATCATTCCTGTCGGTCCAGTATTCGAATAAATAAGAGTAAAACTTCGTCCAAATTGTATACCCGACGAATCCAATTGCCTCGCAATTAAATCATATCCCGTATCCATTGGATTGCCACTTGGACATAATTGCCATCCATTCAATTGCATATTGTTTTGTCCAATATTTATAAAAGGTGTCGATATACCCTGTTCCGTATGAATGGTTCCGGAATTATCAATGATCGAAATATTCGATCCACCGATATAAAGTTGGCTCGTATACAACAGTGAACTGCTCGCATCAATTGTATTTGTATTTCCAAATGATATATGATCTCCACTCTGGTCAATAACGACATTGTTACCTAAATACAATGTATTATTGCGGCTTATATCAGACATTATAATATATATTCTGAATACATTTTTTTCTCCACCTAACAATATTATTCAAATACAACGCATACATAATTTACACAAAGGTGTATACTAATAGAAGTATCATATTTTGTAACACATTTTCCTAGTGTTACAAAATATTCAAAGTGTATAAAATTACACGTTATAGAGCATCAAACTAAGTGCTCTTAGTTCCGTATAACTGTTGATATAAATAGTCAATTCTTCGCAACAAATCATTGTATTGCGATGCAGTATAAACAATCTCATTGGTGCTTGGATCATATACCATTGTCCCGAATCCAGACGCATCTAAAATGGTTTGACTACGAATCGGATTTACATAAAATGCGCCGGAATTGTCCATATTGAATTCAGTACTGCCTGCATTCAGTGCAATGGTATTCGGTGGCTGATTCTGCCCTCCACACATATTGCCAATGGCGATCGAATAGTCGCCTTGTCCGGTATTGCCGGCATTGTATCCGAGTGCAACTGCACCTGTTCCTTGATCGTATTGTCCTGCTCCAGAGCCAATGTGAACCTCTCTTTGTCCAACGTTCCAAGTGGATGTTTGGTTATCCCAGTAAACATAGTCGGAGTAGTTCACGCCGCTAGCAAACCCTGGACCCGTGGCTCCGGTCATACCAGTCTGACCCGTGTATCCAGTTTGTCCAGTATAACCGGTGAATCCAGTGTCTCCAGTCATACCTGTCGAACCGGTCTGTCCGGTGGGGCCGGTTGTTCCAGTAGGGCCCGTTGTTCCAGTATCTCCGGTCATACCCATCGCACCTGTCTGTCCAGTTGCACCTGTTATTCCAGTAGGGCCCGTTGTTCCTGTATCTCCAGTATTTCCAGTGGGGCCTGTTGTTCCAGTATTTCCAGTGGGGCCTGTTGTTCCAGTATCTCCAGTATCTCCAGTATAACCTGTATCTCCAGTTTGACCGGTAGGTCCAGTTTGGCCGGTCTGACCAGTATAACCTGTATCTCCAGTTTGGCCGGTAGGACCAGTTTGGCCGGTAGCTCCAGTATAACCTGTATCACCAGTTTGGCCGGTAGGACCAGTTTGGCCGGTAGGACCAGTTTGGCCGGTAGGACCAGTTTGGCCGGTAGGACCAGTTTGGCCGGTAGGACCTGTTTGGCCGGTAGGACCGGTTTGGCCGGTAGGACCTGTTTGGCCGGTAGGACCGGTTTGGCCGGTAGGACCTGTTTGGCCGGTAGGACCTGTTTGGCCGGTAGGACCTGTTTGGCCTGTGCGCCCAGTAAATCCAGTAGGACCAGTTTGACCAGTAGGACCAGTTTGACCAGTAGGACCAGTTTGACCAGTAGGACCAGTTTGACCGGTTTGACCGGTTTGACCTGTACGACCAGTAAATCCAGTAGCACCTGTGGGTCCTCTGATCGCTGGAGCAAAAGATATATTTGTAACTAACTCTTCTAGTGGATTGCCACTTATATCCGCCAAACTAAAAAAGCCATAAAAGCCTTGTGTCGAATACGATGGATCGACGCTATTATAATAATTATTTGGTATGCTGCTCCTTTTACCTGCAATATACGTAGTAATTTGACTACCGTTGCGATAATATAATACATAGTCCGCATTGGCAATTATTGAGAATGTGTCACCTGAACTATACGATAAATTGCCTAATGATACTGGGGTTAAAGAGGTAGAACCATCGGAAGAGAATGGCTGGAATGTATTTGGGGCAGAAAAATTAAACCCATAATTTGGATACAGATTTGTATAAGTTAGATCCACCGATAATCCAATATATTCTGAGTCAAGTGTTGCATATGGCAAAGTAAATGACAAATAGCACGTTGTATAGATCTGTTGTATAATCACATAATTTTGAATTAAGTTGCCATCAGAGTCGGTGTTATTATATACATTCAGGATGGAGTTGTTCGTCGGGAATCCGACTGAATTTACCGAAGTATCTGATCGAACTGCCAATGTGAATAATGCAGGTCCAAGCATACCAGTGGCACCGGTTGTGCCGGTAGGACCTGTTTGGCCGGTTGTGCCGGTTGTACCTGTTGTGCCTGTCAAACCAGTCGCGCCCGTTGTTCCAGTTGTGCCGGTCTGACCTGTTGTACCGGTTTGGCCGGTCTGACCGGTTGTGCCGGTTTGGCCGGTTTGACCTGTGGTGCCAGTCTGTCCAGTCTGGCCGGTAGGTCCGGTTTGACCTGTGGTGCCAGTCTGTCCGGTAGGTCCGGTAGGTCCGGTTTGACCAGTCAAGCCAGTAAAACCGGTTGTGCCCGTCGATCCTGTTGTACCCGTTGATCCTGTTGTACCCGTAGGTCCGGTCTGGCCGGTTGTACCGGTTTGGCCAGTCTGACCGGTTGTGCCGGTTGTGCCAGTTGTGCCAGTTTGGCCGGTTTGACCAGTTTGACCGGTTTGACCAGTTTGACCGGTTGTGCCGGTTGTGCCGGTTGTGCCGGTTGTGCCGGTTGTGCCGGTTGTGCCGGTTTGACCAGTTGAACCAGTATATCCTGTTGTGCCGGTTTGGCCGGTTGTGCCGGTTTGGCCGGTTTGGCCGGTTGTGCCGGTTGTGCCGGTTTGGCCGGTTTGACCTGTTTGACCTGTTTGGCCGGTTTGTCCAGTAGAACCGGTTTGACCGGTTTGTCCAGTAGGACCGGTTTGACCTGTTTGACCGGTTTGACCTGTATCTCCAGTATGACCTGTTGCACCTGTATCTCCAGTATGACCTGTTGCACCTGTATCTCCAGTATGACCTGTTGCACCTGTATCTCCAGTATGACCTGTTGCACCTGTATCTCCAGTTTGTCCAGTTGAACCGGTTTGACCTGTTTGGCCGGTTTGACCAGTGGGGCCGGTTTGACCAGTGGGGCCGGTTTGACCAGTGGGGCCGGTTTGGCCAGTTGGACCGGTTTGGCCAGTTATTCCTGTGTCACCAGTTGATCCAGTATGACCTGTTGTACCAGTTTGACCTGTTGTACCGGTTTGACCAGTGGGGCCGGTTGTACCTGTTGTGCCAGTTGATCCAGTATCACCGGTTTGGCCGGTTGCACCTGTGTCACCAGTAATACCAGTTTGTCCAGTTGCGCCAGTTGGACCGGTTTGGCCAGTTTGACCGGTGGGGCCAGTTTGACCGGTTTGGCCGGTTTGACCGGTTGTACCTGTATCTCCAGTATGACCTGTTTGGCCAGTTTGACCGGTTTGGCCAGTTGTACCGGTTTGACCAGTGGGCCCAGTTGTACCAGTGTATCCTGTTACTCCAACCGGTCCAGTTGTCCCGGTTTGGCCGGTTTGACCAGTTTGACCAGTTTGACCAGTTGTACCTGTATCTCCGGTTGTTCCTGTTTGGCCAGTTGTTCCTGTTTGGCCAGTTGTTCCTGTTTGGCCAGTTGTTCCTGTTATTCCTGTGTCACCAGTTGCGCCGGTCGGTCCTGTTGTGCCGGTTGTGCCGGTTGTTCCAGTTTGGCCTGTTTGGCCAGTTATTCCTGTGTCACCAGTTGCGCCGGTCGGTCCTGTTGTACCAGTTGTACCAGTAAGTCCAGTTTGGCCGGTCGGTCCAGTTTGGCCGGTTTGGCCGGTTTGACCGGTTTGACCAGTTGTACCGGTTATTCCTGTGTCACCAGTCGAGCCAGTTTGGCCTGTTGTACCTGTTTGGCCAGTGGGGCCTGTTTGGCCTGTTTGGCCAGTTATTCCTGTGTCACCAGTTGCGCCGGTCGGTCCTGTTGTACCTGTTGTTCCTGTTTGGCCGGTTTGGCCAGTCGGTCCAGTTTGGCCAGTTTGGCCGGTTTGACCGGTTTGACCGGTTGTACCTGTTATTCCGGTTTGACCGGTTGGGCCGGTTTGACCAGTTGTGCCAGTTTGGCCAGTTGAACCTGTGATTCCGGTGTCACCAGTTGTGCCGGTTGTGCCGGTTGTACCGGTTTGGCCGGTTTGACCTGTTATGCCGGTTTGGCCAGTTGATCCGGTTGATCCTGTTGTACCTGTTTCGCCAGTTGTACCGGTTGTACCTGTTATTCCGGTGTCACCAGTAAAGCCTGTTTCACCAGTTGCACCAGTAAAGCCGGTTGTACCTGTTTGGCCGGTTGTACCTGTTATTCCGGTGTCACCAGTTGTGCCAGTTTGGCCGGTTGTACCAGTTGTACCTGTTATTCCGGTTTGACCGGTTGGGCCGGTTTGGCCAGTTGTGCCGGTTTGGCCAGTTGTGCCGGTTTGGCCGGTTTGGCCAGTTGTGCCGGTTTGGCCAGTTGTGCCAGTTGTGCCTGTTTGACCTGTTTGACCGGTTGTACCTGTGATTCCGGTGTCACCAGTTGTACCGGTGTCACCAGTTGTACCGGTTTGACCAGTTGGTCCGGTTTGACCTGTTTTGCCGGTTTGGCCGGTAGAACCTGTGATTCCAGTGTAACCTGTTTGGCCAGTCAGACCGGTTTGACCTGTTTGACCGGTTGGTCCAGTTAAACCTGTTTCACCAGTTGTACCGGTTGAGCCGGTTATACCGGTATGACCGGTTGGTCCAGTGTAGCCAGTTTTTCCAGTGGCACCTGTTGTTCCCGTTGAACCTGTGATTCCAGTCGGACCCGTTTTACCAGTCGGACCCGTATCACCCGTTAATCCAGTCGAACCGGTTGAGCCAGTCGGTCCAGTTAAACCGGTTTGACCAAGCGGGCCAGTTGCGCCGGTTAATCCAGTCGAACCGGTTGAGCCAGTCGGTCCAGTTAAACCGGTTTGACCAAGTGGACCAGTTGCACCGGTTTGTCCGGTTGTGCCAGTAGGACCAGTTGTGCCAGTAGGACCTGTTTGACCGGTTGCTCCTGTTTCTCCTGTTTCTCCTGTTGCTCCAGTTTGACCAGTTTCACCAGTTTGGCCAGTTTGGCCGGTTGTGCCAGTATGACCTGTATCACCTGTTTGACCCGTTGTACCAGTTTGGCCGGTTTGGCCGGTTGATCCAGTTTGACCCGTTGTACCTGTTTGACCGGTTTGACCTGTTGGTCCAGTTTGACCTGTTTGACCTGTTATACCAGTTTGACCGGTTGTGCCGGTCGGACCTGTCGATCCAGTTTGACCGGTTGTGCCTGTTATGCCAGTATCACCAGTGAAGCCAGTTGAACCTGTTTGTCCGGTTTGGCCGGTTTGACCGGTTTGACCTGTTATACCTGTTGCACCAGTTTGACCGGTTTGACCTGTTTGTCCTGTTGCACCGGTTTGACCGGTTTGTCCAGTTTGTCCAGTTTGTCCAGTTTGACCGGTTGTACCGGTTTGACCGGTTTGACCGGTTTGACCTGTTTGACCGGTTTGACCTGTTTGACCTGTTGTACCGGTTTGACCTGTTGTACCAGTGATTCCCGTATCACCCGTTGCACCTGTTTGACCAGTTGGTCCAGTTTGTCCGGTTTGACCGGTTGGTCCAGTTTGTCCGGTTTGACCGGTTGGTCCAGTTTGTCCGGTTTGACCGGTTGTACCAGTTTGGCCGGTTATACCTGTTTCACCGGTTTGACCAGTTGCACCTGTTTCACCAGTTTGGCCGGTTGTGCCGGTTTGACCGGTTGTGCCAGTTTGGCCAGTTGTGCCAGTTTGGCCAGTTGTGCCAGTTTGACCTGTATAACCTGTTATGCCGGTTTGACCCGTTGGTCCAGTTTGACCCGTTGGTCCGGTTTGACCAGTTGGTCCAGTTTGGCCGGTCGATCCAGTTTGACCGGTCGATCCAGTTTGACCTGTCAATCCAGTTTGACCTGTCGATCCAGTTTGACCGGTTGAACCTGTTATTCCAGTTTGGCCGGTTTGACCGGTCGGTCCAGTTTGACCGGTTTGGCCAGTTTGACCGGTTGGTCCAGTTTGTCCGGTTTGACCGGTCGGTCCAGTTTGACCGGTTGTACCCGTTTGACCGGTCGATCCAGTTATACCAGTTTGGCCGGTTATACCAGTTTGGCCGGTTATACCAGTTTGGCCGGTTGTACCTGTTTGGCCGGTTATACCAGTTTGGCCGGTTATACCTGTCGGTCCAGTTTGGCCGGTTTGACCAGTTGTACCAGTTTGGCCGGTTATACCTGTTTCACCGGTTTGACCAGTTGCACCTGTTTCACCAGTTTGGCCGGTTGTGCCGGTTTGACCGGTTGTGCCAGTTTGGCCGGTTGTTCCTGTTTGGCCAGTTGTGCCAGTTTGACCTGTATAACCTGTTATGCCGGTTTGGCCGGTTGCGCCAGTTTGGCCGGTTTGGCCGGTTGTGCCGGTTGTGCCGGTTGTGCCGGTTTGGCCGGTTTGGCCGGTTGTGCCGGTTTGGCCGGTTGTGCCGGTTTGGCCGGTTTGGCCGGTTGTGCCGGTTTGGCCGGTTGATCCAGTTGTACCAGTGGGGCCAGTTGTGCCGGTTTGGCCGGTTTGGCCGGTTGTGCCGGTTTGGCCGGTTGATCCAGTTGTACCAGTGGGGCCAGTTGTGCCAGTTTGACCTGTATAACCTGTTATGCCGGTTTGGCCGGTTGCGCCAGTTTGGCCGGTTGTGCCGGTTGTGCCGGTTGTGCCGGTTGTGCCGGTTTGGCCGGTTGATCCAGTTGTACCAGTGGGGCCGGTTGTGCCGGTTTGGCCGGTTTGGCCGGTTGTACCCGTTTGGCCGGTTGATCCAGTTGTACCAGTGGGGCCAGTTGTACCGGTTGTGCCAGTTTGGCCGGTTTGACCTGTAGAACCTGTTATGCCGGTTTGGCCGGTTTGGCCGGTTTGACCTGTTGTACCAGTTTGACCGGTTTGACCGGTTTGGCCAGTTTGGCCAGTTGTACCGGTTGTTCCAGTTTGGCCGGTTGTGCCGGTTTGTCCAGTTGCACCAGTTTGGCCAGTTTGGCCAGTTGTACCAGTTTGACCTGTTGTGCCGGTTTGACCTGTTATGCCGGTTTGACCTGTTATGCCGGTTTGACCGGTTTGGCCAGTTGTTCCTGTTTGACCGGTAAGACCTGTCGGTCCAGTTTGACCAGTAAGACCAGTTGTTCCTGTTTGACCAGTTTGGCCAGTTTGACCAGTAAGACCGGTTGTTCCTGTTTGACCGGTAAGACCAGTCGGTCCAGTTTGGCCAGTTGTTCCAGTTTGGCCAGTTGTACCCGTTTGGCCAGTTATTCCAGTTTGACCTGTTGTTCCAGTCTGACCAGTTGTTCCTGTTTGACCGGTAAGACCAGTCGGTCCAGTAAGACCTGTTGTACCAGTAAGACCTGTTGGTCCCGTTGCTCCCGTAGAACCTGTCAAACCAGTTGTACCAGTAAATCCTGTACCAGCAGGACCCGTAGCACCCGTAGATCCAGTTTGTCCAGTTGAACCGGTTGCGCCAGTTGAACCTGTCCAGCCCGTCGTACCCGTAATCGAATCTAAATAGGAAACTAAAAAGGGAGCAAATGCAATATTTGTTACAGTTACTGGTGGTGTATAACTTGAGCTTGATTGAAAATTAAATAATGCATAATATCCTAGATTTGGATTCGCATTTGTGATTGGATTGTTGCTAGAATCGACAGTGGCAATTGGAATACCGTTGCGATAATAAAAAACATAAGATGTATCAATTATAATTGAAAATGTATCATTTGTAGAATATGTGATAGGACTTACCGAGAGATTTTTTAACGTGGAAAAATTACCATTTGTTGTCAAAAATGGAAAGAAAGTAGTAGGCGATATAATATTAAAACCATAGTATGGATAATTTGTGGCATACGATAAATCGACGGACAATCCGATAAATTCTGGAGAAGTAGAATTCGATCTTACATTTGCAATGGAAAATGTCAAGAAGCATCTATTATACGCCTCCTTTGTAATAACATAATTAGCACTAGAATCGATTGCATTCAAAATAGAGTTTGTCGTTGGGAATATTATATTATTGACGGGAGTACCGATTCTTGGCAATAGAGTAAACAATGATGGTCCATATACTCCGGTAGGTCCCGTTATTCCCGTTTGACCTGTTGTGCCTGTTTGGCCGGTTGTACCGGTTTGGCCGGTTGTACCTGTTGTACCGGTTGTACCTGTTTGACCGGTTGTACCTGTTGTACCAGTTTGGCCGGTTGTGCCTGTTTGGCCAGTTGTTCCAGTTTGGCCGGTTGTACCAGTTTGGCCGGTTGTGCCGGTTTGGCCGGTTGTACCGGTTTGGCCGGTTGTACCGGTTTGGCCAGTTGTACCGGTTTGGCCGGTTGTACCAGTTTGGCCGGTTGTGCCGGTTTGGCCGGTTGTGCCGGTTTGGCCGGTTGTTCCAGTTGTACCTGTTGGTCCGGTTTGGCCGGTTGTGCCGGTTTGGCCGGTTGTTCCAGTCTGTCCAGTTGTACCGGTTGTACCTGTTTGGCCTGTTGTACCAGTTTGGCCAGTTGTTCCAGTCTGTCCAGTTGTTCCGGTTGTACCTGTTTGGCCTGTTGTGCCGGTTGGACCGGTTGTTCCGGTTTGACCAGTTGTTCCAGTTTGACCGGTTATTCCAGTTTGACCTGTTGTTCCAGTTTGACCTGTTGTACCGGTTGTACCTGTTTGGCCGGTTGTTCCAGTCTGACCTGTTTGGCCGGTTGTACCGGTTGTGCCGGTTGTGCCCGTTGTGCCAGTTGTACCTGTTGTACCTGTTGTGCCCGTTGTACCCGTTGTACCTGTTGTACCCGTTGCTCCAGTTTGACCGGTTGTTCCAGTATATCCAGTTGCTCCAGTCGGTCCAGTTGTACCAGTAAAACCTGTTCCAGCAGGACCGGTTGTTCCAGTTTGGCCGGTTGTTCCAGTTGTTCCAGTTTGACCGGTTGTTCCAGTTTGGCCAGTTGTTCCAGTTTGGCCAGTTGTTCCAGTTTGGCCAGTTGTTCCAGTTTGACCGGTTGTGCCGGTTGTACCAGTTGTTCCAGTTTGGCCAGTTGTTCCAGTTTGGCCGGTTGTGCCGGTTTGACCGGTTGTGCCGGTTTGACCGGTTGTGCCGGTTTGGCCAGTTGTGCCAGTTTGGCCAGTTGTTCCAGTTTGACCTGTAGAACCTGTTATGCCGGTTTGGCCGGTTGCGCCGGTTGTGCCGGTTTGGCCGGTTGTGCCGGTTGTTCCCGTTTGACCGGTTGTGCCGGTTGTGCCGGTTGTGCCAGTTTGGCCGGTTGTTCCAGTTGTTCCAGTTTGGCCGGTTGTTCCAGTTTGGCCAGTTGTGCCGGTTGTGCCGGTTGTTCCTGTTAGGCCAGTGGTTCCAGTTTCTCCAGTTTGGCCGGTTGAACCTGTTGTACCGGTTTGACCAGTTGTACCGGTTGTACCGGTTGTGCCAGTTGTGCCGGTTGTTCCCGTTTGACCGGTTGTGCCTGTTGTGCCGGTTGTGCCAGTTGTGCCGGTTGTACCCGTTGTACCAGTTATGCCAGTTGTACCTGTTGTACCTGTTGTACCAGTTTGGCCAGTTTGGCCGGTTGTACCGGTTGTTCCAGTTTGGCCGGTTTGGCCGGTTGTACCGGTTGTTCCAGTTTGGCCGGTTGTTCCTGTTGTTCCAGTTTGACCGGTTGTTCCAGTCGGGCCAGTTGTTCCAGTTTGACCGGTTGTACCGGTTGTACCCGTTGTTCCAGTTTGACCAGTTGTTCCAGTTTGGCCAGTTGTTCCGGTTTGGCCGGTTGTGCCGGTTTGACCGGTTGTGCCGGTTTGGCCAGTTGTGCCAGTTTGGCCAGTCGGGCCAGTTTGACCTGTAGAACCTGTTATGCCGGTTTGGCCAGTTGCGCCAGTTTGGCCGGTTTGGCCGGTTATACCCGTTGTACCCGTGAATCCAGTTCCAGCAGGACCTGTTGTACCGGTTGTGCCAGTAGTGCCCGTAAGTCCTGTAGTACCGGTAAATCCAGTTCCTGCAGGACCGGTTGTACCGGTTGTGCCAGTAGTACCCGTAAGTCCTGTAGTACCGGTAAATCCAGTTCCAGCAGGGCCAGTTGCACCGGTTGTGCCAGTTGTACCCGTTGTGCCAGTTTGACCGGTTGGTCCTGTTTGGCCGGTTGTACCGGTAGTACCCGTAATACCCGTTTGACCGGTTGTTCCAGTTTGGCCGGTTGAACCTGTTGGTCCAGTATCACCAGTTGGTCCTATTGGTCCGGTTGTGCCGGTTTGGCCGGTTTGGCCAGTTGTGCCGGTTTGGCCAGTTGTGCCAGTTGTACCGGTTGTGCCGGTTTGGCCGGTTTGGCCGGTTTGGCCAGTTGTGCCAGTTGTACCGGTTGTGCCGGTTGTACCGGTTGTGCCGGTTTGGCCAGTTGTGCCGGTTTGGCCAGTTGTGCCAGTTGTACCGGTTGTGCCAGTTGTACCGGTTGTACCGGTTGTACCTGTTTTACCGGTTTGGCCAGTTGTACCGGTTGTACCGGTTGTACCGGTTGTACCTGTTTTACCTGTATCGCCGGTCATAGATTCTAAAAATGAGATCAAAAATGGTGCAAATGCAATATCCGTAATAGTATGATTTATTTCAGCCGCGTGTAATTCAAAATATGCATAATATCCCAAATTGGGGTTTTCGTTCATAACATTATTGGGAAAAGTCGTAATTGGAATACCATTATGATAAAAAAACGCATAAGATGTATCTATAATAATTGAGAATGAATCTCCTGCATCAAAAACTTCTGGGCTATTCAGCAAACCTTGACCGTTTGCTATTAACGTAAAAGACCCTCCTTCAAATAAAAAATTATAACCATTGGATTTACTTGATGAATTTACAGCTGGAGTTAATCCAATATTGGCAAACCCAATTGCTTCATTTACTGTAAATGTTAAATAAGATCTATTATATGCCTCTTTTGTGGCTACAAATCCTGCCGTGTCTGCATATACAATAGAGTTTGAAGTAGGATATAATACAGTTCCTTGGACAATATCTGGTCGGGTGACCAGCGTAAATAATGCAGGACCATAAATACCGGTTGCTCCAGTAGTTCCAGTATCACCAGTTATTCCGGTTTGACCGGTTGTACCGGTTGCTCCCGTTTGGCCTGTTTGACCTGTGGTACCAGTTGGTCCAGTATAACCGGTTGAACCTGTTGGTCCGGTCGAACCGGTTTGGCCGGTCGAACCGGTTTGGCCGGTTGTGCCGGTTTGGCCGGTTGTGCCGGTTTGGCCAGTTATTCCTGTGTATCCTGTTGTTCCAGTTTGGCCAGTTGCACCGGTTTGACCTGTTTGGCCGGTTATACCTGTCGGTCCTGTTTGGCCGGTTTGACCAGTTGTACCTGTTTCACCGGTTTGACCAGTTGCACCTGTTTCACCAGTTTGACCGGTTGTGCCGGTTTGGCCGGTTGTGCCGGTTTGGCCGGTTGTGCCGGTTGCTCCTGTTTGGCCAGTTGTACCGGTTTGACCGGTTGTTCCTGTTTCGCCAGTTATTCCAGTTTGGCCGGTTGTACCGGTTGCTCCAGTTTGGCCGGTTGTTCCTGTTTGGCCAGTTGCTCCTGTATCGCCAGTTTCTCCTGTTTGGCCAGTTGTACCGGTTTGGCCGGTTGTTCCTGTTTCGCCAGTTATTCCAGTTTGGCCGGTTGTACCGGTTGCTCCCGTTTGGCCGGTTGTTCCTGTTTGGCCAGTTGCTCCTGTATCGCCAGTTTCTCCTGTT
>Ga0316231_1002674_pt1 | contig 16645 bp, 11 predicted proteins | sample TBH18027metaG_FD_206002 | JGI IMG/M metagenome (GOLD analysis project Ga0316231, IMG submission 206002) | Freshwater microbial communities from Trout Bog Lake, Wisconsin, USA - TBH18027 | ecosystem: Environmental > Aquatic > Freshwater > Lake > Hypolimnion/Profundal zone | place: USA: Wisconsin...
CGTCTCCCGCGGGCTGTGCGGCGCCCGGTTCATCGAGCTGAAGACCGTGCAGATCCTCGACGAGATCGAGGTGAGCAAGCCCTGCATCGACGTGGCCGACGAGGGCTACAACTGCGAGTGGTCCCAGGAGCTCAAGCTCGAGGAATCGTTCCAGGAGTATCTCAACGCCTGGGTGCTGCTGCACGCCCTGGCGCACAAGCTGGGCCTCAAGGACCCCGGCACCCACTTCAACATGAGCGTCGGCTACGACCTGGCCGGGATCCGCACCCCTCGGGTGCAGGGCTTCATCGCCGCCATGCGCGACCCGGGCGCCGCCCTGGCCGAGGCCATCGACCAGGTGGCCAAGGCCTATCCGGCGGTGCGCGACCTGGCGATCCCCAGCGAACTGTCCAACCACATCACCCTGTCGACCATGCACGGCTGCCCCCCCGCGGAGATCGAGAAGATCGCCACCTTCCTGCTCACGGAGCTGGGGGTGCACACCTGGGTGAAGCTCAACCCGACCCTGCTCGGGCCCGAGCGCCTGCGCGACCTGCTCAACCGCGCCCAGGGCTTCGACATCGAGGTGCCGGACAGCGCCTTCGAGCACGACCCCAAGTTCATCGAAGCCATGGCCATGGTCGCCAACCTGGCGCGCACCGCCGAGGCCGCGGGCCTGGGCTTCGGCCTCAAGCTCACCAACACCCTGGAGGTGAGCAACCACCGGGACGTGTTCCCGCCCAACGAGAAGATGATGTACCTCTCGGGCCGGGCGCTGCATCCGCTCACCCTGAACCTGGCCCACCTGGTGTCCGAGGCGCAGGACGGCAAGGTGGCCCTCAGCTTCTGCGGCGGCGCCGACGCCGGAAACTTCGCCGAACTGGTGGCCGACGGCCTGTCCCCCGTCACGGTCTGCACCGACCTGCTCAAGCCGGGCGGCTATGCCCGCCTGCAGCAGTACCTGGTCAACCTGGACGCGGCCATGGACCAGGCCGGCGCCGGCAGCCTCGACGAGTACGTCCTGGCCAGTTCCGGCGGCCACGGCGCCCGCTTCAACCTGGCCCGCCACGCGGTGAAGGTGGCCGGAGACGACGCCTACGCCCGCCGGCCCCGGCCCCTGGCGTTCAAGGGCGACCGGAAGCTGGGCTCCTTCGACTGCATCTTCGCGCCCTGCGTGGACGGCTGCCCCACCAACCAGAACATCCCCGACTACCTGTGGCTGGTGGCCCACGGCAAGCCCAGGGAGGCCATGGAGGTGATCCTCCGGACCAACCCGCAGCCCGGCATCACCGGCAGCGTCTGCGACCACCCCTGCACCGACCGCTGCGTGCGCATGTTCTATGACGCGCCCCTGGCCATCCGGGAGATCAAGCGCTTCGCCTTCGAGCAGGGCGGCGCCCATCCCGAGCATCCCGGCCCGCGCCAGGGCGTGAAGGTCGCCGTGATCGGCGCCGGCCCGGCCGGGCTTTCCGCCGCCTACTACCTGGCCAAGCTGGGCTTCGAGGCCGAAGTGTTCGAGGCCAAACCGGCCCTGGGCGGCATGGTGAGCGGCGTGATCCCCGGGTTCCGGCTCACCGCCGAGGCCATGGCCGGGGACCTGGAACGGCTGGCGCAGCTGGGGGTCCGCTTCCGTCTCGGCGTGGCCCTGGGCCGCGACCTCACCCTGGAGCAGCTCCGGCGCGACTTCCCCTACGTGTTCCTCGGGGTGGGCGCCCAGCTGGGCAAGCGCCTGGGCATCCCGGGTGAAACGGCCGAAGGGGTGATCGACGCCCTGGATTTCCTGGACCGGGTCCAGGCGGGCGTGCCCATGGACTTGGGCCGGAACGTCCTGATCATCGGCGCCGGCAACACCGCCATGGACGCGGCGCGCTGTTCCCGGCGCCTGGTGCGCGACGGCACGGTGACCATCGTCTACCGCCGCACCCGGGCCCAGATGCCCGCCGACCCGGCCGAGGTGGTGGACTGCCTGGCCGAGGGCGTGACCCTGCGCGACCTGCTGGCGCCCTCCGCCGTGGTCGCCGAAGCGGGCCGGGTGTCCGGCCTGGCCTGCGTGCGCATGCGCCTGGGCGAGCGGGACGCCTCCGGCCGGCCGCGCCCGGTGCCGGTGGAAGGGGGCGACGAGATCCTCCTGGCCGACACCATCATCCCCGCCATCAGCCAGGAGCCCGAACTGGACTTCCTGGCCGGCCTGGCGCTGAAGCGCAACCGGGACGGCACCCTGGTGGTGGACCCCGCCACCCGGGAGACCGGGGTGCCGGGCCTGTTCGCCGGCGGCGACGTGGTGCACGGCCCCTCTTCGATCATCCAGGCCATCGCCGACGGCCGGGCCGTGGCCGAGGCCATCGCCGCCCGGCACGGCATCCCGGTCGAACCGGAACCGCTGCTGGAAAAGGGCGCCACGGCCACAGCCCTGCTGGAGAAGAAGGCGCGGCTGAGCGCCCCGCAGCAGGTGCCGGTGCTGCCCCTGGCCCAGCGCCAGGGCTTCGCCGAGGTGCTGCACGTCTTCACGCCGGAGGCGGCGGCGCAGGAGGCCGCCCGCTGCCTGGACTGCGACGATCTGTGCAGCCTGTGCGTCACGGTCTGCCCGAACCGCTCCAACCTCGCCTACGCCATGGCGCCCTTCAGGCTGGACCTGCCCATCCTGGTCCAGCGCGGCGGCCGCCTGGTGTTCGAAGGCAGCACGCCGTTCCAGGTGGACCAGACCACCCAGACCTTCAACATCGCCGATTTCTGCAACGAATGCGGCAACTGCACCACCTTCTGCCCCACCGCGGGGGCGCCCTACAAGGACAAGCCGCGCTTCTGGATCGACCGGGAGGGCTACGCGGAATCCGCCGGCGACGTGTTCCGCATGGAGCGCGCGGCTTCCGGCCTGGTGCTCGAGGCCCGGCTGGGCGGCGCCAGCCACCGGCTGGAGGTGGGCCCCGCCGGGGCCCGCTACAGCTCGGGCCGGTTCAGCGCCCGGCTGAGCAGCGGCCCCTGGGCTTTCCAGTCCTGGGAGGTGGAGGGCAACCTGGCCGAGGGGACGCGGATCGACCTCACCCCCTGCGCCACCATGCTGGTGCTGCTCAATGTCGAATCCGTGCTGCCCGACATGGTGGTCTGAGCTACCAGAGGCCGAGCACCTTCCACCAGGCCCCGCCGATGCCCACCCAGATCACGATGTTGATGACGCTGATCAGCAGGCCCATGCGCCACCACGTGCCGACCGGAACGTAGCCGGTGCCGAACAGCACCGGGGCCGGGCCGCAGCCGTAGTGGGTCATGCTGGCGAACAGGTTGCTGAAGTAGGCGAGCACCAGGGCCGCCAGCACCGGCGGCGCGCCCAGGGCCACCGCCACCCCCAGGAAGGCGCCGTACATCGACGCCACGTGGGCCGTGTTGCTGGCGAAGAAATAGTGGCTGTAGAAGTACACCAGGCTCAGCACCAGGAAGGCGAAGATCCAGCCGTGGCCGAGCATCGTGTCGCCGACCGCCTTGCTGAACCAGGGGATCATGCCCAGCTTGTTCAGGAAGCTGGCCATCATCACCAGGGCGGCGAACCAGACCAGGGTGTCCCAGGCCGCGGTCTCCTGCTTCACGTCGTTCCAGTTCAGCACCCCCAGCACCAGCAGGAAGCCCAGGCCCACCAGGGCGGCGGTGGTGGCGTTGAGGTTGCCCAGCTGCGGCGCGAAGATCCACATCACCAGCAGGAGCACGAACACGCCCAGCATCATCCATTCGGAGCGTTTCATGGGGCCGAACTCGGCCAGCTTGGCCTTGGCGATCTCCACCGCGCCGGGGGTCTTGGTGATCTCCGGGGGATACAGCTTGTAGATGACCCAGGGGATCAGCAGCAGGGAGATGAGGCCCGGGACGATGGCGGCCACCGCCCAGCCGGTCCAGGTGATGGTCACGTGCAGATCGCCGGCCAGTTTCTGGGCCAGCGGGTTGGCGGCCATGGCGGTGAGGAACATGGCGCTGGTGATGATGTCGGCCTGGTAGGCGGTGAGGGTGAGGAACGCGCCGATGCGGCGCTCGGTGCCGTCCCCGGGGTTGCTGCCGTAGGCCTTGGCCAGGCTGGCCATGACCGGCATGACGATGCCGCCGGCCCGGGCGGCGTTGCTGGGGATGGCCGGGGCCAGCACCAGGTCGGTGGCGGCCAGGCCGTAGCTGAGGCCCAGGGTGTTCTTGCCCAGCAGCGCCATGAAGTTGTAGGCGATCCGGGCGCCCAGGCCGGTCTTGATGAAGCCGCGCGAGATCATGAAGGCCAGCACGATCAGCCAGATCACCACGTCGCTGAAGCCGCTCAGGGAATCGCCGATGCTCAGGGTACCGCTGACCGCCGTGATGGCGATGCCGATCATGGCCACCCCGCCCATGGGCAGCGGCGCCAGGATGATGCCGACGATGGTGGTGACGAAGATGGCGAACAGGTGCAGCCCGCGCACCCAGTCCCCCAGGCGCTTGGACTCGGCCTCGGCCTTGGCCTTGGCGGCCGCGGCGGCCTTAGCGATGTCCTCCGCCGAGGGTGGCGGGGCGGGTGCCGCCGCTGGCCCCACGGGGGCCTTGGGCGCGCTCACCGCCGCCACCACCTTGGGCGCCCCGGCCTGGCCCCAGAAGGTCTTGGCGCCGGGGGCCGGCACCAGCGCCGGCAGGCCGAAGAACAGCAGCAGTCCCAGGATCACCGTGCAGATCCCCTTGACCGGTTTGGCTCCCTGCCACCCGCTGGGAGACGCGGCCGCGCCCCCGCCCCTGGCTTCGCCCTGGCTCATCTTGGACTCCGGAATCAGATTGGAATGACCTTATTCAAGCACGGTTCTCATCACGGCGTAGAGTTCGGCCTTGCCTTCGAAGCCCACGCCCGGCAGGTTCGGCAGCCCCACATAGCCGTTCTCCACCGAGATCCCGTCGGCGAAGCCGCAGAACGGCTTGAACACGTCGGGGTAGGACTCGTTGCCGCCCAGGTGCAGGCCGGCGGCCATGTTGAGCGACATCTGGTGCCCGCCGTGCGGCACCACCCGGCGCCGCGACCAGCCGTTCTCCTCCAGCATCCCGAGGGTGCGCAGGTATTCCACCAGCCCGTAGGAGAGCGCGCAGTCGAACTGCAGCACGTCCCGGTCCGGGCGCATGCCGGCGTGCCGGATCAGGTTGCGGGCGTCCTGGTGGGAGAACAGGTTCTCCCCGGTCGCCATGGGGCCCTGGTAATGGTTGGCCATTTCCGCCTGGAGCGCGTAGTCCAGGGGATCGCCCACCTCCTCGAACCAGTGCAGGCCGTACGGGGTGAGCGCCTTGGCGTAGGCGACGGCGGTGGGCAGGTCAAAGCGGCCGTTGGCGTCCACCGCCAGGTGGCTGCCGTCGCCGACCACCTTCAGCACCGCCTCGATCCGGCTCAGATCCTCGGCCAGGGGCGCGCCGCCGATCTTCATCTTGACCACCGTGTAGCCCCGGTCCAGGTAGCTTTGCATCTCGGCCTGCAGAGCCGAGTGGTCCTTGCCCGGATAGTAGTAGCCGCCGGCAGCGTAGATCCAGACCTTGTCCTCGGCCACGCCCTGGCTGTAGCGCTCCGCCAGCACGCGGTACAGGGGCTTCTCCTCGATCTTGGCCAGCGCGTCCCAGACCGCCATGTCCACCGTCCCCACCGCCACCGACCGTTCGCCGTGGCCGCCGGGCTTCTCGTTCTGCATCATCGTGGCCCAGATCTTGAACGGGTCCAGGTTGCCCTGGGCCTGGTCCAGCAGGGAGTCGGGCTCCGCCTCCAGCAGCCGGGGCAGGAACCGGTCCCGCAGCAGCCCGCCGGCGGCATAGCGGCCGTTGGAATTGAAGCCGAACCCCACCACCGGCTTGCCGTCGCGGACCACGTCGGTCTGCACGGCCACCACGGAGCAGGTCATCTTCCTGAAGTCGATGTAGGCGTTGGAAATGGGTGAGGCGATGGAGAAAGTCTTCTCCCGGATCCCGGTGATGCGCATGACTGGAGCCCCCTTGTTTGCATTTATAGTGGATAGGCGGCCCGCGCGGGGCCAATGCCGATTGGGTATAGCGCCATGCAGGGGAGGTATGGAAGGTGGAATTGTCCTGGCTGGAGGATTTCCTCATCCTGGCCCAATGCGGCCACTTCTCCCGGGCCGCGGAACTGCGCCACATGACCCAGCCGGCCTTCAGCCGGCGCATCCGCACCCTGGAAGCCTGGGTGGGCACGCCGCTGTTCGACCGGTCCCAGCCGGTGGCCCTCACCGAGGCCGGCCGCCGGTTCCTGCCCGCGGCGCGGGAAACCCTGTTCCGCCTGGACCAGGTCCGGGAGGAATGCCTCGAGGCGGCCCATTCGACCTCCGCCGCGCTGCATTTCGCCGCCACCCATTCCCTGTCCCTGAACTTCTTTCCCGGCTGGCTCCGGGCCATGGAGTCCGGCGGACCGTTCGGCGCCATCCGGCTCACCTCCGACAGCCTGCAGGCCTGTGAACAGATCATGGTCCAGGGCCAGGCCCAGTTCCTGCTCTGCCACCACCGGGCCGGCACCCCGGTCCGGCTGGACCCGGACCACTGGACGTCGGTGCGGGTGGGCGGGGACGTGCTGGCGCCCCTGGCCGCCCCGGGCCGGAACGGCGCCCGGTTCAGCCTGCCGGGCCTCCAGGACCATCCCGTGCCCCTGCTGGCCTACAGCCCCGAGTCGGGCCTGGGCCGGATCATCGCCACCGCCGGCGCCCCGCTCCAGAGCGCGTGCCTGGACCCGGTGTTCACCTCCCATCTGGCCGCCGTGCTGAGGTCCATGGCGCTGGAAGGCCGGGGCGTGGCCTGGCTGCCCCTCAGCCTGGTCGCCGGAGACCTGCGCGAAGGCACCCTGGTGCGCGCCGGCGCCGCGGACTGGGACCTGGACGTGGACATCCTGCTCTACCGCCCCCGCGCCAAGCTGGCGCCCGCGGCGGAACGGTTCTGGGCCCAGCTGGGCAACCGGTGATTCCCGCCCAAAGAATTATTTTCTTTTTTGGGAACCTCCAGGGACCTCAACGCATTTGGAAAGTGGAGAGGGGTTTGCAAAGACTCCTTGCACGACCGCCCGAGGGGGGTCCGATTGGCTCCCGGACCCATGGAAGGCAGCACGGCAGAACAGTGGCGAAGTGAAGGCCCCCGAACAATGGGGGCTTTCTTCTGTACGCTCACTCGCGCCTTTGTTCCAGCATGTGGAACAACTTGGCCTTGGCCAAGGCATCCTCCCAGCGGCCGACGCTGAGCCCCACCTGATGGGCCACCTCTTCGATGAGGTTGCGCTCCTCCTGCAGGAAGGGGCCCTCTTCGAACACCGGCATGGCCCGGCTGTAGGCCACCTGCACGCTGCCCCGAACCGTCTCGCCCACCCGCAGATCCGCCTGCTGGATCCATGGGGTCGGCTCGAAGTGACGGCTGGCGAACACCTGGCCGTCCAGGGTGATGCGGGCGGCGGTGAGTTCCGGGTATTGCCAGGCGGGCGGGAGCAGTTCGACGATTTCCCTCAGTTGCGCCTCCAGGGTCAGCCCGGCCCGCTGGAAGACCTGGGCGATGCCATACAGGCAGTCCAGCTCCTTGACCCGCTCCCGGAGTGCCCACTGGGCGGATTGGAAGGCCACCGCCACACCCAGGGTCTCGCCCACCGATTCGAAGAGCTGGATATCCTCCCGGGTGAAGGCCTCGGCTTTCCGGCTGCCCAGATGCAGCACGCCCCGGATCCGTTCGTCCACCGGCACCGGCACGAAAGCCAGCGACGGGTAGGCCCCGCCGATGACCAGGGACCGGGTGCCGGCGTCATGCCGCCCGCTTTCCCGGAACAGCACCGGCCGGGTGGCGTCCGCGGTCCAGAAGCTGCCGCCCCGGGTGGAGAACGGCGCGGCGGCAAGGAACTGGCCGCGCAGGACCGAATCCATGATCTGGTCGGTAAGCGACTGGCCTTGCGGGTCGATGCCCCACGGCTCCTCCCCCGGGCCCTGGCCCGCGTCGCACAGGTAGCGGGAAACGCCCTGCCCCACGTCGGCCCTGCACCGGTAGACCTTGCCGGCTTCCTCCAGGCGCACCTCCAGCAGGTCGCAGGCGATCCACTCCAGGATGGCCCCGCTGGCCATCTGGAGGAATTCCAGCCGGACGAAATGCTGGTTGGCCATGGAGAACAGCCGGTGCAGCAGATCCCGGAAGCGCAGGTGGTGCGCGCCGCTCCGGCCCAACAGCGGGTTGCCTTCCTTGCTGGAATCGTTCATACCAAAATCCCTCCGAATGACATGGCACGCTCGATGGGCTTGATGGTTATGGGCTGGTCGGCTCCATTCTGCCCTAAATCCGGCCGCCCACTTAATGCTATGATTCAGCCACATTCCTTGAACATTTATGAATCCCTTGCCCCGACCCCCCTCCCAGGAAGGGCCCGGCGGGAGGTGCCATGAGAGACAGGATTCTGGACGACCTGCTGGGCGCCCCGGAGCAGACCGAAACCCCGTACGATGCCCTGATGCCCCGGAGGGTGAACAAGCTGCTCCTGGTCACCAGCCTTTACGACAGCTATACCTTCATCGAGGACGGCCGCCTGTCGGAGATGCTGCTGAGCGAGTTCATGGAGCTGAACTTGCAGTATTCCCCTCAGATCCAGCGGGTCTCCACCGCCCGGGAGGCGCTCGGGCTGATTGCCCGGGAGCGCTTCGACCTGGTCATCTCCATGCCCCGGGTGGGCGACATGAACGTCCGGGATTTCGGCCCGGCGGTGCAGGACCTGGCCCCTGGGCTGCCGGTGATCCTGCTGGCCAGCAGCCTGCGGGAACTGGCCCAGCTCCAGCCCCTGGGCAACCTGAAAGGCATCCACGAGGTGTTCGTCTGGCTGGGGGACGTGCGGCTGTTCCTGGCCATGATCAAGAGCGTGGAAGACCGCATGAACCTCGAGCACGACGCCCGGCTGGCCGGGGTCAAATGCATCCTGGTGGTGGAGGACAGCGTTCCGTTCTACTCCATGAACCTGCCCGTGCTCTACACGGAGATCATGAAGCAGACCCTGGCCCTCATGGCGGACAGCGTGAACCGGACCGAGCGCATCATCCGCCGCCGCGCCCGGCCCAAGATCCTGCTGGCCCACAGCCACGAGGCAGCGCTGGCACTCTACGAAAAGCATCGGATCGACCTGGTGGCGCTGATCCTGGACGCGGCCTTCCCCCGGGGCGGCAAGGTGGACCCGGCGGCGGGCTCCGATTTCGCCCGGCACGTGGCCGGCCGCACCCCGGACCTGCCCATCCTGGTCCAGTCCAATTCCGAATACTGGGACCCCGGGCTGGGGATCCCGGTCACCTTCATCGACAAGACCGCCCCCGACCTGCTCCAGGGATTGCGGGCCTTCATGCAGGAGCACCTGGGCTTCGGCGAGTTCGTGTTCCGCCTGCCGGACGGCACCCTGGTGTCCAAGGCCAGCGATATCCGCAGCCTGGAGTGGGCCGTCCAGGCCGTGCCGGCGGCCAGCCTGGCGTTCCACGCCAGGCGCGGGGATTTCAGCAAATGGCTCGGGGCCCGCACCGAGTTCGAACTGGGGGAAACCCTGCGGCGGATCGTCGCCGCCCAACCGGCCGTGGAAGACCTGCGCGGGCGGATCCTGGCGGCCCTGGCGGCGCACCGGGTCCAGGCCAGCGCGGGCATCGTCGCGGAGTTCTCCCCATTGAACCCGAGCAGCCGGTTCATGCGCCTGGGCACCGGCTCGCTGGGCGGCAAGGGCCGCGGCCTCGCCTTCATCAATTCGCTCATCACCTCCTATCACCTGGAGAGCCGCTTCCCGGGCATCCGGATCGCCGTGCCGCCGACCCTGGTGCTGGCCACAAGCGTGTTCGACCGGTTCATGCAGGCCTCGGGACTGACCGAGTTCGCCCTGCGCGAGCCGGACAACGACAAGATCACCGAGGCCTTCCTGGCCGCCGAACTGCCCCGGGACGTGGTGGACGCGCTCTGGACCTTCCTGGACTGGATCCGCTACCCGCTGGCCGTGCGCTCCTCCAGCCTGCTGGAGGACGCCTCCTACCAGCCCTTCGCCGGCATCTACGAAACCTGCATGATTCCCAACAACGCCGAGGACGCTGAAGTCCGCCTGGCCCAGTTGGGCGACGCCATCAAGCTGGTGTATGCCTCGACCTTCCATTCCGACGCCAAGGCCTACCTCCAGTCCACGCCCAACCGCCTGGAAGAGGAGAAGATGGCCGTGGTGATCCAGCAGGTGGCGGGCCGGCGCCACGGGCGCTACCTGTATCCCGACTTCGCCGGCGTGGGCCGGTCCCTGAACTTCTACCCCATGCCGGGCATGAAGCCGGAGGAGGGCATCGGCTCGGTGGCCCTGGGTCTGGGCAAGACGGTGGTGGACGGCGGCCGGTGCGCGCGGTTCTGTCCGGCCCAGCCGGCCAAGCCGCTCCAGTGGTTCGCCCCGGAGGACTACCTGGAGAACGCCCAGCGGGAATTCCTCGCCCTCGACCTGGAGGGGCCCGAGGGCCTGGTCCGGGACGGCATGCTCAACCTCGCGACCCTCGACCTGAAGACGGCGGCGGAGCACCAGACCCTGTTCCCGGTGGGCGGCGTCTACTCCCCGCAGAACGACGCCATCTACGACGGCTGCGGCCGGCCCGGGGTTCCCCTGGTCACCATGGCCGGGGTGTTCAAGGGCTCGGTGTTCCCCCTGGGCGAGGTGCTCACCCTGCTGCTGCAGACCGGCACCGCCGCCAACTCCTGCCCGGTGGAGATGGAATTCGCCGTCACCCTGTCCAAGGATCCCGCCCTGCCCCACGAATTCAATTTCCTGCAGATCCGGCCGATGGTGATGGGCACCGACGCCCAGGACATCCCCCTGGACGGCGTGGCCCCCGGGCAGGCGCTGTGCACCGCCCGGATGGTGATGGGCAACGGCCTGCTGGAGGGCATCCAGGATCTGGTCTACGTCCGGCCCGGCGGCTTCGAGCGCGCGCTGACCCCGGTGATCGCCGGGGAGGTGGGAGAGATGAACGCGCGGCTCAAGGCGGCCAGGCGCCCCTACCTGCTGCTGGGGCCCGGCCGCTGGGGCAGCGCCGACCCCTGGCTGGGCATCCCGGTCAGCTGGGCGCAGATCGCCGGGGTTCGCTGCATCGTCGAAACGGACATGGGCGACATGCACGTGGATCCATCCCAGGGCTCGCACTTCTTCCAGAACCTCATGGCCTTCGGCATCGGCTACCTCACCGTGGAGACCCGAGGCACCGTGGACCTGCTGGACTACGCCTGGCTCGAAGCCCAGCCGGCCGCGTTCGAGACCGCCCATCTCCGCCACTTGGCCTTCGCCCAGCCCCTGGAGATCGCCCTCAACGGCCGCAGGAACCGCGGCGTCGTGCTGAAGCCGGGCTGCAGGCTCGGAGCCGAAGGTTGACCGGTCAGCGCAGGCCGGCGAGCACCTCCTCGACCGCGGCCACGGTGGTGGCCACGTCGGCTGCGCCGGTCCTCCAGTTGCACACGGAGATCCGCATGCAGCGCCGCCCGCGCCAGGTGGTTCCGCCGACGAAAGCCTTGCCGGTGGCGTTGATCCCGGTGATGACCCGGTCGGTGCGGGCGTCGTGGTCGGCCGGCCCGGCCCCTGGTGTCGGGTCGGGGAAGCGCAGCAGGCCCTGGTTGATCACCGGTTCCCACAGGATCTCGGCGCCGTCCAGGGCGCCGATCCCCGCCACCAGGGCCCGGGCATGGCCGCAGCAGCGCTCCACCAGCGCGGCCACCCCGGGACGACCCAGTTCCCGGATGGCGCAGTAGGTGGCGACGCCGCGCCCGCGCCGGGACCATTCGGGGTTCCAGTCGAACGGGTCGCGGGCCTCTTCGGATTGAACCAGGTAGCTGGCGCGCATGGACATGCTGGCCCGGTGCGGGGCCGGATCGGCCACGAAGGCGTAGCCGGAATCGTACGGCACGTTAAGCCACTTATGACCATCCGTGGCCCAGGAATCCGCCTGCGCCACGCCCTCCAGCAGGTGCCGGTAGGCCGGGCTGGCGTTGGCCCAGAGGCCGAAGGCGCCGTCCACGTGCACCCAGGCCCCGTGCGCGCGGGCGATGGGAATGAGCTCGGCGAACCGGTCGTAGGCGCCGATATTGATGTCCCCGGCGCAGAGCAGGACGATGGCGGGCCGGCCCTGGGCCTCCCGCAGAGCCTGAGCCAGGGCGGCGGGTTCCAGCCGGCCTTGGCCGTCCACCGCCAGATCCCGGACACAGTCGCTGCCCAGCCCCAGGAAACGTAGCACCCGCTCGATGGAACCGTGGCGCTGGCTGTTGCTGAGCACCTGGATGGCCGGCGCGCCCGCCAGCCCCCGGCGCTCCACGTCCCAGCCCGCGCGCGCCAGGACCGCGTTCCGCGCCGCCGCCAGGCAGGTGAAATGGGCCATCTGGCAGCCGGTGGTCAGGGCGAAGCTGGACGAGGCGGGCAGCCCCAGCAGGTCCTTCAGCCAGACGCCGCAGACCTCCTCGATCACCGCCTCGGCCGGAGCGCAGGCGTACAGGGCGGCGTTCTGGTCCCAGGCCGAGGTGAGCCAGTCGGCCGCCAGGGCCGAAGGCAGGGCCCCGCCGATCACCCAGGCGAAGAACCGCCCCCCGGCGCAGCCCAGCAGCCCGCCTTCCACATCGGCCACCAGCTCGTCGATGACCCGTTCCGGCGCCACGCCCTGGTCCGCCAGCGGACGGGCCAACTGGTCACGCAACTGCGCCAGGGTCCGGGTGGCGCCCACCGGTCCCTGGTCGAGCGAAAGCAGGTATTGCACCGCGTGGTGGCACGCGGATTCCAGGACAGCTTGCGGCGTTCGCGTTTCCATGGCCTCCCCCCAAGTTCCGCATTCATCATCCATCCGGAATGCGGGGGGAACGACCCGGTTCTTGCGGGCATCGCTACCCCTGGCTGACGAACTGGGCCATCACCCAGCAGAAGACCGGCAGCCAAGCCATGGTCAGCAGCAGAAGCCAGCCCTTTTCCCTGGTCTTGCCCCGCATGGCGTGGTGCGCCCGAACCGCGGTCTGGGTCCCGAGCGCCCCGATCAGAACACCCAAAGGGATAAACCATCCCATGACCATGCCCCACCTCCCACATGGCCAAGGTAGGTGGGGACGCGCCAAGAAAGCGTTAAGGTCAGGTGGCCCGGCGTTAAAGTTTCGTCAAACTTATGGTCGCCCGACCGGCTGCAACTGGATCAGGTTGAAGGCATCGAACGCCGTTTCCTGGGGCGGCGTGGGGAACCCGCCCTTGATGCCCGCGGCGAACTTCGGCATCAGGATGGTGTCGCGGAACGTCTCCCAACTCGCCTGCGAATCATGGACCGCCACGATGGTCCAGCCGCCTTGCGAAGGCCCGGCGGCGTGGAAGATCTGCCCTTTCGGAAGGGTGTCCGTGGCCGGGTGCACGGCAGCTATGGATGCCTCGTAATGCTCTTTGGTACCGCCTGGGAAGAAGTGAATGATTCCGTACGCCATGGAGGTTCTCCTGACAGACAGCGAGGCCGCCTCGGGTGGCCCGCGGATGGAAGGGGGTGGGGTGGATCGACGCTTGCCCGGGCTGACTGACAAAGGAGGTTGTCCGCCGGCATGGAAAAATCGGGCAATCGACCATGCGCGCAAGACATCGCAGGCTTTTTATTTTTCAACATGCCATGGACGGCTCATCCAAAACGGCGGAACAGCTCTGACCTCTGATTTAATGTGGGCTACCCTGAGCCACCGGCGTTCGCCGAGCAAGGTCCTGGAGGTTGCCATGCCCGAAGATCCCGAAGTGGAAACCGAGAAACTGAACGAGGCCATCCATGAGGAACTGGCCAAGGAAGGCGGCGGGTTCCTCAAGCGGATCGCCTTGACCACCGCCGTCCTCGCCGCGTTCGCCGCGGTGGCCGCCCTGAAGGCCGGTTCCACGGTGAACGAAGCCCTCGTCCTCAAGACCGAATCCACCCAGCTCCAGGCCCAGGCCTCCGACCAGTGGACCTACTATCAGGCCAAGGGCCTGAAGGGCGCGGTCCAGGAGGGCGCCAGGAACACCTGGGAGGCGGCCGGGAAACCGGTTCCCCGGAAAATCACCGAACAGATCACCAGGTATTCCGCCGAGCAGGTCGAAATCAGCAAGGCCGCCAAGGAGAAGGAGCAGGAGCGCGACCGGAAATCCGCCGAAGCCGATCTGCTCCTGCACCAGCACCACCGGTTCGCCAACACCGTCGCGCTGTTCCAGGTCTCCATCGCCCTGGGCGCCATCGCCGCACTGACCCGGAACCAGAATCTCTGGTGGGGTTCGATCATATTGGGGTTGACCGGAATCGGCCTCAGCCTATTCGCGTTCATGGGTTGACCCATCAACTCGATGGGCTATTATCTAGATAAGGCTGAAAAATAAATCGTCGCAACCTCCAATTCATATTTATTGATGAATGGAAGCCATCGTCTTTTCCGAAGGAACGGCATGTTTCCATTCGAACGTAGCCTCAGAACCGCGATGCATATCCTGATGGTCACCGGGGCGCTGGCGGCTGGAAACAAGCCTTCCGCCCCGCTGTTCCTGCCCATCTCCCTGGACAAGGCGTTGAGTCTGGCGGTCAAGGATAATCGCATCATTTTCATTGATTTCTGCACCGCCTGGTGCGGCGCTTGCAGGAAACTGGATGAAGATACCTGGAGTAATGGCAAAGTCATCGAACAATTGAAAAAGAAGACAATTCCACTCAAGCTTGATGCTGACAAGGAACAGGCAATTAGAGATAAGTATAAAATAAAAGCCTATCCAACCTTGCTGTTCCTGAATTCCGACGGTTCCATCCTGGCTCGCATCGTTGGCTACCAAATACCATCACAATTCATCGAAACCCTCCAAGGGGTCATGGCCGCGAGGGGGCCCCGGACCGTGGCCCCGAGGATCATTGAAGGGGACCACTGATCCCTGGCTTTCGAGCAGGCACGGGCGCCTGAGACGTTGCGCCTGCCGAAGAATTAATTATATTCCCAATCGTTTCCAGGACCGGCCATGGCGGACAAGGCCCCCCAATTGATGAAAAAGGTCATGGTGGTTCCCCAGCGGGCCTTCTTCGGTGTCTCGGCGCTGCTGTTCGCCGCCAGCACGGCGGTGACGATCCTCTGGTGCGCTTCCATGTCGACCATGGGCGGGATGCCGATGCCTGGCGGCTGGACTATGTCGATGGCGTGGATGCGCATGCCCGGGCAGACCTGGCCCGGCGCCCTGGCGGCGTTCCTCGGCATGTGGGTCGTGATGATGCTGGCGATGATGCTGCCGTCCCTGGTCCCGATGCTCTGGCGCTACCGCCAGGCCGTGCTGGGCAACCCGCGCCTGGGACGGCTGACCGCGCTGGTGGGCCTGGGCTACTTCTTCGTCTGGAGCGTGATCGGGACGGTCGCCTTTCCGCTGGGCGCCGCGCTGGCGGCGATCGAGATGCGGCAGCCGGCGCTGGCCCGCGCCGTGCCGGTGGCGGTCGGCGCGGTCGTCCTGATGGCCGGGGTCCTCCAGCTCAGCCCCTGGAAAGCGCGGCACCTGGCCCGCTGCCGGGAGGCCTGCTGTGCGGCGCTGCCGTCCGACCCCGGCACGGCCTGGCGCCACGGCCTGCGCCTTGGCTGGCACTGCGGCCACTGCTGTGCCGGACTGATGGCAGTTCTCCTGGTGGTCGGAGTGATGGACCTTCCCGCCATGGCTGTGGTGACGGCGGCCATCACCGTTGAACGGCTCGCCCCGGCCGGCCAGCGGGTCGCGCGCGCCATCGGCGCCGTCCTCGCCGGGGCCGGGTTGCTGCTGATGGCCCGCGCGGCCGGGCTCGGCTGACCCATCCCGTTTATACTGCGGATGGATCGGGGGAGTGATGGCGAGCGTCGCGGTGGTTGGAGTCGGAGCGATCGGGGGCGTGCTGGCGGCGCTGTTGGAGGCCACCGGGAAACACCGGATCACCCTCTGCACCCGCAGGCCCATGGCCGCCTTGACGGTCGATACGCCGGATGGCGTCATCAACGTGCAGGCCGGGAATTTGACCGACCCGGGGCTGGCCGGGCCGGTCGATTGGGTCCTGGTGGCCACCAAGACCTACGACGCCGCCGGAGCGGCGGCGTGGCTGCCCGGCCTGTGCGCCCAGGGCGCCCGGGTGGCCGTGGTGCAGAACGGGGTCGAGCATCGCGAGCGGTTTGCCGGCCAGGTGGACCAGGAGCGGATGCTGCCGGTCATCATTGATTGCCAGGTCGAGCGCCGGCCGGACGGCCGCGTCGCGCAGCGCAGCGGGGCGCGCATGGTGGTGGAAACCGGCGCGGCGGGCAGTGCATTCGCGCAGTTGTTCACCGGCAGCAAGGCGGATGTCCAGCAGACCGGGGACTTTTTGACGGCGGCCTGGCGCAAGCTGGTTTTCAACTCCGCGGGGGCGGTTTGCGCGCTGACCGGCGAGCCGGCGGGTGTCCTGCACGATGCGGCGTTGGGGGCCTTGGCCGCAGGAATCTCGGCCGAGTGCGCCGCCGTCGCGCGGGCCGAAGGCGCGCAGCTCGAGGAGGACATCGCCCAGCGCGTGCTCGAAGGCTACCGGGCGCAACCGGCGGATTCGGTCAATTCCTTGTTGGCCGATCGGCTGGCGGGACGCCCCATGGAGATCGATGCGCGCAACGGGGTCATCGTGCGCCTGGGCGACCGGCACGGCATTGCCACGCCGCTGAACCGGATGGCCGTGGCGCTGCTCAGCAGGAT
>Ga0316231_1002677_pt1 | contig 16641 bp, 17 predicted proteins | sample TBH18027metaG_FD_206002 | JGI IMG/M metagenome (GOLD analysis project Ga0316231, IMG submission 206002) | Freshwater microbial communities from Trout Bog Lake, Wisconsin, USA - TBH18027 | ecosystem: Environmental > Aquatic > Freshwater > Lake > Hypolimnion/Profundal zone | place: USA: Wisconsin...
CATACAAAACCTATCGTCAATGCTCAGGGAAAATATGGTGTTAAATATCCATCACTTACTGAACTATATAAATTTGCTTGTGGTGAGAACATCACAAATGCTCATAACTCAAAATATGATGTCATTAATCTCCATAGGGCTATCAAACAATTGTATGATTCAAATAAACTCAATTACAATGAAAAAATCACACTTGTGGATAGGTAAATAGAAGGTGGATGGATGATAAGATTATTAACTCTGCACACATATTAATTCACCTATCCACCTATTAACACATCAATCTATTTACACATCAATCTATTCACATATCAATCCATTTACACATGGTAATCTACATCAATCCTCATTTATTTAGTATATGTAAATATTATAATGATGGTTAATGTTGATGAATTGTTGAGTAACACAGAAGTGTTCCACATAAATGATCACCTGATCAATTGTGTCGATGCACTTAGGTTTATAATAAAAAATAAACATAAAAATATTTCATTCAATCACATAATTGACTTTGAAATTGATGACTTAGAAGTATTAGAATTCAATAGTAAATTAGAAAAATACACATACACTTATTTCTTTGATAGAACTGTCGATATCATAACTGATATTGAAAGTGATGTCCCAATTAAATTTATATCTGGTCATACTGTGGTTGATACAAATGAACTCGTTATCGTAAATTGTTTATGTGATCGACAAGTAAATGCAATAAGGTTTTATGTTGAACCATCATTTAGGGCTACATCATTTTATCTCAAAGCAAAACATTACATATTAGATCCAGACATAACTAAAACAATGCGTAGACATGGTGCATATACTAAAAATCTTAAATATCATCATGGTTATCTGTGGGATTACTCCAACTCTCCAAGATAACATTTTATGTATAGTGCAAATATTTAATCTTCTGATCTGGGTTTAGGAATACTTTTCCTCCGTTGTTACGAATACATCGGTGGAAATAAACATGTTCGCAATCATCCTCATCTGATGAATAACGACACGATCCAATCTTCTCTCTTTTGTAAATTGCAAGTCCTCCAAAACATGATTGCACCTCTTGCCATTTATCTCTCTTTTTACTTTGTATCTTTGGTACCACCTCAGTCCAGTAACCAGCTTCCCTATGGTTTTGGGGAAACTCGTTATCTCTAAATGCAAATGCATCATACATTACATTTTCTGATGACAATCCATTTGAACAAACAACATCCCATTTGTGTTCATTCTGATGTTTGAATGAATCAATCAAAATTTTAATATCCCATCCATGCCTCATATCCATATCAACAACAATCAAATAATCAAATGGGTCATATATTTCCTTGTGCAAATCTATTTCTTCGAGATACTTATTTCTGCAATTTGCCATAAATTGTATGTTGGGACGCTTGTTGTTGTGGAAATCTTGTGTTACAATTTTTACCTTGGGATTAGTCTCTTGCCATTTCCTCAATATCTCTTTTGTTCCATCCTTGGAATCATTCTCAAATATGACAACTCTGTAATCCATAAAAGCATCTCCTGTCAACTCAATTGAATGCATCATCACTGGTAAATCCTGTGCATTGTCACGTGTTATTCCACATATGATGACCTTGTGATTAATTTTTTCCGCAAAATGATCCGTACCAAACAACTCTTTCTTTCCCAACACACAACTACAGATGCAACATATCACAATAATGCAGCAACATATTATTACTAACTTGTTCATTAATATATTCAATAGAGAAAAATGTTAAATAAATGAGTTTGTTAAATAAATAGTTGAATAAATGGTTGGATAAATAGTTAGATAATTATATATTGTTAGTTTTTTACACTAAAAATTGATTTTTCATCTTTTATCAATTTAGAATTTAATTCACATCAATTAGGTATTTAATCCACATCATTTAGGTATTTAATCCATCATCAATTAAAATCATATACATTCATATACACACATTTAGACATGATGTCGCCATTCATGTGTCAGCAAACCTCGATCACATGTGGTTCTCTACCTCCCCAAACATCTACCTTTTGTCTTCGTCATCTACTCAAATCTCACTCAATGGAGGAATATCTACAATATAACTGTTTTGAAATCAAAACAGAAAAAGAACTAAATGCAATGTTAAAAATATACACTGAAATAAATATACTGTGTCACATTGTAGTATATAACTCAACAAATGATAACCAAAAAACTTTTATAGAAAACATATATACAAAATTTCTCTGGAATCCATGCCTAAGACGTAATCATATATGTACCTACATTAATATCGCTACATACAATGATAAATGTAAAATGTTTGAATGTATAAAAGAAACTCTTAATAAAAGTACACATCCTTATCGTTTAATCAATATTGGGGTTGCATACACTTTTCAACTCGTGTCTGTGGATCTTCTAAAATTCTTATCAACACTAAGATCCGTACACATTCTCTTCGATAATCGATCGTTCCATCGGATTTTATTTGGTACATGCTATGATGAAAGCGAATTTTCAAAACTATGTTGTTCTGTAAAATTTGATGTCATATATAATGCATGCACTCTGTAAAATTACATATATTGCATACATGGGGAAGCAGGTGGTGCCATTGGAGCAATAGGAGATGACATACGTGGTGACATCTGTACAAGTGGGTTAACTGGATATTGTGGTGTAGTTTGTTGATTGTTAAATTCACACGTGTTGAGTAATTTGAGATTCACATTCTTGTTTATGTTACCAACTATCCCACGTACATCAGATATTATATTGTTTATATCATCAATCTTTGTTTGTGTAGTTGCGTGCTGATCTCTCAAATCTGTCCATAATTTATACACTGCTGGAATACATCCCACAAGTCCTGTCGATAGTACTGATATTATTGCAATTGCTGTTGCCTCAGTCATTATAGCAATGTGAGAGAAATAATTTTTATTTGTGAATGTGACATACATGTCTATACTTTTGTCTTATCCATCCAATATTTTAATTTAGTTTTCTCATAATTAAATGTCATCCCCTTGAATTTCTCAATAGTGTCCTCCAATAATTCTTTTGTTATATCACTCCAATTATTTACAATTAAAACTGGGAGTTCATCATACAATCCTCCATCAGTAAAATCAGTCTTCTGCAATATAACAATCGAACCAAGTACAAACCCTTCCCATGATCTATGACAATCAAATCCCATACCACTTGGTGATAGTATAAATGTATATTGTAACATATTCTTCCATGTCTCCTCACGTGGAATTACATTTTTCTCAACTACAAGGAGTTCTGGTGGTATCTCTCTGATGGATGATGACCTCTGTCCATGTCTATCATTGAATGGTGCAGTGTTACAATATATCTTACATTGTCTCTCATAAAATGGTTTTTTTTCTAATTGCATTAACATACGTTCCTGTTCCACAGAAGATGAATTCTCTCCTGTTGGATTCCATTTGTGTTTCGGATCATTTGCTATCGTGTGATAATCCAATCCTATCGGAAATTGTAGCAATTTTGGTGAATTCGTTAATGTCGCATTCTGTGCAAACCATTTTATTAAATATTTTGATTCTATCAATGCCGTGTAATATGATATCATCGGAACATCCGTTGGTACCGTCAAATCTGAATCTCCTGATACTAACACAAACGGTTTTTTGATTTTTGGTAATATATTGTGCGCAAAATAACATGTGTTATCAGTACAAACATATATTACCAAATTCTCCTTCATGTCATCTTTTAATATGTCATGCAAATATTGTACATTTCCATGTGCTCCTGGAGGAACATTATTTAATTTGGCTAAGTGGTCATCATATGTAGATGGTCCTGAATAAGCATCCTCTGGATATACATCACAACTTTTCATTATCCCCCTGCTTGACACGTATGTACAGTAATTTTCTTGTGATACTGATGTAAAATATTCTTCACTCAAATTGTATTTCATCTCACAATAGACTAATACTAATATTATTATGGTAATCAACAATGTAAAAAAATGCATATATATATACATATGAAAATATAATCAAATACATGTAGAAAATAGAAGATACATGTGGAAAATAGAAGATACATGGGGGTATATAGAGGACACATAGGGTATATAGAGATATAATGAATACATGTATCATAAAAATACCATACACATATCGTAAAAATACCATACATAGAAAATATATATACCACACAAAAAATTGATTATTATAAATCTTCTATCATTATCTCAACAATATCATCCCATAACACATATGGCAACTCTCCTTATCAATAGTAACATCGGATCAGAGACACTTGCAGTAGAATTCAAAGAGTTCTACATAAATGAAAATAAATATATTCATAATCTAAGACATTTCATACAATCTGCAAAAATTACACAAGATTACATTAGATGTGTCACAGATAATATCCATCAATACATACATAAATATTTCCTTAAATATGTATCTGCATACAACAATGCACATGTCAAAGGAATATTGTACATAGGAATTGACAATGATGGAAATATAAGAGGTATTCCTCATATCAATTTAACTGAACCATTAATCAGGGAATATATCGAAGAATGTAAAAAAAATGTAATTAATCTCTCATCAGAAATATCTAATTACATCAACAATGTCAAAATAGATGTGATTGAACTTGAGGGAACACCCACACCTACAATCGATCTCAAAACACATCTTAAAAAATTAAATATATCATCCATTAGTGAAATTTCTAAACTTGCATCATACGTACGAAAACGACAACGTCTGTATTACCAACTCTCTAAATATCATACAAAAATATACAATGTATTCAACAATAAAAAATTAAGAAATGAATGTATGCGATATATCAAAACATTCTGCAGAACAACAAAATTGCGCCTTAAAATGTATCACACACTACTTCATTATCCTAAAAATCAAATCACATCTGATAACATACGAATATACAAAACTCATCGTAATCATATTATGTTCTGGGTAACTGAATTTAGAGATTACATGTCGCACTACTATGAAAAACAACTCAGGGAACAAACTAAAACTTACAACTACAAACTTATCAATCATGATCCATATTTTGATATTTTTAGAGATATCAAAATGTCTGCACCTCTACTCTTACAAAAAAATAAAGACTTAAAAATGTTTGTGATTAAACTCACATTCCCTGAACCAATCGAAGAAATGATTAAATATGGTTCGAGTAATGGTAAATGTTCAATTAATGCACATAGGGCATTGGGTTATAAGGGAACACCAATAACTCTTTATGGGAATGAATGTGTGACATAAGGAGTAATGCAATGTAATACAACTATATACTTTTTCTAATCCATTTTTAATTTATTGCTATTAGATAACATACCACCAGTTGTGTTGCTCATCGTGTTGCTCACTGTGTTACTCATCGTGTTGTATGATATGTTATGCGTCATGCAATGTGTTAACAATAAGTAACCTTGTTCGCTATCTCTTCGATACACTATTCCACAATATCCATCATCATCATCTTTTCTTACCAATCTATAAAATATATTCAACCCTGCATCGATAATTGCCACTATTGGTGATAACATACAATCAATCAAATTTACCTTTTTGGCATATGTACATATATCACCCATTGTTGGTTGTTCTATGTCAATATACTTCATGTTGTTAGTGTATAATATATACTATCTTTTCTAAATTTCATTTTTTTACCATAGACATCATGCATAAATGTCAGCACACACAACAAACATTTTTTTATTCTTCAATAATATATGAAAGAACAATTCACTCTTCCTCTTGCTGAAAGTGAAATCCTCCAAAATGTAGCACAGATGTACAACAATGACAGTGTTGTTATAAATAATAATGTCACCATAACAGGAAAAATGCAATTCACATCAGGGTATGTATTTAATCTACTCCCAAAAGGAAGTGTTATGGCGTATAATATCGCATCATCCATTCCTCCTGGTTGGGCTTTATGTGATGGAACAAATGGAACTCCTGACCTTCGCATGAAATTTATTCGAGGGGCTTATACTGATTATGGTACCACTGGAGGTAATGAAACCGCTACACTAACTGTCGATACAATGCCTGCACATGTACATACAACTGGTACTACATTTGGAGGGACTTCTGGAACTGGTGGTATAGGTGTTCATGTAAATTCTATGAAAACATGTGCATCTGGCTTTAATTGTTCTCCCTCCAGTGGTAATAGTGAACCTCCCTCCAATGGCACACCATACAACGGTGATGTTGATTATGTCGGTGGTGGGAATTCAATTAGCATTATGCCACAATTATACAACATTCAATATATTATAAAACTTAGTTAGAGAAGTATGCTGTAAGTATTAATCAATTTAATAATACTAACGTTCCCTCATGTTAGCATTCCATTATTTTTTCAAAGGTTTATATATAATGCTAAGATGGATATTTTTTGTTACTGTTTTTGTTGCAGTAATGTTATTTTTAACATCATCCTCCTGTGAAAATATGTCATCTCTTACCAATGAGGGAGTTCAAAATATAGCAAGTGTATTCAATACTTCTAATTCAACATTTGGTAATTTAAAAATAAATGGTAATCTAACATTCTCACAAACAGGAAGTTTTAATATCATACCATCAGGTATGATTACTCCTTTTTTTGGTGTAATTCCTCCACCTGGTTGGGTAATATGTGATGGTACAAATGGTACACCAAATTTATCAATGCGTTTTTTACTCGGTGGTGCCCCAAACTATCGTTCAGATTATCCATTAACTCATTATGGTGGTTCTGCATCTGTTGTGCTAACAATTGATACCATACCAAGTCACACACATAGAACTGGAATAGCTTTCACATCAGGAGGAAGTCAACCAGTTCATGCAAATTCATTAGCATATTGTGCACATGGATATGATGGTTATTGTTATCAAAATAATAATAGCATTGATCTGATTGCAAAAGATCCAACAACCGTCGTGGGAAATGTTGACTACACTGGTTACGATTCCCCTCAACCAATACAAATAATACCACCATATCATTGTTTGTCATACATTATGAAACTATAGATGTATGTGTTACTATGCAAATTATAAAACTATAGATGTATGTGTTACTATGCAAATTATAAAACTATAATCATCATAGAATATATAAATGCAGAATACTCTCAACTATCGTATCATTTATATTGTTATCACAATCATTATCATAATTACCATTATTTTAATAGTATCCAGTGCAAATGAAAACATGATACCATTATCTCCAACAGGAGAAGACGTCATCGGTATAATAAATACGTACAACCTCATAACTCAAACAAGTACACCAATAAGTCTTGGTGGAACAGTATCCCTAACTGAATCACTAACCGTCACGGGTTCATGTAACTTAGTCCCATTTGGAATGATTGTTGCATATTACAACGGCTTACATGGAACACCCACAGTACCTCCAGGGTGGGTTATGTGTGACGGTACACTTGTTAATGTCTCTACTGGATTACGTTCTCCTGATTTAAGGGGTTGTTTCGTTATGGGATACACTGGTAACAATTTATCAAATTATGATTTTAATACATATGGAGGTTCGATGCAAACAGTAATAACACAAAATCAACTGCCGAAACATACTCATCCAACAGGAGCGAGTGATGTATCAGGTGGATCGAGTGGAACTGTTGGATTTATGACAAATTCCATGACTTGGTGTGGTGCAAACAATTGTTCATTTTCTGGTCATAATGTAGTTCCTGAAAATCATACATATGTAGAACAAGTTGATTCTACAGGTGGTAATGCGCCACTAAGTATAATGCCACCATATATGTCATTATACTACATCATGAAAATATAAAAAAATGTAACTTTACAATTGCGAGACATTAGTACGTCGCAATAAACAAAAACACACGCGTTGGTGGGAAGGAATGACATTCTCGTTTGCTGGTGGTTCTGAAACAGATGCCACTGAGAACGTGAATAGGAGGACACTCTCGATTTGCGCCTGAGAGTGGGAAGGAGGGACACACACACGCTGGTGGGAAGAAAGGGCACTCTCATTGGGCTGGAGAGAGTGAATACCAAGGAAGGAGGAACAAACACTCTACTTGCGCTTGAGAAATCTTGGGGGAGGAGGAGGGACAAACGCTGCAGGAGATTGCCGAACACTCGCAGTCACCGATGGACGCATGATTGGCTGGGGTGGAGGAGAGGATGATGAACACTCTTCCTGACGTTCCAGTTGTTCCTGCCGTGCTTTCTCTCTAAACACATGTCTGTGCTTGTTCTGCAGGCGTGCAAGTTCGCACAGGGAGAACTGTGGACGATGAACATGCATATCGTCCCACACCTCCTTCTTTGATACAAATGCAAAAGGCAAATGCATCACGTAATACTGCAGGAGGTGGACATTCGCTGGGTTCCGAATGTAGGCAGTGCGCTCCTCGTCACTGCTAAATTCTGCCAACATTGCGCTGTGCACTTTGAGGGCGTTCTCCCTGGCAACTTTTTCTTCAACACTTTGACCCTGCATGAATAATTTGACGATATCCTCCATCGTCAACTTATTCAGGGCTTCCGTGATTGACTTCAAAAAGTTGTCACCAAGTGCCTTCTGCGCAAACACACCAGCAAAACCTCTTTTGTTTTCGCTGCCCTGGGCAAGTCGAGGAATTCTCCGCAATGATTCACAAATGTTGTGAATTTTGGGAAAACCACCTGCATCTTTGTCTGGCGCTTCGTTAAAGAAGCCGCAACAAGACACAAAGACTTTCTTAACGAACTGTTCAGGTCTTACCAGGCACAACCATGACAAGCAGATCGCACCATTCACATCCCCGAAGTCAGTGGCACAGAGATCCACTTTGTTTAGGATATCAACCATGGGACGCGTCAAATCTGCATCATCACTGGGATTTGTGTACGCCATGTACATAACATCCATGCATTCCTGACCAAGCGCTTTCTTGTTGTTCAACAGGGACTCCAGCACGTTCTCTGGTCTACTCTGCGCATTTAACACAAAGAGATTGCATAGCCCGTGTGTGTATAGACATTTGATTGTTGACACTGCGTCATCATACGTTCGCGAGAACGAACCAATTGTCTTGCGCCAACTAACATAGTTTGATGCGTTGTAGCCGTAGTCCCCCGAGGTGACCGTTGCGCGCTCGAGCAATCCTGGAATTTTCACCAGGAACTCGTGCCACCACAACTCACACGCAGCAGCCACAAGCAGCATTCCATCTTTGGTGAGTTTCCTCCCAGCATAGTACTGGGATTGTCTCCCCAAAATTTGGATACTGAATGTTTCGGCTGCCTCCTCGGCGTTCCAATCGTGGGCGTGCAAAACACTGCCCATTCTCTCACGCCACTCACGGCAAATTTTTGCGTCCTCACTTTCTGGCTTTGGGGTGCGGGGTTGGGATGGCTGGGACAATTTGTTTCCGAAAAATTTACGCGAATTCATTTGCAAGACAGATGAAATGGGTAAAATGGATGAAAATGATAGAGGCTGGTAAAGCAGATAAAGCGGATTGAACGGGTAAAACTGATTTTTTTAATTCGACAGGCTTATCACTGGTTTATCATGGGCAACACAGCCTTTTACATTTTTCAATTTTTTTAACATATGCATACATAGCCCAATCTATGCATGCCTACTCATTAATAACCTCCACATCATTATCACCTCCATTGTCACCCCCATTACCCACCATATTATCAATATGTTCAACCATCAAATGGGACATATCAATTAAAAATTCAGGTGAAATCCAACTAACTATGTGAGGCATCAACATTTTATGAACATATACTCCAAAGTTTTGAGGGTTGTTCCCAGTAGTCATGTAATATAATACAGTACTACCAATTGATTGTTCAACAGTATTTACAATGTTACAATTCTTTCTTAGCCATTTCCTTAGTAGTTTGTTATGCTGCTTACATAGCTTTGACGCGTTAATGTATCCATCTGTTTTGTGAATAATTACTTTAAACTTGTAATAGTAACAATATGCATACTCATCATCAATGTCTTCCATTATTATACATGTATTGAAAAAAAAAGAGTTACATTTTACACTTTAGTTAACTATCTAAATATTTCATATACTTTGATTTCCAATTTACTTTCTTAATAAACTTCATAGTTACATCCTTTAATGACTTATTTACATACTCATATATGTAGTTCTCCAATTTGTTTAACATTGTGAGGTCATCGTCGTTGTCATCTATCTTACTATTGTAGATTGCAGCCTCCTTCAAAACATGTTTGATATATTTATGGATGGTGTCCCCGCTGTTAATGTTGTGTTCAATCATAAATTTAATGTAATATATTTGCATCATAATTTGTTTAAAATTCCCATATTTCTCATTGATGATTGAATTAATTTCTCTTCTCATATTGTTATTTTTTGTGTACTTTCCAATATCCTTCAAAATATAAAAATATTCCTTATTACAATATTTCATTATCTCACCATAATTAAGTTGGTGTATTGGTGTTATATTTGTATATTTCAGTGCAACATCTGCAATAACAAAACTATCATCGTAATCAATCAAAAAATGCATAATTGGTGGAATGTTTCCATTATCTATTGCACTGTTTATATCATATTTATTAGAATAATCATCATCCATGTATTTTTCTCCCTTAACTATGTCATCATACAACCATCTCATTTTTCCTGTACGTAATGATTTCAACAACTCACATCCTTGCAAGTTTGTATCAAACTTTACTACGATGTCACCGCTGTCATTTACATCTACTAAATCACCGATATTATGTTTTGAACCAATGCTGGCATACAAAAATTTAATATTGTTTGGTAAGTTATTAATTATGTTGATAATTTTATCATACAATCCCTCTCTTGGTACGTTATTTGTAATATCAATATCAGTTATGTATTTAACACGTCCAAATGAACCTCCAATTTTATAATCGTTACCAATGATTATGTGTTTTATTTCATTGGTAATGTATTTATTTAACTTATCATCATATATTAATCCTCCTCCAGTCATTATGTTTATATCATCAAATGTAATATTCAAATTTTTCATACATTGGTCATATGTGTTCATCCATAGTTCATAGTAACTCTTGTCATAACCTCTCTTCATAAGTTCGATTGAAATATCTTCCGTTAATGCAAGCCATGGCTTTATCCATGAACTGTAATGAATTACTTTTACATCTGTATTTTTATTCATTCCATATTTTGCAGTTAATCCAAATTGAAAATTATATTGATATCCTATGTTTATCCATTTATTAGCATACCTGACACTAAGATAATCCTGCTCTGGATTTTTATATTGTCTTCTATTTGCATGTTGTAAATCCTTTTCTATTGCATTGTATTCATTCATATCTGGTCGAAGTAACATCACTCCCGCATTTATTCCTCCTATCTGTTTTCCATTTCGCATTATTAATTTCTTATCTACACGTTGACCATGTCGAAGAATGTGATGCCTTATCATCGCTGCTGGTGTGATGAGGTCAAATAAGTCATCAACATTTTTTATAAACAATAAATCAATATCATGTAATAAAATTTTTTCATATTGTACCAATTTAAGTGCTTGTAACTTTGTAAAAACATCTCTGAATCTACTTTTGTCATGGTTTGCAATTATGTTTGTATCTATTTTCATAAAATCTATTTTAATTACCTTGTATATCTTCTCTAATATTGCACATATCTTTTCATCCACATCTGGTGTAACCATTATAACTATGTCAAATGATGTTGATGTTTTCATTAAACTACATCCTGTTGCCAATGCACCATGTACGTATTTGTTTGTTCCTGTTAGAAGAGATACATATGCATATTTTTGTTTATATCCTGGTTCAAGTGTGTAACATGGACTATTTTGAACATTGTTGACACGCAAAAAATTATTTGGATGGGTTAACATCAACTCACCTCCCTTATCCCACACCGCCCCAAAATCAGTAAATAAAAATCCATTCATGTTCATGTCTCTCAGTAAAATAGAATCATAATCCGTTATGGTTAATTTATATTGCAATTTGTTGGGACTGTAATATATGTTCGAATGCAATGGTTTATTAACTCCTTCAAACCTATCTACGAAGTGTTCATGTATCCATATGTGAGATGAACTGTATTTTCGTGTTTTGTATAATATCTCTTGTAATTTTCTCCTTCCAACATAAAAATTCTGTCTCCCAAGATCACATTCGGGTCGCATTTTTACAAAATCCTCAATGGATTGAATTAAACCATATTCTGCAATACATGGCGTATCATCTACAACTCTCACAAATGGATTGTTTGTAGCTACACTTCTTGTAAGGTCAATAATATCAACTATCGGATTATACACATCATATGTCACACATTTTCTCCCTCCTGTTATGTATATATTATTTCCCATCATCTTCGTGTAGAAAAATGTTGGGATTTCTAATAGTGTATTCAACACATTCTCATCAGCTTCTAAACCAGTATTGTGAAAAACCTTGTCATTTTTTAAATCAATCCTTGGAAATACATTGTATAAATCATCTGGTGTTAATTTACGCATAACACATAGGTATACTATTGAACTCTTGTTAATGTTAATTTTTTTATGTACTGCTTTCCATTCATCCATTAATAACTCTAAACAATATCCATCTCTAAATTTTTTCTCATTGATTTCACGGTTATCTCTCATGTATGTTACTTTGTATGTGTCCCCATCTATCCCATTTGCAATATACAATTTATCACTGCATCCAATAATAAATATGTTCTTGGAAAATAACTTTGAATCAAAATATTTCATCGGAATGTGAATATCTATTTCATTTCTAACCATATCAACATTTTTTGGTTTAACATATGAACCCTGCTTTGTAGTGTCAATGTTCTTTATAGTGTCCAAATAATCAATGTTGTTCTTTTTGTAAAACTTATCAACATTATTGCGATATGTTATCACTGGCGAATACTCAAATAATTCATGTGGAATGGGTAACACATATTTGATTAAATTGTTAAAGTATGTGCTGAAATATACATTTGTTGGTATTGTGTCATGTAAATATTCATAGTTTTTCTCAAATAGGTTGTACATGGCTTCAAAGTTTATTCCTTTGTTACGTTTCATCGAATAATTAATGTATTTTAAAAAAGTGTCAGGGGTGTCCAGTGTGTCCTCCACCAACAATATGTATTTAATAATTACATAGTAATAGTAAAATGTTCTAAAAAACAAATATGAATTTCGTGGTTGTCTTAAAAAGTTCTCACTTTCAATATCCTTCTTATTTATCACATATTCAACAACACATGTTTTTATTATATCTGGATATCTCTCACACAATAATTCGTATGTGCTCATATATTACAACTTATGAAATTTAATAATTCTTTTTATTATAATGTCCCACAAATATGTTCAACTATATTATTATGGGTGATAGGTGTGTTGTCGTAATGCTATCTGATGGATTAGGAAATAAATTATTTGATTATCTGATAGGTCTGTATATATCAAAAAAACATAATGTGAGTTATCGAGTAATATTTGGTTCATCCTATCATGATGCATCAGGTGATCCAAGCTTTACTGAAATGTTCCCAGAGACGTTGAAATATTGTGTAGTCATGCAACGTAATGATTTGAATGACCTCCCTCATCGTACCATGTCACCACACACAATCAATGACATGGATAAAGAAATATTTGATACAAATTTAGTTATGGATTCATATGCAATATATAGCCTATATCGTGTTATGTCTGAGATAGTTAGTGCCTTAAATGCAATCGGTATTGATGTCAATAAACTATTTACTCTAAATAAAACCCTGTTGTCTGATAACATAAAAGACATTGTTAATGCAGAATACGCACTCGTTCATGTTCGTTATGGAGATAAAATTGCAATAACTCTTGGGGATGGTGGACAATTTAAATTTATTCTATACACCCCACAATTTTACATTGATATTATTAATGAATTACATAAAAAAGGTTATTTGGTATATGTCACAACAGATGATGAACTATTGGTAAATGGATTCATATTATCACAAACTAATAATGCTACTCTCATTCACACAAACTATTGGAATGCATTTCATCTACTTTCTCATGCAACATGTATCGTTATGAGTATGAGTACTCTTTCTATGATTACTACACTCATCAATAAAAAATTAAAAGATGCTATCATTGTCACGCGTCCATCAGATGGCTCAATTGATAATGATAAAACTGGAGAAGAATCCGTTGTTGATAAATCACCTTGGCATAAAATTGATAATCCTCATTACATATTGAATTATGACAAAAGATTATTAAGAAAAATGCTAAATTTTAGAGATGATTATCATGAACATTTTAATGGTCGTGAATATCTCGACGAAGGTCTGGCAACATATCATTCGACATATCATTCGACATATCCTTCGACATATCTTTCGACATATCCTTCGACATATCCTTCGACATATCCTTCAAATTTAATTCAACTTATTTTTAATATCATTGTGTGTTTTATGGAATGGTTCATTGGCATTGGACGTTGCTAATAATGTAATGCCATTGTGATGGTAACATAACATCCTCCAAAAAATTGAAAATATATATGTATTGTTATACCCAATAATATTTGTAATAATCTGCAATTTCTTGCTTACAACATTTGTACCTACAATGAACTGCTTGATTTGCTCATGTGATGCTATTGGAACTGTGGATTGTGGAGAATCAAATCCTCCTGCATTCTGCTCCAAGTGTATCCATAAATTGTCAAACGGTGGTGATCCCATTGTTTGTCCTGTGTGTAGATGCGCTATTTCACGCTGTGGTAGCGTTAGACTTGTTCCATCTCAAACATTGCAACCTCTTTCTCAAAAGGAAAAGTTAGCAATTGCATGTGCTCGAATGCAATATGTCGAACAAATGCAAACTCCTATTAAAGTTCGCCATTCTCGCAAATTTTAATGGAGGTGTGATAAGAGTGTTAGAGTTGTGTTAGATGTGTCAGGGGTGTGTTTTTTGTTTTAGATTATCACGTTCATCTCAACATCATCCCATTCTAAAAATTGATTTTTTTTTCATCATATGTATCATTAGTACTCATCATTCAACCAGTCCCATCATTCAATCACATCATTCACAATGTTTGAAATCTGTCAAATCTGTTCTTCCCAATCATGTGGAACAGTTGATTGTTGGAAAAAACGAACCAATTGTGCAGAACTACATATGTTCTGTGCAAACTGTATTCAAAAATGGATTAATATGTCAAATCCTCATATTGTATGCCCACTTTGTAAAAATCACATCACACAATATGATGATACTGAATTGGAAATCATTGAACCATTGGTTGATGATATTTTCAATAAAGAACTTCATCAAAGCTTCTACCTTGCTCACATGTCATATACTGCAAGAGTCAAAAAAACTCAAAACAATAAACTAAAAACATGTATGACACATAGAAGAACTCCCTGTCAAAAACATGTTTCTTTTTCTTTAGATAAAAAATGCCTGTGAGGATGTTTGTGGGTGTCTGTAAAAAATTGATTTATTCATATCTTATCATGTTATCAATGAACCAATTCACTGATAACATGCAAATTGTAGATAATACAATGAACACACAATCAAATATTCAAACTAATGTTAAAAATGTTGGTAATGTAAAGGATGTTGATAATGTAAAAGATGTTATACATTACTTCTTCACACAACCACTAAAATATCCATCATTTGCTAATAATGGTACACATTATTATTGTTCGCTGTTGTATAATCTATCAGAGTAACATAACAAATTTTTGTTTATATGTTCGATTTACACACAATTCCATAAATCATCTGTCATATTCTTAGACATACCACTAAATTCATTATCCTTATCCTCGGCATGGTTATAAGTATGCAAATATAATTTAGATATTCAATTTATATAATGATTGCAGCAATCGCATGTTGTGTCATATTCTTAATTATGGCACTAACGATATATTTTATTTATTTTACTCATCCTCAAATGCAATCACCTACACCCTATAGTCCCTCTCCACATTTTGCTATCTCTCCTTCTCCACATTTACAAATTACTCCATCATATACACCTACTCCATCATATACACCTACTCCATCATATACACCTACTCCATCATATACACCTACTCCATCATATACACCTACTCCATCATATACACCTACTGACACATCTACATCACCATCTCCAACACCCTCAACACCATCTCCAACACCCTCAACACCTTCACCAACACCTTCAACGCCATCTCCATCACCTTCACCTTCACCATCACCTTCTCCTTCACCATCACCATCTCCATCTCCTTCACCATCACCTTCACCTTCACCATCTCCATCACCATCACCTTCACCTTCTCCATCACCATCACCTTCTCCATCACCATCACCTTCACCTTCACCATCTCCATCACCTTCACCATCTCCATCTCCATCTCCATCACCATCTCCATCTCCATCACCTTCACCATCACCATATCCATCTCCATCTCCATCACCTTCTCCAACTCCTAAATCGCCTACACCTTCTCCATCTCCATCACCATCTCCATCACCATCTCCATCACCATCTCCATC
>Ga0316231_1002689_pt1 | contig 16585 bp, 17 predicted proteins | sample TBH18027metaG_FD_206002 | JGI IMG/M metagenome (GOLD analysis project Ga0316231, IMG submission 206002) | Freshwater microbial communities from Trout Bog Lake, Wisconsin, USA - TBH18027 | ecosystem: Environmental > Aquatic > Freshwater > Lake > Hypolimnion/Profundal zone | place: USA: Wisconsin...
GGCTTTTACTTCACAATATCATCAATGAACTTTTTTACTCTTAAAATTCTCTTATATCCTTCTCTTAGTATCCTTCGTTTTGGGAGTGCAAAAGTACACACTTTTTTATTACTACCAAAACTTTTTGCAAAAAAAAATTAACTATTTTTTAATAACACCATCTAGTTACTGATAAACAATGCTTTTAATTGTTGATATTTTTTTATTTTTTTTCTTGGATTTATTATGTTTTGGCATGGGCATGTAAACCTCATTTTTTGAATGTTTATTTATACTTCTTATTTATAGCTAATTAAACGTTCTATTTAAAACTTCCTTAATTTTGTATGTAATCGAAAGTTTACAGACATCTATTATTTTATTAAATTTGTGGGATTATGACCAGTATTACAGGAATCAAGTAATGTTATATATCTATTTTGCAAGTTATTAAAATCTATTCTACAATCTTTAATCTCTCTTTTTTTGATATGATTTGGCTTAATTCAACTTTTAAAAATAATATTTAAATTAATAATTTCTTTGCAATTATTTTAAAGAAGTTCTAAAGATTAACTCATTTTATTAAAAAAAAGGATGCATATTTTATAAATATTCAGGTCTGCTTATAACCTTTGAATTATGTTTCTATTTCGTCATGTCTCCTATTAATCCTTCAATTGAAATATCTTCATCGATATTAGGCCAATGTATTCCATAGCCTGAAGGTGAAATAAGATATTCTTTTTTTTCATCGTCGGTTGCATTGGCTAGTTTTTTGGACAGTTCTGCTATTTTATACTTATAAATATTTTCATCAACTTTGATTACTATAAAATCATTCTCAAAATTAACCTCTGTTATATTATGCAATTTTTCCATATTAATTTTCATTTTTTAAAGTAATTACTCCATTCATTTACCAAATAATCAAAATGATCATAAATAATTTTCTTAATCTCTCTTTTAGCTTGTGAAGTCATATTGAAAACATGCGCTTCTTTAATTTCATATTCGTCGACTAATAACCAGTATTTACATTCCATTTCTGCTTTCTCAGCATGAACATGTATTGGCTCAGTTCCTTCGTTTGAATAGAAAAATAATCTCCACCCTGCTATAATTAATATTGTCGGCATGTTTATTTTTTTACAAAGATACAAATAAATTTATTAATTCTTAATTAAAATTTAAAAGATCTGCATATATAATAAATATACTGAGCTTATTTTTGTCTCGTGAAAGATTAGTTTCTAATAGTTTTGGTATTATAACCATAAGTTCTTAAAAAGAAGCTTAAACTAAAGATTCTAAGTTGAACTACTTTTCCAAAACCGGATTGAAATACTCTACTATATATATAGATAGGTGTTATTGGTGGCAATTGATTTCAAGTTTTAAGGCGAATAGCCATGTTATAAGCGAGGAAGCTTAGCCGAACTTTAATATATGCTATTGCTAATTGGCAAGACTTTTCTTTTGCATCAAAACTTTTAATAGTTCCAAAGTTGCTGGTAAGACTGTGGTGTATTGTAACATAAAAATTGTTCTAAAGGTATGTTAAAGTATTTACTACAAAAATTAAGTGTTAACTTATCTAAACTTCTAATTTTAATTATTTCAGTTTTTATTCTTTCGATGCCATAATATGATTTAATCTCGAACCAATCGTTTAACGAGCCACGAGTTAATACACGTTCAATAACTTGCCGTGCATTTTTCTCGTAATCTATTTCTGAGAACTCTATATCCCAAAACAGTACAGGATTTAATTTGATTGTTCTTTCCATTTGATTCTTATTAACAAATTACACTACAAATGTACTCATTTTTTAGTTAATAATACTATTTTCTTTTAAAAAAGATTATTCTTATTAAGTTAAAAACTACATTTAAAACTTAGTATAATCAGAAATCCAATCTATCTATGGATAATCTTTCGGTAGGACTGGGATATGGTGATATGAAGATATGATGTGATGATTTGGTGATTTTGCTATCTATATTATATCCTTAACAGGGATTAGTATTTTATTAAATGATAATATTAATCTGCATTGATAATTAAACACTATATTTGTAGATTAATTTATAGATAGATTAAATACTTATATTGATTGAGAATATTGTTTTAAAGGAATCAATAAGAACACTTTAAAATAAATGTTGATACATAAATTTAAAAAGCAAACATAATACAAATTTAAATATGGCGAATTCGCCACAAATAAAAACATAATAATGACAAAAAATAAAACAATCAATGTTGAAAATATTGAGATTGTAGTTTATTCTCAAAATAATATGGATTATATATCTTTGACTGATATTGCAAGGTATAAGGAATCATTAAATACAGATGATATAGTAAAAAACTGGATGCGTAACCGTAATACTATTGAATTACTGGGCTTTTGGGAAATAATGTACAACCCGGGGTTTAAACCCGTCGAATTCGACGGGTTTAGAAAACAAGCAGGATTTAATAGTTTTGTAATGACTCCAAAAAAATGGATAGAAAGCACAGGAGCAATTGGCATTATCTCTAAAGCAGGACGCTATGGAGGAACTTTTGCTCATTACGTTGGGCATAAGTTTAGTTGGGGATTTCGAAGCACTTTTCTGTCAAGGCGTACCGCCATTTAATAGGAGTACAACCCTTTATAATTAGCACTTCCGCCCCAATTAAATTTATGCCGTGTTATGGGCTGTGCATTTTTTATTTCTTATCGTCAAAAACAATCCTACAATTTGGTAATAATCTATGAACTCTTTCAATTTCCCCTTTCTCTATTGGATTGCCAGTTAATCCTAAATCCTTTAGTTTTTTTAAATCACCAATGTTGCCAGGTAATCTCGAAACGTTACATCCAAACAAATATATTTCTTCCAAATTTAATAATTCGGCTAATTTATCAACGTTTGAAAGTGAATTATTATCAGTCAAATCAATAACCTTTAAATTCTTAAGTAATGCTATTTCATCAGGTAGATTTGGAATTGCATTAAGAGGGAGTCTCAAAATTTCAAGTTCACTAAGATTTTTAATTTCTGGAGGTATTTCCTTAATCATCCAACATTGCTGGTGATGATCATTAATTACCATATCACAGTCCATTCCTGAGATTGATAAACTTAGTAAGTTGAATTTTTTAAATACTTCTTTAGGAATCTGATTACTTTTTAAGCCACTTGTTGTAGTGTCAAATCTATTATAAGTATCAATAATTACTTTATTTCCAACTGACACCTTAATGAAATCCGTTTGCTGCTCAGTTTTAAAATTTAGAGAATCTTTTGTATTAAGAAATCTCTTTGTTTGTCCATTGCTAGATAAACAAATCACAAAAATCAATATAAATCCTATTATTACTCGCATGGTCGTTTTTTTGCATAGCCCATAACGGTTTGCGCTATGAGCATGTGGCGGGTTTCGAAGAACTGAACTATCAAAATACTTGCAAATTTTAATTATATGAACTAACTTCGAAAACCGTATAAACCCCGCCATTGCTTATGAGCGCGTGTTATGCCCAGTGCTTTCTTTTCGATCTATACAAAAATTCCGATTTGTCCGTTGTTTGCAAGAGTCATTTAGTTGATCAAACTGTCCCACAAGAACCGTTTGATTATTTATAGAATCTCCATTTAGATGCAATGTAAACTGCCATAATTAAAGCAATACAAGGACCAACTAAAGCAGAAACAAGATTTTCTTTTCCATAATCAACTGTTAGTATCATGGCGATATGCCAAGTAATATCACCAAATATTAAAACAATCGTTGCTATTGCTGCCCATTTTTTTACTTTTAATAGATACCATCCAGCTATGACATATAAAGCACCAACAGCAGCGGCTACATAATTCCAAATACTAATTCCGTTGGAGACTAAACCAAAGAGGTTGTGTGCAAAAAAGCCCCATATTCCTGTTGCAATTCCAATCATTATCATAAGTACTGCAATAATCGTAATTCCTAAAGGTCGCTTTTGGTTTAAAGTGCCCATTTCATTTGAAATTTGATTTGTTGTTCCCATAGTTATAGATTTAATTTAAACATTTTAAAGTATTATTGAGCAATGAATTGTGTCTTCTAATCTTGAACTTGTCACAAATGTTATACAAGTTGTCAAAATTAATATTATCAATATTCGTGTCATTGGTCGTTTTATTAGCGTTGGGCATAACGTTTTGCAGATTTGCGATGGGCGGGCTTATCACCACAAGTGTTAATACGGAGCACAAAACTTGAGGCTACCACAAAACTGTAAGCGGAGCGCCAAACCCCGCCTATTGCAAATGTGCTGTTACAGGCTGGCGTTCTGTCGCCCGTTAGTTGATTTTGTAATATACTAAACATTTGTCTCCAGTAATTTGTCCTTTGTCATTAAATGTATTTACTATTAGTCCAATACCAAGTACCTTCTTTTCAAACCGAAATGTTTCATTGTCAAAATACCAATCTTCGTGAAATCTAATTGCCTTTACAGTTGTCCAGTCAGAAAGTTCAAAACAACAAGCTTGTATTTTTTCATCTGTCATACCGAACATTAAAGGGTCGGATGAATACCAATTTGCTCGTCCGTGATATAGTAGAGATAATCCAGTATTAAAGTAGGGGCTTCTCGGCATTAAGCTGTCAAACGGAAATACTGGCTTGTAAACTTGTAGCGGTGTAATTGTATCATACAAAGCTTTGTTTGTCAATAAGTCAAGAAATTTCTCTCTTTTTGATGCTTCAATGTAATTATACCACCAGTTGTAATCGTTGCAATTCTCTTTGTCGGTTTTAGTAATTGGAACATCGTAAATAATATTTTTGGCAACAAGGAATTTAGGATTGTATTCGTTTTTCGATGTGTCATTTAATGGAACATAATTACTACACCACATCCCAACATTATGAGTGTATTTGTCTTGAAATAGAATAACTCCGTTTATCTTTTTTGTAAATTGATTTGTGGTTTTGTCAAAGTCCCATTGCTCTTGAAATGATAAACTATTAATTAGGTAACGATATACTTTACCGTCTCTCGTGTCATTGTCTAATTTTTTAGTGCTTTTTGGATGATAAATAATTGAGTCGTTCCATTTAAAATCAAGTCTATTCGCTAGTTTTTCAATTCTATAATAATCAGGAAGTCCGCCAATTTTATCTCCCCAGTAATTGCAAGTCCCTAATTTGCCCTGATAAACCAAGTCGCAAATTTCATCTATTATTTGTTTCTTAGTTACTTCGTCAAGATGCTGATAAAGCCCATTCTCTTTTCCAGTTTTGTCGTCAAAACGCACTGTATAAATTATCCTTTCCGTTATTAGATTGTCTGTCTGACCGGAAACAATCAAAATATAAAGCGAAAATATTATTGTCAGAATATGTTTCATTGTCTGGTTCGGTCTGTTTACGCTTGCCTGTAACGTTTGTGTTGCACTATTGGTGTTATTTTTACTATATTTATACAGTTGGTGTTATTCATTTTTTGTCTTTATTATTATTTATAATCACTATCTTAACTTTTTAAAATTCCAAATTGTCCAAAGGACTTTTTATTTGTTCCATTCCTTTATGCGTAATATGAGTATAAATTTCTGTTGTTTTACTACTACTGTGTCCTAATAATTCTTGTATATAACGCAAATCAGTTCCTCTTTCTAAAAGATGTGTAGCAAAGCTATGTCGTAAAGTATGTACAGTGGCCTTTTTTTGAATTTTAGCCTTGTAGCATGCTTCCCTGAAAATAGTCTGGATACTACTATCAGAATATTGTTCCCCTGTTTGTCCTTCAAAAAGCCACATTTTTGGTTTATATAATTTGAAATAATCTCGCAATATTACTAATAATTTTTCGGATAGCAAACTATTTCTATCTTTTTTTCCTTTAGCTCCTTTAATTATTATTGCCATTCGGCTACTATCAATGTCGGAAATCTTCAAATTAATAACTTCACTTATACGCAATCCTGCTGAATAAATGGTAAGTATTATTGCTTTGTGTTTTAAATTTTTAATGCAACTAATAATTCTCATTACTTCTTCTTCGCTTAATACAGTGGGTAAAGTTCTTTCTTTTAATGGTCGATCAATTGTAATATAGGGTAATCTTTTCCCTCCACAAACTTTCTCATAATAAAATTTGATAGCATTTATTACCTGATTTTGAAAAGATGTAGAAACTTGTCGTTTTTCGATTAAGTAAAGCAGATACGATTTGATGTCCTGTTCGTTTATTTCAAGTAAATCTTTTTGACTATAGTAATTTATAAAATCAGTAAAAGCTACAGTATAAGTGCGGATTGTGTTTTCGCTATATCTTATCAGTTTTAGTTTCTCTAAATATTCGGGAGGTAATTTTCGTTCGTTACCATAATTCTTTTTCTCTTTTTTATTACTGCCTTTTGAGTTGATATTTTTTGATTCAATCTGATAATTAAATTTACTAAAATAATTTTCTATTTCATTTAATATATTTATTGTATAAGGGAAACTCCAATATTTACCATCTTTATGCCAATAAAAATATGGTATAGTTTTAATTTTTGCAAGGTGTTCTTTTGCAAACGGAAACCTCAATATTATTTTTTTGTAATCAATTATTTCAATTGAAACCTTTATGGAAGTTTTCTTGGATAATAAACCTTTACTCTCGTTTTTAATATTCTCAACAATATTTATTTCGATGGTTTTTTGTTCTGCTTCACTTTTAACAATAATAATATCGGCAATCAATGATTTTAAAGTTTTATATGCAACGTCAGTACAAGGAATATGCCAGCAGTTTAAGGTTTTGCTCCATTGTGAATCTACTATTTGTCTAATGATAGTATTGTACTTTGCATTATAAGCGAACTCAAGTTTTATCCTATCTTCACCTTTATAATTAATTTTGGTAGCTTTCATAATTTGCAAATATACTAATTAATCTCACAACCTAATTTTTATTTAACAACAAAAGCTCCACCAAAATAACTAATGATGTTAACTATTATACCTCGATTCCGGTAGGTTACTGATCCTTATAGGGATAAATATCGGTAGCAATAAGAATATGTTTTATAAATTCCATAAGGATGATATTTTTAATATTACGTTCCTATGGAACTTTATTTATTTGTGTATCTATTGTTTCTACCGATATTTGACCCCACTGGGGTCGAAGCTATTTAGGGTGGCATATATTTTCTATAAACATATCACCACTCTGTGGTGTGGGACAAATGGGATGCTTGGGACAAATGTATTAATAAAACAGGCAGCAGTTTTGAGGTTTTGAGAGGTATCATAAGGGGATTGCGGGTCAAGCCCGCAATGACGTTGTTCAAGCTCGTTGTATTATTTTCTACAAAGAGGTTGCAGCTATGATGCTTTATGTTGGAACTCTCCCCTGCCTACCGGCAGGCAGGTAAATCCTCTCCAACCTTTCGACCCTTCGACTTCGCTCAGGGTATCACTTCGCTCAAGGACCGAGGAGAGGACTTAAAGACAAATGGTTATATTCATTATTTCTACCTATATTAAATCCTTAACAGGATTGGATTATTAAAAATATATAGTTCTTGTGAAAATATTCATATCGAAAACTAAAATTTTTTCTCTTTAAAACAAAAATGAATGATGGTTTGCGAATGATATTATAGTTAAAACCAAAAGTGATATAGCTAATGCGAAAATAGTTGATGCAGATGTAGAAATGGAAGAAGCCTTTGCAAAAATTGTTGGGGCTTCTGAAAAAAAAATAGGAGTTAAAACGATAATAGTTGATGCAGATGTAGAATTGGAAGAAGCCTTTGCAAAAATTGTTGGGGGTTCTGAAAAAAAAATAGGAGTTAAAACGAAAATAGTTGATGCAGATGTAAAATTGGAAGAAGCCTTTGTAAAATGTGTAGAAGCTTCTGAAAAAAATATAGCACGATAAACGAAAAAAGTTGATGCATTAACGAGGGGGGTTTATTAGATGTATTAAATTCCAGAGGTAATGTAAAGTTGGAAGGTAAGGATGTGGAACCGAAAGCACCTGATGAAAAATTAAGAGTAGGTGTTGTAAAGTGTGATTAGGGCGATGTAAAAGAAGATATATGGCTTGCGAAAAGAAAAGATAGGGTTGTAAAATAAATAAATAGGCTTGAAAAAAAATCAGCACGGCTAACGATAAGTGTTTTTGGGGATGTGAAACATGATGCACCTAATGTAAAGTTTGATTTCTGGATGTAAAAGAGAAATGTGTAGAAAAAATTTGTGTGTTTATAGAATAAAAAACCTGTCAGAAACCCTTCGACCTTTCGACTCCGCTCAAGGACCACTCCGCTAGGTACCGTTTCCTGACAGGTTAATCATATTAAAATCGCTTTATTGAGCTCCTTTGCGTTCTTTCCACATTTGATGAAAGTTCTTGGTGCTTACTATTGGTAAGGCTCTTCGTGAACCCCATAGCTTGCTGAATACAACTCTTAAAGCTTTGTTTTTTAAACTTGCGCTTCCGGTATCCATCATCCAGCGGTTAAGCATCACTTTTTTCCAGCCATACATCGTTGCTTTCTCAAAGAAGAGTGGTTTTACATGCTTTACAGCAAAATTTCTGTTTTCTAACAGCAATTCATGTAAAGGGATATTTACAGGGCATACTTCGGTGCATTTGCCACATAAGGAAGAGGCAAAACTTAAGTGTTTAAATTCTTGAACTCCTAATAAATGTGGGGAAATAACAGCTCCAATAGGTCCGCTGTAGGTAGTTTCGTAAGTGTGACCGCCTACATTCTTATATATAGGACAGCCATTTAAACAAGCGCCGCAGCGGATGCAACTTAATACGCGTCTTTGTTCTTTAAGTGCTAATATATCGGATCTTCTGTTGTCTAAAAGTACCACATACATGTCGGTAGGGCCATCAACTTCTTTGTCCTGACGAGGGCCGGATAAAATACTGTTGTAAGCTGTAATGTTTTGACCGGTACCATGTGTAGCTAACAAAGGTAGGAATAAGTCTAAATCCATGATTGATGGTATTAGCTTTTCGATGCCTACTATTGCTATATGTACTTTAGGGAATGCTACGCTCATCACTCCGTTTCCTTCGTTTTCGGTTACTAAAACAGCTCCAATATCAGCTATTAAGAAATTGCCTCCTGTTACACCTGCATCTGCATTCACAAACTTTTCTCTTAAAAGATGTCTAACAAAGTTTGCAATCTCAGTTGGAGTTGAATCTTTTTTAGTACCGAATTTCTGGTTGAATAACTCAGCAATATCTTCCTTAGATTTATGCATTACAGGAGTTATTATATGATAAGGTCTGTCGTCGGCCAACTGTACGATGTATTCGCCTAAGTCGGTTTCCAGAGAATTGATGTTATTCTCTTTGGCTACATGATTAAATTCAATTTCTTCGGTAATCATCGACTTTGACTTTACAAGATCTTTAACATCATATTTTCTAAGTATTGAAATTATCTCGGTCATTGCTTCTTTTCCGTCCTGAGCCCAGATTACTTTTCCACCTCTTTTAGTAAAGTTAAATTCGAACTCTACTAAATATTTATCCAAATCGTTAACAACTCTATGTTTTATATGAGCTGCACGTTTTTTAGCTAAATCGAGGTTCTTATATTGCTTTTTCCCGTTAATTACGGCTACATCATACTTAGCAATATTAAAATTTACGATCCTTCTATGTTCTAAATCGAAAGATTTTTTTTCTGAATCTATTAAAAACTTTTTGTTTTGTTCTGAAATCATAATTTAGTAATTAGAAATTTTCTCAACTCTTATTGAATGTCTACCGCCTTCAAAATCTGTATTTAAAAATAACTCTACTATTTCGAATGCCAATTTAAAATCTATAAATCTACCCGGCAAAGATAATACATTTGCGTCATTATGTCGTCGTGTTAATTCAGTTTGTTCCAAATCCCAGCATAAAGCCGCTCTTACAAACTTGTGCTTATTGGCTGTCATTTGGGCTCCCTGACCACTTCCGCAAATTATTATTCCTTTTTCGTATTCTTTATTATTAATAGCTTCGGCAAGGGGGTGTATAATGTCAGGATAATCGACACTTTCAGTTGATGGACATCCATAATCTTTTAGATTATAGCCAGCTTCCGTCATCTTAGTCATCAAAAACTCCTTTAATTCGTAGCCTCCGTGATCACTTCCTATAGCAATTATTTTCGTCTTGTCGAGCATTGTTAATATCTTTTTAGTTTACAAAAATACTCATAATTTTTGACATGCTTTATTATTAATGTACTATTAAGTTTTTTTTATTTTATTAAAATTTTAAAAGCTTACTTATCATTATTTTATTTTTATAACAATCCATTTGTTAATAAATGACTACTTTTGCACTTTAGTTGGTAATAACTTTTAGGAGTTATAAACAATTTGATAAAAAAATAGGTTTTAATAATAGTTACATTTACTTTTTAACATGTTTTGCACAAAAATTATGAATGGTTGATAACAGTTTTTTCCAGTATTAACAGCCTGTTGATAACTTTTTAATTTTCTGTTTTTAATTTAATTATAGAAGCATAACTTTTGTAAAACTTGTTAGTAAATAAATGTAAAAACATTATCGAACCACTTATTAACACTATTAACACACTATATATATTAAATAGATTTTAATTAATTAAAAAGAAATAATAATAATATGATTAATGATATTAACAATAATCAGAATTTGATTGCAAAGATAAAAAAAATAAAGGAAGAAAAAAATGCAGTCATATTAGCTCATTATTATCAGGTTGACGAAATACAGGATATTGCGGATTTTATTGGGGATAGTTTGGGCTTAGCTCAGAATGCTGCTAAAACGGATGCAGATATAATAGTTTTTGCCGGGGTTCATTTTATGGCCGAGACCGCAAAGATATTAAATCCTCACAAAAAGGTGTTGCTTCCCGACCTGGATGCAGGCTGCTCGCTGGCTGATTCGTGCCCACCTGATCGTTTTAAATCTTTTTTGGAGTTACATCCCGATCATACCGTTATTTCTTATATTAATTGCTCTGCTGATATCAAAACAATGTCGGATATTATTTGCACTTCAGGAAATGCTGTGCAAATAGTTCAATCGCTTCCCGAAAATGAAAATATAATTTTTGCTCCTGATAAAAATCTTGGTGCTTATATTAATAAAATCACAGGCCGAAATATGCTGTTGTGGGATGGTGTGTGCGAAGTTCATAATATTTTATCTAAAGAAAAGATAGTTGAAATGAAGATTATGAACCCGGATGCTCTTTTGATTGCACATCCGGAATGTGATGCAGCTATATTGGAGCTTGCTGATTTTATTGGTTCGACAACTGCAATGCTTAAGTTTACAAAAACTAATAATGCTTTAAGGTATATAGTAGCTACCGAAACCGGTATTCTACATCAAATGAAAAAAGATTCTCCTGAAAAGGAATTTTTGATTGTTCCGCAAGATGAAACATGTAATTGCAACGATTGTCCGTATATGAAGCTTAATACTATGGAAAAGCTTTATTTGTGTATGAAAAATGAACGTCCTGAAATTACTTTGCCTGCTGATGTTATCACCAAAGCTGAATTGCCTATCCGCAGAATGTTGGAGATATCGAAGAAATTGAATTTAATATAATAGAATAGGGGAGAGGCCTAACAAAAAATTTACGCAATAACATTATACTATTTAAATAAATAATAAAAAATCATGGAAACAGAAACAGGTTTTGATTTTAATGCTTATATAAATGAGCAAATGGCATTAATTAAAAAGGAAAGAGAAGAAATTATTGCAGATAGAAAGTTTATAGATAAAGAAAAAAGCACATTGGCTGCAGCAAAATTGAAATTTGAGGCGAAAATAAAATTGGATTATGTAAACTTTAAGAAAGAAAATAATTATTACGATATGATTAAGGACGAGCTTAAAGATATTGCTAAACTTAAACTTAAACTTAAGAATGAAATTTTTGAAGTAGATGAGCAAAAAAAGAAATTAGTTTTTAAAAATAAGAAAATAAAAGAAGAATTTGATAATATAGATAAGGAAAGAGATAAATTAGAGGCAGAAAAACAAGCATTTCAAAATGAACTTAAAGAGCTTGCTAAAATGAGAAAAGAAAATGAAGAACAGATTTTAAAGATTCAAAGAGATTATAAACAATTAGTGGATAAAAGGAAGAGTGAAAGCTAAAAATACATTTATAAAGATTTAAATCTTTATAAATGTATTTGTATTGATTAAATTAGTATTTTTGTTTTTTTTATTGAGGCTATAAAAAAGCTTATTTTTGAAGGAAAAAAGATACTAAAATTGGGAGTTAAAATTTACTTTACGTCATATCGTCATCAATTGTCTTTTGGTGATTGTACTTTCGCACGGCATATTTATATAATAGGAATGAAAAAGAAGGATTAGTGAACTAATTATTGTTTGATACCTTTATCACATTTGGTTTTTTAGGTAAGTTTTTATTGTATATAAAAGATATTATAACTTTAAAATAATATAAGGAAAAAAGATTAGAGGCTTTGATATGAATAATTAAATAATAATGAAAAGAGGTTGACAAATTAATAAAAAGAAGTGATGAATAATATTAAAGAAGTAAAAAAAAATATTGAAATAAGAGAGTTTATTTCTAATGTTAAAGAAATTAAAGCTGATATTTTTAATGAAAAGGAAAAAATTAAAGAAGAATATAAGAATATAAAAAAAGAATATCAGAAAATAGAACTTTATTGAAAAATGAAAATGAAAAACTGGCTAACCAAATAATAAGAGTTGAAAAAGAAAAGAAGTATTTTAATGATAAAAAAGAGCTTCTCAGAGGTGATATTATTGAATTGCAAAGAGTAAAAAACAGAATGCTTAGTCAGAAAAGGGCAATTATAAGGCGTTTTATTAAAAATAATAAAGTAAAAGTAAATGCTAAGCCAAAAGTCTATGTAATTAGAGAATTTGATATTGATTCGCAATAAAATTAAATACTAATTTAAATTTAAAAAAAGAAGCTGATTCCTTGTTAATGGAATCAGCTTCTTTTTTTGTATTGAATATTATTAATGTGATTCTATTAGTCTATATTTCTGTTGATATAAGTGGAATAGTCTTTAACAAAAGGTACGTAATCTCTATTCATCAACTCAGATGATATCATAAAGTCGGCAGAAGAACGATTACATGCGGTAGGGATGTTGTACAACACCGTTATACGCAACAATGCCTTGACATCAACATCATGTGGCTGGGCTTGCATAGGATCCCAAAAGAAAATAAACATATCGATATCGCCATTTACGATCATAGAACCCATTTGTTGATCACCACCCAAAGGACCTGATTTCAACTTAACGATTTCATGTTGCAATCTTTGACCTTTCTTCAAATCTTTAGTCATCATCTCTTCAACAAGCCTGCCGGTAGTTCCTGTACAGATAAGTTTGTGTTGAGATAGCACCTCTTTGTTCCATTCAACCCACTCCATGATGTCTTTTTTACGGTTATCGTGGGCAACAATTCCAATTCTTTTTAAAGGTTTCATTAGTTCTTATTATTTATTAAAGATATCTGCCTTATGACCGAAAGTACCTGAAAAAACAATTCCTTCAAGATCCTCTCTTACTCGGGGAGAATACTCAAGAATCCTAATTTTTTCGGGCAACAAGTCGGAATCACCGTAATGACCAACCGCAAGGATGGTAAGAGGCATATAATTTAAAGGAATCTGGAAAAGTTCCATCGCTTTGCCTTTATCAAAACCACCCATCTGATGCACAAAAAGATCTTCCTCGGTAGCCTGTAATGCAAGAGTAGCCACAGCTTGACCTACATCATAACTATAAGCTTCGTTTGGCTCATCATTAATGTTCATTTTGGTTTTACCGATAGCAAGAATCAACACAGGAGCCTTAGCCCAAATCTGATTAAACTCAACAAGGGTATCAAAAAGCTTTTGATGCGTCTCATCTTTATTAATCCCTATAATAAATCTCCAGGGCTGTTGGTTCATGCTCGAAGGAGCCCACCTGGCAGCTTCAAGAACACGCAATATTTTATCAAGTTCGATAGGTTCTTGCGAAAAAGCCCGGGCACTCCATCGCTGTTTTATAAGTTGATGTATGTCGTGATTAGTATGTGCATCTTTTTTCATTAAAATTTTATTATGTTTATGAGATTTTTGCTTTTAATTTCATTATTCTGCTAAACGCTAGTATAAGTTTATTATTATTGATGAATAAAACAATAACACTACTTAACAATTAATTTCTGAGTTACTCTATAGTTATTAGTTTTTAAAGTAACCATATAAACACCCTTGGCTAATTCGGCAGCATTGATAAAGAAGTTCTTCTTACCAGAGATATTACCTGTATAAATGTTTTTAATCTTCTTACCAATCATATCATAAACATCTAAAGTCGCATTAATGTTTTTAGTGGTCTCCACAGGAATGCAAGTAATGGCAGAAGCAGGGTTAGGATAAATCTTATCAAGATTAACTTTGGACAATTCGTTGACACCCTCATAATAGTTTATATTAAAACTCCAATAACCTGTAGGAGCTGTTATAGGTCTTATTTGGGTTTTACCCGAATTAGATGATGCATCTATATAATAATTTATAGTATTGTTTTGACCACTTATTAGAGTACTCGTTGGGATAGTAACCTGCCAATAGTTAGGTTCACCAGCTATTGAATCCATTGTATAGGTAGTAAAACCAGATGCAAGACTATTCTTTATATGTATTGTTGCCGATTGAATTCCAGAACGATGTTTGATGTAAGCTTTAAGATATATAGTTGATGTAACAGTACCGTCAATAATAGTATCTCTAATAGGGCGATGAACTATAAGAAGAGGGTCATTGGAGGCAATACAGTGCGTAATGCAATGAATAGCTCCACTTGCCGTGATAGATTGGTAGCAATTAATTGGAACTACATTGTATCCCGGAAGATTTTCCTGATATATCCTCTGAGCTATTGAATCATATTGTTTGTAATAAGTAGGATAAATAAAAGTTTTATTAACAAAAACGCCATTAGTATAAGTAAGGTAATATCCTCCGTTGTCAGGATAGGTGTAATTATAAGTAGAATCAGGAGGCATAGGGATTCTTACGATACGATAAGGAGTTCCGAAAGGAGATGTGTAAGTTGCTTGTAGATACGCGATATTAGCTTCTATTTGTGGACCGTCAGCAACTCCACTTGGGTACAGTCCAACCAAAAGGGTTTCTTCATCTAATAATTTCATGTGCATATCCAAATGATGAATGCCATCATAAGGCAAGGTATCGAACATTATGTAACGATTAATACCCAAATAATGCTTAGCTAAAGTATCTATGTTTGCCTCTGTAAGGTTTTGTCCGTAAGTACTCGCAGGGCTGTTTTCAAGAGTTATCAGATGAGATGAGAAAGCCGTACCTATTCCGTCAGCTATCCAGTTACCACCGGTTGCCACTAACTTATTAGGAGCAGCTGTCATCTCATATAAAGGAATACCTGTAAACTTAGTCATTGTACGGGCAAGAGTATCATCTTTAGGACGAGGACGATTGTAAGTCCAGTCAACAAGCAATAAAGAATCCACATCATTAGTGTAAACATTATTAGCACCATAATCTCTAACCCACACACTGTTGAATGGAGCTATCACATAACGCACATTCGTTAAATCAACACCTCCCGAAGTCAATGAGGTTTTTACGGATGAGGAGTCTGAGCATACAATATAAACCTTACATTCACTAACTGCGTTCCTTACAATCTCCCTAAGGATAGATGTGTACGTAGTCCAAGTGATGACTAATGCATCTATTTCCTCCCATTCAGCAGCAACTCTAACATTTGAGATAGGTGGAGTCATAATGCCACTTTTAAGATTTGGTTGCATGTAATAATCATGCATCATCAGCTTTTCCTGTGGGGTAAGAGATATAGGTAAATCCTGTTGGCTGTAAACGTTTACAAACCCAAACACTAACATTAAGAGAACTAATTGTTTTCTTATCTGTTTACTATAGTTATTTTTCATACCTTTGCAAATTATAATTTGAGGTGTAAAAGTAATAAATAAACTCAATAACAACACATAAATTTTAGTTAAATTATGATTAACGACATAGAGATAATGTCACCGGTTGGTTCTTATGAGTCTTTAATGGCTGCAATTCAAGGGGGAGCAGACTCTGTATATTTTGGAGTTGGTCAATTGAATATGCGTGCCAAGTCATCTAATAACTTTAGTATTGATGATTTGATAAATATATGCGGCATCTGTAAAGAAAATAATATTAAATCATATCTTACTGTTAATACTATTATTTACGATCACGAAATTGTAGAAATGAAAAAGATAGTTGATGCTGCCAAAGCTTATGGAATTACTGCTATTATAGCATCTGATATGGCGGTGCTTAACTATGCTAACAGTATTGACATGGAAATTCATATTTCTACACAATGTAATATTACCAATTTAGAAGCTGTTAAGTTTTATGCTCACTTTGCTGATGTGATGGTTACTGCCCGTGAATTAAGTTTAAAGCAAGTTGCGGAGATAATAGAACAAATCAAGCTCCAGCAAATTAAAGGTCCCAAAGGAGAGCTAATAAAGAT
>Ga0316231_1002691_pt1 | contig 16566 bp, 15 predicted proteins | sample TBH18027metaG_FD_206002 | JGI IMG/M metagenome (GOLD analysis project Ga0316231, IMG submission 206002) | Freshwater microbial communities from Trout Bog Lake, Wisconsin, USA - TBH18027 | ecosystem: Environmental > Aquatic > Freshwater > Lake > Hypolimnion/Profundal zone | place: USA: Wisconsin...
TTGCGGCCCTTTACAAGTCACGCTGGCAGGTCGAATTGTTTTTCAAATGGATCAAACAACACCTGCGCATCAAAGCCTTCTATGGCACCTCAGACAACGCCGTCCGTGTTCAAATCTGGGTCGCCATCACCATTTACGTCCTGATTGCCATCATCCGCAAACGAGCCAAGCTGCCACACAGCCCCTACACGCTTCTACAGATACTGAGCGTCACGCTTTTCGAGAAAACGCCCATTTTTCAGGCCTTTACCGAACATCAGCCTCCACCGGAAACACCTGCTATGCTGAATCAGCAATGTTTTCCGGGGTTTTTAACCGGACAGTAGTGATATAGTATAAATCATCATGTGTGCCTTGAAAAGGCTGTTTTTGGTCTGTCGTTTTCAGACTCGATTCCGCGATTTCCGTCGCCCGTGTCAAGCTGCTGCGCTAGTATGGGCACGAGTTGTCGCGCGCATGAAAGAACTTGTCCGTGCATGATGATTGCAAACAGGCCTGTGAAACAGTCTGGTGCGCCATTCCCGTGTTTAATCACGGCGCTACAGTGCGCGCCGTGGCTCAAGCCTGCCGTTCCAAACTTTCGCATGTCGTTGTGGTGGATGATGGCAGCACGGATGTGGATGTCGGCGCCCTGCTCCCTGACCTGAATGTCATCCGCCATTCCCGCAACCAAGGCAAGGGCCAGGCGCTGTTGACTGCTTTGCGTTATGTGCATGCGCACGGTGGACGCGCCATGATCACGCTGGATGCGGACGGGCAACATCATCCGGACGATATCGAGTCTCTGCTGGCGACGATTGTCGCCGATCCGGACGCGCTGGTCATTGGCGTACGCCACATGAATGCGCCGACCGTACCGTCTATAAGCCGACTGGGGATGCGCCTTTCAAACTTCTGGGTGAAGCTGGAAACAGGCGTTCAGATTCTGGATTCGCAAAGCGGATTTCGAGCCTACCCTGTGGAAGCGATGCTGCGACTGCCACTCCACGGACACCGCTACGAATTTGAGACAGAAATCCTCGTCAAGGCGATTTGGTCCGGCGTGCGAATCAAACAAGTGGACGTGAGCGTGACTTATGCCGAAAAAGGCATGCGCCAGTCACACTTCCGAAAAGGCATGGACACGTTGCGCATTATCGCCTGCCATCTCCCCCTGCTCTGCCGCAGCCTCTGGATGCGAAAAAGACGCACAGCAAAGATCATTTTTCAGACACCGCGCGCATGAGCGCTGCCAAACGGTCGATCTCGTCCCGGGCTTCCCGTTTTTCCACATCCGGCAGTCCGGCATAAAAGGGAATCAAAGGCTGGATGGTTTGACGCACGGTATCGCGATATCCCTGGCGCAGCAATGTTTCGGCCAGCGCCAGCCGCGACTGAGCCAGACCGGGATTACGCGCCAATGCCAGACGCACCAACTGCTCGGCATGGACGCTTTCGCCATCCTTCAACGCCTGTTCCGCAGCATCAAGGAGCGGATCGGGATTGCGCGGGTCCTGAGCAGCCACGCGAAGAAGAGTGGGCAGGTTGCTGCCAGTCGTTGAAGTGAATGCCAGATCCGGCCCAGACCGGAATGCGCACATCACGCCTGCAATCGCCGCGAGCAACAGAACGCACATTGGTGCCAGACTCCAGTTCCACCACAAGCGCCATCTGGAGAATGGAGGCTTCTGGACAGCGAAAGGTGTCGTGTCGCGCGCGAGGGCCAGTCCGGCCAGAAACCCAAACCAGCAACTGCCCGCCGTTTCAAGCAACCCAAAATCGAAACATTCATGCAGGAGCATCACGCAACATCCAGCCATCGCCGCGCGCGTCTGCCATGATCGGCGATTGGTTTTCCTGAGCCAACAGGCGAGACAAAACAGCGCCAGCAGCGCGCCCACAACTCCGGTCGTCACCGCCCATTCCACCAGACAACTATGCGCATAGGTGTAATCAACCCGCTGCAGCCAATTCTGATGCGGCCCCATGGCGCGATTGAAACAACCAAATCCAAACCCGGTCAACGGACGTTCCAACCACGCATGCCAACCGGCGCGCCACATCAAGAACCGTTCGCCAACCGGATCGCCGCGCGTCAAAACACCCGGTGTGCCCAGCAACCAATAGGGCGCCATCACAACAAAAGCCAGCGCCACAGCCATCACGCGGCGGCGCGTGTCACCGCGCAAAACAGTATGAACAGACTGGCCCGCGCCGGACGTGGATGCGCGCCCGAGGACGACCGCAACGACCAGCAAGGCCGCCGGTCCAGATCCGGACAGCGTGGCCGCCAAAGCGGACATGAGAACAAGCGCATTGAGCAACCCGGCTAAAGATGGCCGCCGCACATACGCCAGAAAGGCAAAGGGCGCCATTCCTTCCAGCAGATACGCCAAATGATCCGGATTGGTCAGCGGCCAATGGGCGCGACCGATGGCCTGCCAGTGCAGCGGGGCGGGAAACACGCACAATTCCCGTCCCGCCAGTTCCACCAGTGCGCCGCTGGCCAGCACCCCGGCCACAATCGCCAAACCGCTCAGAAGCGCGGTGGATCGCAGATATCCGCAGCGGCGGGCAGCAAAGAAAGCCAGCAGACCGGGAGCGATCCGCCATACAGCGCCCAGTGTAACCAGAGGCTGGGTTGACCAGCACAGCCCTGCAACGACCCAGGAAGCCCATGCCAGCAACCCGACATCCAGCGCGTCGTTGGATACAGCCGTGCGTCTTTTTGACAAGAAAATCACGGCCATCCAACTGAAGGCCACCAGCAGCGCGCCCATAGCGGAGCGTAGTGCCGGCACAAGCGGCAACAATGCCGGCCAGGCCAGAGATGCGGCGGATAGCCAAGATTTACGTTCCGGAGACATCGGCTGAAGTTTCGATGTTTGGCGGCGGATTGTCCAGTTGGAACGCGCCAAAACGGTGCGTCATGAAGCGACATTACTCGCCGATAATCTTAACCAACACCCGCTTGCGACGCATGCCGTCGAACTCACCGTAGAAAATCTGTTCCCAAGGACCGAAGTCCAGTTTTCCCGCAGTCACAGCCACCACAACCTCGCGGCCCATGATGGTGCGCTTCAAGTGCGCATCGGCGTTGTCTTCCGCGCCATTGTGCAAGTATTGTGCATGCGGTTTTTCAGGAGCCAGTTTCTCCAGCCAAGTCTCAAAGTCGGCATGCAGCCCGGATTCGTTGTCATTGATGAATACACTGGCGGTGATGTGCATCGCGTTGACGAGGCAAAGACCTTCGCGAATTCCACTTTCGTGGAGACAGGCTTCGATCTGTGGCGTCATGTTGACAAGTCCGCGCCGTCGCGGAACTTCAAACCAGAGTTCCTTGCGAAATGATTTCATACGTCCCTTTCATAAATGAGATCTACCCTGCTCTTTTCGACAAAAAAACGGGTGCGCGGCACGCCGCACACCCGTCATCACATACATTTCCGCAAGACCGTTACGCGGCACCAAGCTGATAGCGCATGAAGCGCGTGATGGTCAGCGTGTCGCCAACCTTCTTCGCAGTTTCGTTGACCAGTTGCGTGATGGTCTGTTTGGGCTCCTTCACGAATGGCTGGTCCACCAGGCAGGCCTCGGAGTAGAACTTCTTGATCTTGCCTTCGAGAATCTTCTCCACGACGTTGGCCGGCTTGCCCTCGATCTGCTTGCGATAGATGTCCTTCTCGCCCGCGATGATCTCCGCCGGAACATCCTTGTCCTTCAGCCAGCGCGGCGAAGCAGCCGCGATCTGAAGGGCCAAATCATGCGCCAACTCGGCAAACGCCGGGTTGGAAGCAGTCTCGGCCTTGGCGCAAGTCACCTCGACCAGCACGCCAACCTTGCCGCCCATGTGGATGTAGGACTCGACAAACCCGTGGCCAGCGAGCACAAAGCGCGCGACGCGGCGGATTTTCACGTTCTCGCCCGTGGCCGCCACGATGGCGGACAGATCGTCCTTCATCGTCTCAGCCACCTGCTCGTCGCCGCCGAGAACCTTGGCGGCAACGACGTTGGCGAACTTTTTGAAGTTGTCGGTCTTGGCCACGAAGTCGGTCTCGCAGTTGACCTCCACCAGCGCCTTGGTCCTGGCATCTGCGGTTGCCACTGCTGTGACGACGCCCTGGTTGGCTTCCTTGTTGGCGCGCTTGACCTGGATGGCCTGGCCGCGTTCACGGAGGAGCTTGATGGCTGCCTCCATGTCGCCGTTGGTCTCGGTCAGAGCCTTCTTGCAATCCATCATCCCTGCGTTCGTACGGTTTCGCAGGTCCGTGATCAGTGCCGCGGTAATATCGGCCATGGTTCTATTCTCCAAAAGTTGTTAGCGATTGAATCAAGCCTCGGTTGTTTCGACAGCAGGCGCGGCGGCAGGCGCAGTCTCAACGGCTGACGCGCGCGCGGCGACCGCATCTTTGGCGGCGCGGGCGGCGGTGCGGCGCTGCTTGGCCAGCTTGGCCTTGGCGCCGTCGCTGTCATCATCGCCCTTATCGGAGCGGGCCTTGCGAGTCGCGCGCTCGGAGGCTTCATTGGCGGCGCGCTCGGCTTCGACCTGGCGAATCTTCTCAGCCGCGATGCGGCTATACTGGTCAGCCGCTTCCTTGATCACCTTTGCAAAGGCGTCAGAGATCAGCTTGATGCCGCGGATGGCGTCATCATTGCCCGGAATCACGTAGTTGATCGGGTCCGGGTCGGCATTGGTGTCCACAATGGCGATCAGCGGAATGCCGAGGCGCTTGGCTTCCTGCACGGCGATCTTCTCGCGGCAGATATCCACCACGACGAGCGCGGCCGGCAACTTCTCCATGTCCGCAATACCCGAGAGGTTCAGCTCCAGCTTGTCCAACTCGCGGCGAAGGTTTGAGGCTTCCTTCTTGTGGATGGAAAGCTGGCCGTTGTTGTTGCGCGCCATGGTTTGAATCTGGCGCATGCGCTTCACGCTGCGGCGAATAGTCTGGTTGTTCGTCAGCGTACCGCCCAGCCAGCGCTCAGTCATGTAAAACTGACCGGAATCCTGCGCGGCCTGCTTGACCACATCCTGCGCCTGTTTCTTGGTGGCGACAAAGAGCACGCGTCCGCCACGAAGGGCGATTTCGCGCAAAAAGGCCGCAGCCTCCTCGATCAGCGTCAGCGTCTGGGTCAGGTCGATGATGTGAATCCCGCTGCGCTTGTCGAAGATGTAATGCTTCATCTTCGGGTTCCAGCGCTTGGTCTGGTGGCCGAAATGCAGGCCGGCGTCCAGAAGATCCTTGAGCGTGAGACCGGTGAGAGTCGTGGCCGGTGTGTCCATGTCTATCCTTTGAACCGTTGTGGAAACCAGATCCGGCATGGCATGACGCCAAACCGAATTCATAGCCGGTTTCCGGTTAATCCGCTTTGCCTGATTCGCCGTGCGGCGGACAGGTCGTTCGCTTCCGCGTCACCCCGTCACTAGACCAGGTGCGCTCCGGAGTCAGAGACTATAGCGAAATGGGACTAGCCATGACAAGCGGCAAAAAAAGCATCGAATCGCGGTTTTCGATGTCTCCCATGCAAATGCATCCATCCATGCCTCTCTTCAGACCCGCCCAAAACGATAAAAAGACCTTCTGCGTATTCATTTGCTTATTTCTTTTGACTCCTCAAATCAATTCGGGCATTCTATATTTCTTCGTTTGTTGGAACCCTTTTGTCCGGAGATGACATGAGCGATCTGGTTGCGCAACTTGACCGTTTGGCGACACCCCACGTAGCACCCCCGTTGGACCCCGGTTTTCGTCCTGCAAGCCTTTGGTGCAAAGCCTTTCACGCGCTGGTGAAGTCCAGCGGCAAAGCTGTGAAGATCGGCCTTGCCATCGGTCGTTCGGATGGCACCGTTTTCCGTCTGGACACCGAAATGCTCCCCTGGTCGGACGCCTCCGCAGCCGTCAACACCTACCATGTCGAGCGTCTGATCAAGTATCAGCTCTGGATGAAGGGCGGTTCGCGCGTCTGGATCGCCGGCTGCGTTCCGCTCGCCGCAAAGATTGCCGAAATCTATTCAGCCACCGGCAGCCGCGCATTTGACGCCAACCTCATGGGCGATCGCGTGTTCGGCGAGCCGTTTCAGGTGAAGGCGTGCGGTCTCGATGATCTCCCCGCCGCTTCCGAACCGACCGTTTCCATCGGCGGCAACTGGAAGGGTTGCCGCATCGGCTTTGATCTGGGCGGAAGTGATCGCAAGTGCGCCGCTGTGATCGACGGCAAGACCATTTTCTCCGAGGAAGTCCCCTGGTCCCCCGTGCGCGAGAAGGACTGGCATTATCATTGGAACGGCATTCAGGACTCCATCACGCGCGCCGCCGCGCACATGCCGCGCGTGGATGCCATCGGCGGCAGTTCTGCCGGCATTATCGTGAACAACGAAGTGCGATCCGCCTCGCTCTTCCGAGGCCTCTCGACCGAGGATTTTGACCGTCATGCGCGCACGATGTTCTCCGAGCTCGCCAAAACATGGAAAGTGCCGTGCGTCGTCATGAACGATGGCGAAGTCACCGCGCTCGCCGGCACCATGGGACTCAATGACAAGCCGGTTCTCGGCATGGCCTTTGGCACCAGCCTCGCGGGTGGTTATTGCACACCGCAGGGCACGCTCACAACCTGGCTGAACGAACTCGCGTTCGTGCCGCTGGACTACCGCATCCATGAGGCCCCGCGCGACGAGTGGTCAGGCGATGTCGGATGTGGCGCGCTCTACCTCTCGCAGCAAGCCGTCGGTCGCCTTGCCCCGCATGCAGGCATCGAATTCCCCGATTCTGTCGGTCTTCCCGAACGTCTGGCCGAGACCCAGAAACTCCTCCAGCGTGGCGACGCCCAGGCCCGCCAGATTTTCGTCTCCATCGGCCGCTACCTCGGCTACGCCGTGGCGCATGCCGACAGCTTCTACGCGCTCAAGCGCATACTCATCCTCGGTCGCGTAACCTCCGGCGATGCCGGCACCATCCTGATCGAGGAGGCGAACAGCGTGTTGAAGAAGGAATTTCCCGAACTGGCCGCACGCGTCATCATCAGCGTCCCCAGCGAGAAAGAAAAGCGGCATGGTCAGGCCATGGTGGCCGCCAGCCTCCCGCCGGAAAAGTAACACCCCATAACTGGAATTAAAGCAATGACCTTTCACAAAACAACAGCCGACCTTTTCATCCCGGATGGCTCCGATCCCATCCTCGCCATGTCGCGCGTAACCCATCTGGGCATCGGCGCGCACCAGGACGACATCGAGTTCAACAGCGTGCAGGGCGTGCTGGAATGCTTTGGCCGCGTGGACCGTCCCTTCGGCGGCGTGATCTGCACAAATGGCGCAGGCTCGGCCCGCATCGGCCCCTATGCATGCGTTTCAAACGAAGAGATGATTCGTCTCCGCCGCAACGAGCAGCGCATGGCTGCTGGCATCGGCCACTATGGATTCATCGCCCAGCTCTCCTACTCCTCCGCCGAGACCAAGGCCCCTGGCGCGCCGGATCTTGTCGCAGACCTGGTCTCTATCCTCAAGGCCACCCAAGCCCAGGTCGTCTACACCCACAACCTCGCGGACAAGCACGAAACCCACGTCGCCGTTGCCATGGCTACCGTCGCCGCCATCCGAAGCCTCCCCAAGAACAAGCGCCCCACCAAGCTCTACGGTTGCGAGTCCTGGCGCGATCTCGACTGGGTGACGGACAATGAGAAGGTCGTCTTCGATGTCAGCATCCGCCAGAATCTGCAGGCTGCGCTCATGGGCGTCTATGACTCGCAGATCGCAGGCGGTAAACGCTACGACCTCGCCTGCGCCGGCCGCCGCCGCTCCAACGCTACCTTTTTGGAGTCCCACGAGGCTGACAAGACCGAACTGGCCTCCTTTGCCATGGATCTCACCCCCTTGATCGTAGATGACGATCTCGACGTCATCGAGTATGTTATAGGTTTCATCCACCGATTTGAGGCCGATGTGCGCGTCAAGCTGGCAGCCCGCCTGCCCAAGCGGAACAAAGGCTGAGTGAGGTACGCGCAGGCGGATGTCTGTGCCGGACACCAACATAAACAGCAAAGAGCAGAGAAGAGCGAAGAAAGGACGAGTATCCATGAAGGTTGAATTCTACGGACACGTGCGCCAGTACAACAATATCAAGAAGGAAATTGATGACGTCATGCAGCAGGTGCTGCTGAGCGGCCAGTATGTGAATGGCCCCATGCTCAAACAGTTTGAAAAGGAACTCGCCGCCTATACAGGCCACAAGTACGCCATCGGCGTGGGCAATGGCACGGACGCCATCTGGCTGACGCTCATGGCCCTCGGCATCGGCCCCGGCGACGAAGTCATCACGCACCCCAACACATTCTTCGCCACTGCCGAAGCCGCCTGGATCGCGGGCTGTTCCGTGGTGTTCGTGGACTGCGACCCCAAGACGCGCTGCATCGATCCCAAGAAGATCGAAGCCGCCATTACGCCCAAGACCAAGGCCATCATCCCGGTCCACCTCTATGGCCAGTGCGCCGACATGCCGGCCATCTGGAAGATCGCGGAGAAGCACGGTCTGAAGGTGATTGAAGACAACGCCCAGGGTATTGACGCCCATGGCGACACCTTCAAGCAGGGCGACCGCTCCGCAGCAGTCACCACGAGCTTCATCATCCAGAAGAACCTCGGCTGCTTCGGCGACGGCGGCGCGATCTACACGAATGACCCCGCCATTGACGCCAAGGTGCGCAAGCTGCGCAGCCACGGCTCGACCCAGCGCGACCACCACTCCTACGGCTTTAACAGCCGTTTGGATGACCTGCAGGCCGGCGTGCTGAGCGTCAAGCTGCGTCACCTGAAGTCCTACTCCGACGCCCGCATCAAGTGGGCCGCGCGCTACACCGCCGCGCTCAAGGGCTGCAAGGCTGTCACGCTGCCGACCGCCGTCCCCGGCTATCGCCATGTGTGGCACCTCTACATCCTGGAGGTCAAGGATGCCGCCAAGCGCAACAGCATGGTGGAATTCCTCAACAAGAACGGCGTGGACGCCAAGACCCACTATTCGATCGCCATCCACAAGCAGGAAGGCTATCCGTGGGGCAAGCAGGCGCGCATCGTCGGATCGGTTACCGAGGCTGAGAAGAACGCGGCTTCGGTCATCAGCCTCCCGATGTTCCCCGAAATGACTGCGGACGAAGTGGATTACGTCATCGCCAAGGTCAAGGAATGGGACGCTGCCAACGCGTAAGCGACGGCTCTCATGGGTGTCAGGGTCGTTTGCGACCCTGACACCTCATCACCCTCCCCCGTATCTCTCATCAATCCTCGTTCCAATATCCGACCCCCAACCCCAGGCATCCTCATGAGCAACCAGAAATATCGCGTTGTCGTTGTCGGCATGGGCAAGCGTGGCATGCATCACGCCACAACCTTCCACGCCAACCCCCGTTTTGAAGTCGTCGGCATCTGCGACATTGATGCTGCCCGCCTGGAGGCCGCCAAGGTCAAATTGGGCAATCCCAAGACCGGCACAGACGCCGCCAAGCTGGCCGCCGAGGTCAAGCCGGATGTCTTCTGTTTCTGCACCCTGCCCAATCTCCGCGTTCCCATGATCGAAGCCGCTGTGAAGAGCGGCGCCAAGCTCGTTGCTTTTGAAAAGCCCGTTGCCCTCACGTCCATTGAGGCCTTCAAGATGAAGGCTCTTCTTGACGGCGCAGGCGTCAAGGCTGTTGTCAGCCACCAACACCGTTATGGATCTCACTACCAGAAGATCAAGCAGATCGCAGCCAGCGGCGCGCTGGGCCGCATCCACACCGTCTATGGGTCATCGACCGGCTGGATGACGCACATGCTGAGCCACCTTATTGACTACGCCCGCTGGTACACCGGAGAGCCCGAGGCCGAATGGGTTATGGCGCAGGCCGCCGGACGCATCAAGTTTGCCGACAACCACCCCTCGCCCGACTACATCGCCGGCGTGGTCCAGTTCGCAGGCGGCATCCGCGGCTGGTTTGAAGCTGGCGCAGGCGCTCCGGATCAACCCGAAGTGGCCAAGTGGTGGGGCAAGAACCGCATCGGCGTCCAAGGCACCGAAGGATTTGCCGAGGTTCTGACCAATGGCGGCTGGCGTGCACTTTCTCGTCGCGACGGCTACCAGAGCGGCGACGGCGCGATGAACTACGAAGCCGACATGCCTCCCTACATTCAGGACATGGCCGACTGGCTGGATGGCAAGGCCGTTCATCCGTGCAACTTTGCCTCCGCGTACAAGGGATTTGAAATCATGGCCGCGATGCAGCGCTCCGCTGCGCAGGGTGGCCAGGTGGCGCTCCCACTGACCGCGCCCGCAGACGAGCAGGCGCTTCTCAAGTCCGTTGTCGCCGAACGCACGGTTCTGGTTTCAGATCCGGTGAACAAGAAAGAGTTCGGCCTGGTTTAAAAGGGTTGCGGGGTTCCAGCACACGCTGCCGGTTCCTGAATCCTGTGTTGGAGCCCTGAAACAGACATGACCGTCATTGTACAACCGACCATTGCCGAGGCGGCGCGAGTGGCTGCGCAAAAGATCGCGCAGGCCATGCGCAAAAAGCCCAATCTCGTCCTGGGCCTCGCGACCGGCAGCACGCCGCTCCGCCTCTACGAAGAGCTCATCCGTCTCCACAAGGAGACCGGCCTCGACTTCAGCCGTGTGACCACGTTCAATCTGGATGAATATCTGGGGCTGCCGCCGGATCATCCGGCTTCCTATCGTCGGTTCATGCAGGACAATTTTTTTTCAAAGATCAACCTCAACCCCAACCATACCTTTGTCCCTGACGGCCTGACCCAGGATATCACCCGCCATTGCCGCGAGTACGAGGCGCTGATCAAGTCCTGTGGCGGGATCGATATTCAGGTGCTGGGCATCGGCTCGGACGGCCACATCGGCTTCAACGAGCCCACCTCCTCGCTCGCATCCAGAACCCGCGACAAGGCCCTCGCCGAGCAGACGCGGCGCGACAACGCCCGCTTCTTCGCTTCCCTGGATGAAGTGCCGCATGGTTGCATCACCATGGGCATTGGCACCATTCTGGAAAGTCGCAAGTGCCTGCTCCTCGCCTTTGGCCAGAACAAGGCGCGCGTGGTGGCTGAGGCGGTGGAAGGTCCGGTGACTTCGATGATCCCCGCATCCGCGCTCCAATTTCACGCTGATGCGTCCTTTATCGTGGATGAGCCTGCCGCGGCGAATCTTAAGCTCCGCGCCTATTACGACCAGGCTTTTGCCAACGAACTGCTGGGCTCCTAAAACCGGCGATCAGGCCAACGAAACCATATGGCTGGTGGTCAACGTCTGCCGCTTGGCGCAGGCTTCCACGCGCGTAACCAGCAACTCCACGATGCACCGCGCGATCTCCTTGGGCAAAAGCCGGTCCATGTGGAATGTCACGTCGTACAGGGCAGGATCGTCAATCTCGCGCCGATAATGCTCCCGCAACAGCTTCGCCCGGTCCGCATCCTGAGTATGAATCAACTTGCGGGCGGCATCGATTGAGAGATTCTCCGCCGAAGCCATGCGCGCCACGCGGTGCGCCTCGCTGCCGATCAACCTCACGCGCACGCCAGGACCCTTGATCGCCAGCGCCTCCGGCGCAGCGGCTGAACCCACGACCACCGTGCGGCCCGTTTTCAGAAGAAAGCGCGTGACATCGCCCACTTTCCTCCGAAGCTCATCCTGCTGCGACTGACCCACCAGCATCTCATAAAACATCTGGCGCAACTGCGTCTCGCCATAGTGCTCCGAAACCAGCGTCTCGAGCGTGGCCGGCACATGTCCCGCCTTGACCATCCACGCACAGAGCTGCTGATCCAGAAGCTCCCACCCATGGTTCCAGCCCTTGTCCGGCATGTCGTCCAACCGCGCAATGATGGCGCGCGCGACCTCGTGGGAAGTCAGACCATCCAGACGCGTCAGCGTCACAAACGGCTGATTTCCTTCCGGGACATCCAGATCTTCCTTGCGGGCGAGATATTTTTTCAGGGCTTCAATAACCACGCTCATGACAAATCCTCTTGCGATGGGTTTCTGGCATCCGCGCCTGTATCCAACTGCCGCATGCAAATCCAATTTATTTTCACACTCCTGCGCGTGCGCGACAAGAGCAAAACCCATTTCTTTTCCATGCGCATCCCAAGGAATGGTTTTGACTTCGGCCACAGATTCGTTACAGTAGCCGACGTCTCACGTCCGGGGAGTAGCGCAGTCTGGTAGCGCGTTTGGTTCGGGACCAAAAGGTCAGGGGTTCAAATCCCCTCTCCCCGACCAGTTTTGAAGCTAAAAACCTCGTTTCCTATATGGAAATTGAGGTTTTTTGCTTTTCAGACAAAAACAGGCAACTTGCTGAAACTGGGCGAAACGGGGGCCAAAAAGCACACACAACCAAGGCGGAAATGGGATCAGAATGGCTATTTTCGTAGGGTTGAGAGCCGGATCAAACCCGGATTACCCCATCGGATGCTGTCCAACAGAACGCGTGTCTTGGACAAGAGAGGGAACAGACAACGTCGAAATAAGACAAGTTAGCAAAACCAAGACAAATCTCGACCAATTAGAAGTTCTGTCATTTCGGCATTGTGGGTGCCTTTCATCGGGATCAGTCGGGTATTAAATCCGTGCTTTTGCGCTAGCATCTTCACCTCAACTGAATCGTCATAAGTGAGCAAAAAATCACCCGCAACATGTTCCATCAACGAAAAGATTTTTTCGTGGTCAACCTCGCTATGAGTGTAAAGGCGTGAGCCTGCTTTTTTCCCGCCAACGGTATACGGCGGATCTACGAACCAAACCGCCGTCTTGCACTTTTGGTGCTGCTTAATCGCGTCAAATGCGCTCCCATGGATAAATTCTATCTTTTGCTTTGCGAAGTCTATAGTCCTAATCCGTTTTGCGAGCGTTGACGGATACCATCTGGACAGCACACCCTTTCCGTTTTCACCCTGATTCAAGAAACTCGTCCCCGCAGCAAGAATTCCGCCGTGCATTGTGCGGTTTTTAACAATCGTACGAAAGGCAATCTCTTTAGTTTCAGTGGGTGATGCGGCCACTATTTTTCTAGCTGCATCCAAAGACATCCCAAAATTTTCAATTCGAGTCGCCAGCCATTCAGCATCACCATTGATAATTGTTTTCCAGACTGCGGCAACTTCGTCATCGAGTTCAACCATTAAGACCTTTTCAACAAGGTTTTCCATGGCTGCCGTCAATGAAACAATGGCGCCTCCAACAAAGGGTTCAATAAAGAGTTTGGGTTTTTGGGGAAGCGAAGACAACCATTTCCGAATTTGTGGAATCAACCAAGTCTTACCACCTGGGTAACGAAAAGGACTCCGCTGTGGAACGGATGCAACATTGACGGTTCTGAGCGATAATTTCTCAGAAAACAGGTCTATGTCGTTAAGCGCGTAACTTGTCATCGCAGTGAAGTCAATTGTTCGTTTGTTGGAGAGGTGTCGAGCTTCTCATCCAACTTGACCTGGAGTGATTCAAGAAAATCTTCGAGTTTCCCCGGTTTCGACTGGGTGATTTTAAGCAAGGATGGAGCAAACTTGGTGAAAACCTTGTCAACAAGTTTGAGCTTGAACCTATCTCCGCTTGCGTTTAAGTCGTAAATCATCCATGCAATTTCGGCGTCTTCCTTTTTGACTCCTTTGATTTTCGGGAGGGTAGCAAAAAAATGTTTGTCCAGCGCAACAACTGACTTTTTGCCCCAAGCATTCAGAATGCCACCTTTATAGATCAACTGTGGGGCAAGGCGTTTTCTAGAAGACGACAAAAAATCCGCACGAGGAAAATTTTCCTCGTTTGTCCAATCCATATTTTTATGTTTGGTGGGATCACTCATATAGTGCTGAAATGGATTCCGCACATTGCCGCTGATATAAACCGCTTGAACCTCAAGAGCACCAAAATCCAGAATTTTCCCGCCATGGTCATATGATGCAAGAACGTGGTCTATGTTCCCTGCCGCACCGCCATTCTTGTCTTTGAGTCGAATCTCGCTAAGGGTTGTCCACCTTGCGTCTGGTTGAAAAATAAAGTCTGCCGCATCCGTGGCAATAATCCAGTCCTCGCGAAACCGGATAGGGCAGGTGATAATCCGGCATTCGCCCTCAAAAATCGAACATACTCCGAGAGGGTCTTTCTGCTTATCTTTGGTGCAATTTGGCACCTTGTTGTTGAACGGGCACAGTTTGGAGCGTCTGTACCTGTTTGCTTCTGGGCTCGTGTCGCCAATACGAAACCCAAAAACTTCGGCCATCGGCTGTTTGAGATTGTTAGAAGGGTGACTCATGCCAACTATGGTAGCAAATTTCGGTTTTTGTCAAAATGTAATCATCATTTAAACGCATAAAATGCATGTTTTATTGCAGTGCCTTGAATTTGTTTGTCGAAATCGCGCCCGGACGGCGAATCTCAACACAAGCCAGAATAGTAAGTCAGATAAAGCTCTAGCCATACGTCAGCGAGACCGAAACTCCGTGTTCCCCGCACCCACGACCAAACCGAGTGTCAGATTGGGTGAAATGTCGCGCTCCACACCCACGGCCACGCCTTGATAATACCCCGACTCATTCCAGCGTCCGGTTTCCGGGCAGTACCCCCTCGCGTGGAACACACCCGCCTCAATGACGGCGGATGTGCGATAGGGAAAAGATGTCCTGAATATCCCGTCATTCTCAAAACGGTTCGTCACCGCAGGACCAGCCAAATCAAAATCCGCGTATTGCGCGTGGTTGGTCGGCGCATCACCTGAGAGCCAGAACGGATTCAATGCCACTGCGTTCGTGCCTGCGCTGTTTGTTGCCGTCACACCGGGCACGTCATTTGTGACTCCGCATGCGTCATCCCCTGCCCGCGCGGAAAAAACCATCGCCAGCGACACCACAACACAGGCCGCCAGCATGATTATGGGCACACGCTTTATGGAGTTCATTGGCTTCATGAACAGCGACTTTTCTCAAACTGCGCCATATCGGCGGAGAAACTCGTCGAGTGCGCGCCGATCAGCGGCATCCACATCCATCTTGTTCATAATGAAGATGCGGCCTACATCCCGCTTTTCGCTGGCGAGCTTGTCGACCACAGCCAAGCCTTCCTGTAGCGTGCCTCCAGTGATCTGCAAATGCTTGCCGGCATCGAGAATGCGGCGGTAGACGTCGAGCCACTCCATCGGACCGCCCTTGCCTGCGCCTTGAATCCACTGCACGCCTTTCAATTCGGGAATGTCCAGTAGAGAATCCAGGTGAGGGAGTTCGCCGATGCCATCGAGATGGTAAAAGGCATTCGGCAACTGACGACAACTGGCAGCCAGTTCCGGTTTGATAAAGGTGTCAAACATCTCCGGACCGATCATGTAGCAAAAATCGGACTGCAGCATGTAGTAGGGCGTTTCGGAAAAAATCGGCGTCCAGCAGGAATAGCCGGGGTTACAGGCGCGGATCTGCTTGTCGACCTCGCGAAAGACATGCCACCAAAGCGCGTGCGTCTCCCACATCAGCCGTTTGATCTCATCCGGGTTGTCATAAAGGTCGATCAGCATTTGCTGGCCTGTAAGAAATGAAGCGACCACATCCGATGCGCCGCCGATATCACTCATGCCGACCATCACCTCACCCCGCCACCGATCCGCAAACGCACGGGCCAAGGCGCACAACTGGCGGAACCAGCGATTTTCAGGATCGAACGCCATATGCAGTTCGCGCGCAGAGACCTCGCGTCGAGGAAAGAACCAGACGGTATTCTCATCGCTCCGCAGTTCGCAGCCGCAGAAAGCCGCCAGCACACCCGCGCCGAAATTAAGCCACACGCCTGGATAGCCGTCCGCCAAAAACTCGGTGCAGGCCAGCCTGTAATCCACAGCATCCGCAATCGTTTCCGGATCAATATCGAGCCCGTATTGCGGAAAGAAAAGCTTGTCGGAAACTTGGGCGGGCGCGCGGTCCGGAGTGCGCGAAGCCGTCACATGCAACATCGGGCGCTCGGATTCTCCAGCCCACCACCGGGTGTAGTTGTTGCGCGCCAATTCCCATCGTTCAGGTGTGAATGCAATCGACATAAAAGCGCCTTTCTGATCCCGTGTTAAGGATTAAACATCAATGATTCCTGTTTGACCCATCAACTGATGAAACGTGGAAATGCGTCTATTGTGCACAAATGGAACCAGAAGAACAATTGACGAATTTGCCGTCTGGGAAAACAACACTTTACTCGCATGCGGTGCGACGGCCTCCGAGGATCGCGGAGGTTGCCGTGATGGACGTTGCATCCAACACTTCCGACCGTGAAACCCTTTTGGGGGCTCGCGCCTGAAATCCAACACCGGCTTTTACTGTACGGTGATCTGATAAAACATGGTCGTTGCATCCACCTTGTTGGTATAGGCATGATGCCCCGTGACATCAAAAACCCCAGACCCCGTGCTGGTTGTGGCTGGAAGATTGGTGAACGGATAGGTCAGTGAAGGAGTCGCCTGTAGAACCAAGCTGCCGTTCATGCCGTTGGGCGCGCACGACCCGCTCACATCGCGGTGAACCACGACCACCATGTTGCTGCTGGACGAATCACAGCTATCAATCACCAGCCTGTAACTATTGGAGGATGTTGGGTC
>Ga0316231_1002695_pt1 | contig 16536 bp, 13 predicted proteins | sample TBH18027metaG_FD_206002 | JGI IMG/M metagenome (GOLD analysis project Ga0316231, IMG submission 206002) | Freshwater microbial communities from Trout Bog Lake, Wisconsin, USA - TBH18027 | ecosystem: Environmental > Aquatic > Freshwater > Lake > Hypolimnion/Profundal zone | place: USA: Wisconsin...
AAGCGGCTGCATAAATTTGCCGCCACGCATTTTGGCCCGCACGCGGGCTACGCCCAGCAGTATTTGTTTCATTACATGCGGACGAAGAACCGCACGTGAAATCTGATTCAAGCAAAAAACGCGGCCCGGATTTCTCCGGGCCGCGTTGGTGTCTCCTCGGTTCTCCTGGTGCTTCAGTGGCTCAATAATCCATGCCGCCCATGCCGCCGCCGCCGTGGCCGCCGGGCATCGGAGCCGGCTTTTCCTTCTCGGGGAGGTCGGTAATGAGGCATTCGGTGGTGAGCAGCAGACCGGCGATGGACGCCGCGTTCTGCAGCGCACTGCGGGTGACTTTCTTCGGGTCCACGATGCCGGCTTTCACGAGGTCTTCGTATTGGCCGGTGGCCACGTTGTAGCCTTCGTTGCCCTTGGCTTTCTTCACGGCTTCGACGATGACGCTGCCTTCCACGCCAGCGTTTTGCGCCAGCAAGCGGAGCGGGGATTCCACGGCGCGCTTCACGATGCCGATGCCGATGGCTTCGTCTTCGTTCGCCGACTTGGTGGCTTCAATGGCGCCGATGCAGCGCAGGAGCGCCACGCCGCCGCCGGCCACGATGCCTTCTTCGACCGCCGCGCGGGTCGCGTGCAACGCGTCTTCCACACGCATTTTCTTTTCCTTCATTTCGGTCTCGGTCGCGGCGCCGACGTTGATGACGGCCACGCCACCGGCGAGTTTCGCCAGGCGTTCCTGCAATTTTTCGCGGTCGTAGTCCGAGGTGGTTTCCTCGATCTGGCGGCGGATCTGGTTCACGCGGCCCTGGATGTCGCTGTTCTTGCCGCTGCCTTCCACAATGGTTGTGTTTTCCTTGTCAATGACGACGGTCTTGGCGCGGCCGAGGTCGGTGAGTTCAATGCCTTCGAGCTTGAGGCCGAGGTCTTCGCTGATGAACTTGCCGCCGGTGAGGGTGGCGATGTCTTCCATCATGGCCTTGCGGCGGTCGCCGAAGCCCGGCGCCTTGACGGCGCAGACATTCAGCGTGCCACGGAGTTTGTTCACAACCAGAGTCGCGAGCGCTTCGCCTTCGACTTCTTCGGCGATGATCAGCAAGGGCTTGCCCGTGCGCGCGGCTTTTTCGAGCAGCGGCAGCATGTCCTTCAAATTGCTGATTTTCTTCTCGAAAATGAGGATGTACACGTCTTCGAGCTTGGCTTCCATCGTCTCGGCATTGGTGACGAAATAGGGCGAGAGATAGCCCTTGTCGAACTGCATGCCTTCGACCACTTCGAGCGTGGTTTCGATGGATTTGGCTTCTTCGACCGTGATCGTGCCGTCCTTGCCGACCTTGTCCATGGCGTCGGCGATTTTGTCGGCGATTTCGAAATCCCAGTTGGCGGACACGGCCGCGACCTGCTTGATTTCTTCCTTGTCCTTGACCTTCTTGGAGATCTTGTCGAGGTGGGCCACGGCGGCTTCCACGGCCTTGCCGATGCCGCGCTGGATGCCGATGGGGTTGGCCCCGGCGGTGACGAACTTCAAGCCCTCGCGATAGATGGACTCAGCCAACAGGGTGGCCGTGGTGGTGCCGTCGCCGGCGATGTCGCTGGTCTTGCTGGCCACTTCGCGGACCATCTGTGCGCCCATGTTTTCGTAGGGGTCTTCCAATTCGATTTCCTTGGCCACCGTGACACCGTCCTTGGTCACCGTGGGGGAGCCGAATTTCTTGTCAATCACCACATTGCGGCCTTTCGGCCCAAGCGTGGCGACGACCGCCTTGGAGAGTTTGGAGACGCCGCGCAGGATGGCCTGGCGGGCGGCCTCGTCGAACAATAGTTGTTTAGCTGCCATATTTTTATTTGATAGTTATTTGGTTGCGTGTTGAGTTAATTATTCGAGGATGGCAATGAGGTCGTCGGAACCAAAGATCTTGTATTCCTTGCCGTCAATCTTGATTTCCGTGCCGCCGTATTTGGAGACGAGCACGCGGTCGCCGACCTTGACTTCAAACGCGACTTTCTTGCCGTCGTCGTCGGTCTTGCCGGTGCCGAGGACGCGGACAATGCCTTCCTGCGGTTTTTCCTTGGCGGTATCGGGGATGATAATGCCGCCCTTTTTGACTTCTTTTTCTTCGGCCGGCTCGACCAGAATGCGGTCGCCCAGCGGTTTGATGTTCAATGCCATACTTTATGTTTTGTTTTGTTGTTTGTTTGTTGCTACGAATCAAGTCCCTGTCCGCACTCACGGGAGGGATAAATTTTTCAGTCCCGGAGGGACGGCTGAAATTGGCGCGCGGGTTCGTCCGTCCCTGCGGGACTTGACGCACAGGTCTGTCCAAACCCGGCGTTGAAACGCCGAGCTATTGTCACCCGGTCCCTGCGGGACGAATTCGTCTGCGCCAATTTCATTTCTATTTCTTTTCGTCCACGACCTCGGCGTCAATCACGCCTTCGTCCTTCTTCGGATCTTCCGTCTTCGGCGATTCGCCGTGCGGTTGACCGCCGGCCTGGGCCTTTTCGGATTGCGCCTTGGCGGCGCCGGCTTTGTAAAGCTCCGCGCTCACCGCCTGCCAGGCTTCATTCAGCTTCTCGCTGGCGGACTTGATGGCCGCGGCGTCGCTGCCCTTCAAAGCCTCTTTCACGGCGCTAACGGCGCTTTCAATCTTGCTCTTGTCGTCGCCGGAGATCTTGTCGGCGTTGTCCTTGAGCATCTTCTCGGAGCGATACACGGCGCCGTCCGCCTCGTTGCGCGCCTCCACTTCTTCCTTCCGGGCCTTGTCCTCGTCGGCATGGGCCTCGGCGTCCTTGCGCATCTTCTCGACTTCGTCCTTCGAGAGGCCGCTGCTGGCGGTGATGGTGATCTTCTGTTCCTTGCCGGTGCCGAGATCCTTGGCACCCACATGCAAGATGCCGTTGGCGTCAATGTCGAAGGTCACTTCGACCTGCGGCACGCCGCGCGGGGCCGGCGGGATGTCGGTGAGCTGGAACTTACCGATGGTCTTGTTGTCCCGGGAGAACTGGCGTTCGCCCTGTAACACGTGGATTTCCACGCCGGGCTGATTGTCGCTGGCGGTGGAGAAAATTTCCGATTTGCGGGTCGGTATGGTGGTGTTGCGCTCGATGAGCCGCGTGAACACGCCGCCTAGCGTTTCGATGCCCAGCGATAGCGGGGTCACATCGAGCAACAGGACGTCCTTCACCTCGCCCTTGAGCACGCCGCCCTGGATGCCGGCGCCAATGGCCACGACTTCATCCGGATTCACGCCCTGATGCGGCGGCTTGTTGACCAACCCGTGCGCGGTCTCGACGACCTTGGGCATGCGGGTCATGCCGCCGACGAGCACCAATTCGTCAATTTTCGCCGCCTCAATGCCCGCGTCTTTCAAGCAGGCCTGGACCGGCTTGATGGTGCGCTCGAACAGCGCATCGCAAAGCTGCTCCATCTTGGCGCGCGTCAGGATTTTCTGGATGTGTTTCGGGCCGCTGGCGTCCGCCGTGATGAACGGCAGGTTGATGTCATATTGCTGCGAGCTGGAGAGTGCGATTTTGGCCTTCTCGGCCTCTTCCTTGATGCGCTGGAGCGCGTCGGGCTGCTTGCGCAAATCCATTCCGGATTCGCGTTTGAATTCGTCCAGAATCCAATCCATCAGCTTGTTGTCCCAATCGTCGCCGCCGAGGTGCGTGTCGCCATTGGTGGCTTTCACTTCAAACACGCCGTCGCCGATTTCCAACACGGAAATATCAAATGTTCCGCCACCCAAGTCATAGACGGCGATTTTCTCATCCTTCTTCTTGTCGAGGCCGTAGGCGAGGGACGCGGCGGTGGGCTCGTTGATGATGCGGAGCACTTCCAGCCCCGCGATGCGGCCGGCATCCTTGGTGGCCTGGCGCTGCGAATCATTGAAATATGCGGGCACAGTAATGACCGCCTGCGTGATTTTTTCGCCGAGGCGCGTTTCGGCGTCGGCTTTCAGCTTCGCCAGAATCATCGCGGAAATTTCCGGTGGCGAGAATTGCTTGGGCTTGCCGTCCACTTCCACCTCCACCGCGGCGTCCCCGTTGCTGGCTTTCACGACCTTGTAGGGCACGCGCTTGATTTCTTCCTGCACCTCTTCAAACTTGCGGCCCATGAAACGCTTGATGGAATATACCGTGTTGCGCGAGTTGGTGACGGCCTGGCGTTTGGCGGCATCGCCGACAACGCGCTCGCCGCTCTTGGTGAACGCCACAACGGAAGGCGTCGTGCGCTTCCCTTCGGAGTTTTCGAGCACCAACGGTTCCCCGCCTTCCATCACGGCCATGCAGGAATTGGTAGTGCCAAGGTCAATGCCTAGAACTTTTGCCATAAAATTGATTGGTTAAATTGTATTGTTAAAATCTTCTCCGTGGTTATATGCAATAAGAGTGCCGAAGTGCTACATTTGGCCAGAAAGCGGCAATTCCCTATGAAACAAAGGCACATATGAGTATCTGGGCGTGGACGAACAACCGGAAAATGTGTGCCAAATGAGCCATTGTGGCACACTGGCGAAAGATTTGGCGCACTTTTGCTGGCACAGTAGCCGTGCGAAAGTCAAACAACGCTCCAGCCAGTTTAGGCGAATTATTGGAGCGGCTCAAGAGCGAAGGCATTGCGAGCGAGATGCAAGCCATCGCGGCCGAAGGTGGATTGGACATACGCGAGCTCTTGGTCAGCGATATTCTCTATGAGCGCGCTTGCGAGGCATCGTCCATCGTTTGCCTGGAGCGGGGGCAATACATTCTCAAGCGCGAGCGACTTTTAGGCTGGTTTTGCATTGTCATTGGGATTATTCCTTTGCTTCTGGTTTTGGCGGTAATGGTCCGTAACGAAATAAGAATCCACTCATAAAAAAAACAGTAAACCGCAGAGCTGTAACGACCTCTGAAATTCCGAATCCCGAATCCCGAATCCCCAAGGCAGCCCCGATCCTCGCCCTGCCAGCTCAAACGGTGCGGCCCACAGAACGCGAAGCGACGCAAAATTGCGCTTTGGGTTTCAGGCTTATTCCGCCGCCCGCACGGCAGCGACATCCCGTTCAATTTGAGCACGGAGTTCCTCCGGCGAGGCAAAACGCATTTCATCCCGCAATTTCACGCCCAGCTCCAGTTCCAATTCCGAGCCGTAAAGGTCTCCGGCGAAGTCCAACAGATGCGCCTCCACCCGCAATTGCGGCGCGGTGGAAGCCACGGTGGGACGCCAGCCGATATTCAGGGCCGCGCGGTAAAACCGACCTTGGGCCTGGGTGACCGCCGCATAGACGCCGTCGGGTGGCAATACCAACCCCGCCGCCTCCAGATTTGCCGTGGGAAACCCCAAGCGCCGGCCAATCCGGTCGCCCTCCACGATACGACCGCAGAGCGCATACGGCCGCCCCAGCATCTGGCTGGCTGCGTCTACGTCCCCGGCCCGGATCATTTCCCGAATCCGCGTGCTGCTGACCACCTGACCGTCCAGCGCCAGCGCCGCGAGGCCGTGGACCTGAAAATTCAATTCCGTGCCGAGCGTCTTGAGCAGGGCCACATTGCCGCTGCGCCGGTGGCCAAAAACAAAATCCGCGCCCACGCAAACGCTGTGAATCTTCCCGAGATCGTGCGCCAGCTCGCGGACAAAGCCGCCGCCGTTCTTTTCGCTGAACGGACGGTCGAAGGGAATTTCCAGGAGCGCGTCCACGCCGAGTGCTTCGATGGCGCGCAGTTTTTGGGACCGCGAATAAATCTGCGGCGGCACCCGTGCCGGCGCCACCACGGCATTCGGGTGCCGGTCGAACGTGACCACCAAGGCCAGGGCCTCGTGCTGACGCGCGTCGGAGACGGTGTGCCGGATGATCTGTTGGTGGCCAAGATGCACGCCATCAAACACCCCGATGGCCAGACAGACCCGGCGACCGCCGTGGCCCAGCTCATTCGCGGCAGCGACGAGTTTCATGGCGGAGCGTCAAAGCGGATTGGAGGCGGCCGCCAGTTTCAAGAAGGGCAGCACCCGCTTTTCCAACTGCGATTCGCTCAATTGCAAAATGGCGTCGAGCGGCAGGGCGTCGGCCACGTCGAATTTGCCCGAGGCGCAGCGCCGCAGGGCCGACAGGTGCGCGCCGCAGCCGAGCTTCTGGCCGAGGTCGTGCGCCAGGCTGCGCACATATGTGCCCTTGGTGCAGGCCACCCGGAATCTTCCCAGCGGCTCGACATACTCGGTGAAACGGTATTGGTAGATGTGAATCAAGCGCGGCTCGCGCTCGACTTCGATGCCTTTGCGCGCCAGTTTGTACAGGGGTACGCCATTTTTCTTGATGGCGGAAACCATCGGCGGCATCTGCATCTGGTCGCCAATAAACGTGGCCGCCTCCGCGTTCAATTCCTCCAGCGTCATCGGCATCACCGGCAGGGAGCCTGTCAGTTCGCCGTCGGAATCATAGCTGTCGGTGGCTTCGCCAAACTTGATGGTGCCTTCATAAACTTTATCGTCCCCCATCAGCCGCTCGGATAATTTGGTGCCGCGGCCGAGCACGATGATCAGCAGGCCGGTGGCATTGGGGTCGAGCGTGCCGCAGTGGCCAACTTTCTTGATGCCAAACCGGCGGCGGATGGCATCCACGACATCGTGTGAGGTCGGGCCGGACGGTTTGTCCACGAGAATGGCGCCGTCAAGGGTGGAGAATTCTTGCATGAGAAACTGTCTATTTCGCCCCCTTCAGCGCGCGTTTCACCGCGGCGATGACCTTGCGTTGGACGGCCAGGGCGGTGCCGGGGATGCGCGCGCCGGCGGCCGCCGGATGGCCGCCGCCGCCAAATTGGCGGCAGATTTCGCTGACGTTTACCTGGGCGCTCTTGGAGCGGAGACTGAGGCGGGTCAATTGCGGTTCCTGTTCCTCGAAGACACAGGCCACCACCACCGGCTCAATCGCGCGGATATGGTCAATCAAGCCTTCCGTGTCGTCGCTTTGGGCGCCGGTGCGGGCGAAATCCTTCTGCTTGAGCCAGAACCAGGCGATGCGATTTTCGGCCGTCAACCGGAAGGTGCTGTACACATGCTTGAGCAGGCGCGCCCGCGAGAGCGGATACGACTGGTAAACCTCGTCGCAGATCTTTGCCAGGTTGGCGCCGCGCGTGACCAGTTCGGCGCCGACGTGAAAAGTGCCGGGGCGGGTGTTGGAATACTGGAAGGAGCCGGTGTCTGTGGAAACCGCGGTGAACAATTGGTCGGCAATCGCCGGAGTGATGGGCCAACGCGCCACCTTGAGCAGCTTGAAAATCAACTCGCCGGTGGAAGGTTCGCGCGGCGACACCCAATTCACGTCGGCGTAGCGGGTATTGCTCTCGTGATGATCAATATTGATGAAAACTTTGCGGTCGCCAATGCACCCGCCCGCTTGGCCCAGCCGTTCAAAGCTGGCGCAGTCAGTGGCGATGACGCAATCGAACTTTTCGCCGCCGCGGGGTTTGCCAAACAGCCCGGCGGAATTGAGAAATTTGTATTTTTGCGGCATGGCGTCGTGGTTCCAGACCGTGACGGTCTTGCCCTCGTTTTGCAGCGCCAGCGCCAAGCCGAGCTGGGAGCCGATGCAATCGCCGTCGGGCCGGACATGGCCGACGATGCAAAACGATTCGTGTTTCCGCAAGGTTTCGAGGATCCGATCAATGATTTTCGGATAGCTTTTCACGTCTCAAATCACTCGTCCTCCGGCGGGTGGGAACCGCTTCCGGCATCTTCCTCCGGAGTGGGGGAGGCTTTTTCCAGCTCGTCAATGATCTGCAAAACACGGTTGCCGCGGACGATGGAATCGTCCACCAGAAATTTGAGGGTGGGCGTGTATTTCAGAACCACCGATTTGGCCACCAGCCCTTGCAGGCGGATGCGATTTTCCTCCAGCACCTGCAAACCGCGTTTCTGCTGGCCGGCATTGCCGAGGATGCTGATGAAGGCCACGGCGGAGCGGAGATCGCCGCCAACATCCACGTCGTTGACCGTGATCAGGCCGACGTCATCCACGTTGAATTCGCGGCGGATGGCCTCGCCAATCGCACGTCGCAAAAGTTCGCGCACGCGTTCATGTCGCAGGTTGAGCATAGAGCAAACAAATTGGATTGGTGGATTGCCGGATTATTGGATCATTCGCGAACGTGTGTCTGGCCCAAACCAGACACAAACCCAATCATCCATTAATCCCGTTTTTGCATCCAACAATCCACTTTTCATAACTTCGCCGCCACCTTTTCGATCGCATAACATTCGATGACATCGCCGACTTGAACTTCGCCAAAACCCTCGATGCGGATGCCGCATTCCATGCCGGCGCGCACCTCGTTCACCTCATCTTGGAACCGGCGCAGCGACTGGGTGACGCCCTCATAAATGACATCCTTGCGCCGGCGCACGCGGACTTTGCCGCGCGCCACGCGGCCGGCGGTGACCGAGCAGCCGGCGACCGGGAGCCCCTTGGACAATTCAAACACCTGCCGCACTTCCGCCGAGCCGACGATGGTTTCCTTGAGCACGGGATCCAGCAGCCCAGCCATCGCGGCTTTCACCTCGTCAATCAATTCATAGATGATGGCGTACAGCTTGACTTGCACGCCCGCATGTTTCGCCTTTTCCGCCGCCGTGCTGTCCAGCCGCGTGTGAAAGCCAAGGATGACCGCTTTGGAGGCGGAGGCCAGCGCCACGTCGTTTTCCGTGATGGTGCCGACGTCGCTGTGCAAGATTTCGAGCGAGACCTTCTCCGACTCGATTTTCTTAAGGGCCTCGACAATGGCCTCCACCGAGCCCTGGGTGTCGCCCTTGACGACGACGCGCAAGACCTTGTTTTGGACGGCTTCGAGCGATTCAAAAAGATTCTCGAGGGTGACTTTCGAGCGGTTTTCCAAATCCTGGCTCTTGGCCTCCATGGCGCGCTGCTCGGCCAGGGCGCGCGCGGCTTTTTCATCGTCCACCGAGCTGAATTCCCAGCCGGCTTCCGGCACGCCGTTGAGCCCCAGCACGCTTACCGCCACGGAGGGTCCGGCTTCCTTGAGCCGCTGGCCTTCCTCATTGATGAGCGCGCGGACTTTGCCATAAAATTCGCCGCAAATCACCACGTCGCTCAGATGGAGCGTGCCTTTGCGCACCAGCACGGTGGCCGTGGGACCGCCGGGCGAAACGCCGGACTCGATGACATTGCCTTTGGCGTTGCGGTTCGGATTGGCTTTCAATTCCAGCAGGTCGGCCTGGAGCAAAATCATTTCGAGCAGTTTGTCCACGCCCTGCTTGGTCAAGGCGGAACATTCCACGTAAATCGTGTCGCCGCCCCAATCGTCGGGTACCAAGCCTTTTTCCTGCAATTGCTGCCGGACTTTCAGCGGATTCGAGTTGGGATGATCGCATTTGTTGATGGCCACCAAAATGGGCACTTTGGCCGCCTTGGCATGGGCGAGCGCCTCCAGCGTCTGCGGCATGACGCCGTCGTTGGCGGCCACCACCAAGACGACAATGTCCGTGACGTTGGCGCCGCGGGCGCGCATGGAACTGAACGCCGCGTGACCGGGCGTATCCAAAAAGGTAATTTGTGCCAAATCCGCCTTGCGTTCGGGATGCGGCACGGAAATGGTGTAAGCGCCGATGTGCTGCGTGATGCCGCCGGCTTCGCCGGCCGCCACATTGGCCTTGCGAATGACGTCCAGCAGGGAAGTTTTGCCGTGATCCACGTGCCCCATGATGGTTACCACGGGCGCGCGCGGCTTCAAGTCTTCCGGCTTGTCGTCCACGTCCAGCTCCACCTTCCGCTCCTGCTGATGAACCATGCCTTCGCCTTTGGCGCGCTTTTCGGCCTCAAAGCGGAACCCGAAATGCGCGGCGACCTGCGCGGCGATTTTTTCGTCAATCGATTGGTTGACCGTGGCCATGACGCGCAGCTTCATCAGCTCGGCGATGATGGAGAACGGCTTTTGCTTCAGCGCCTCGGCCAGCGCGCGCACGATGATGGGCGGCTTGATGGTGATGACCTGGGCATCGGACGGCAGGGAGATCTTGGGTTGCTGCGGAACGGCCGGCTTGGCGGCCGCCACGCCGGGGAGTGGCCGGCCATCGCGACCGCGCTGACCGCCAGGACGGCCATCACCGCGCGAGGCGCCATATTGCCCGCGATGATCTCCGCGCTGCCCGGGGCCTGGGCGGGCGCCGACAGGTGAACTGGGTTGCGCGCCACGGTTGCCCGGCTGCACGCCGCGATTGCCGCCGCGATCACGTTCGCCGAGTCGCGGGGGACGGACCGGTAATTGAATTCTGCCCACCAAGTCACCCACCTGAGGCTTGGGCGGCGGGGGCGGGGCCACCGGCAAAGCGGGTTTGGGCGGCGGGGGCGGAGGCAGCGGCGTGACCACCGGGGGTGGCAGTACTGGAGCGACCGCGTTTGGCGGGGGCAGAGGGGCTGGCGCGGCGGCTGTGACCGGGGTCGGCGCTGGCACCGGCGCCGGCGCAGCCACAGGCTCCGACGCGATGGGCGCAGGTGCCGATGGAACAGATGTGGGCTCAGGGCCGGAGGCTGGTACGGGCGGCACTTCCTTGCCAGCCGCTGCCACCGGTGCCGGTAGCGTTTGCACTGGCGGCGCAGGCGGCGCAGGCGGTGGCGGTGTTGGCTCGGGGGCGTGGATGACGACGACAGGTTCCTCGACCACCACGGGCTTGGGTTTTTCCTCGACCGGCTTGGCAGTGAGCCGGGCGGCTACCGCCGGGTTGGTCCGGATGATTTCATCTTCCAGCCACTCGGCGGTGATCTTATCGAGCGAACTGGACGGTACCTTGGCAGCGGCAATGCCCATCTCCTTGGCTTTCACGAGAATTTCTTTGTTCTCGAGGCCAAGTTTCTTCGCTATGTCGTAAACACGAACGGGCATATATTATTTCCACTGCCGCCAACCGGAATGTGCGTTCTGCCGTCATGGCTTAAATCGCAACAAGCTCCAAACAGTACCGGTCCGCGCCATAAAATCAATGGTTAGGGGGCGTGCCCTCCGCCGGGGCATCGCCGTTGAGGCGGATCTTCCGGCGCTCGGCTTCAACTCGCGCGGCTTCCAAAATCGCCGCAGCGCTTTCCCCAATCCCGGGGATGTCCGCCAAATCGCCGGCTTCCGCCGACAGCAAATCTTCCAAGCGCGTCACGCCGGCATGCACCAAGGCATCGGCCTGTTCGCGGGTGAGGCCGGGAATGGCCGCAATGTTCGCCACCGCTTCCGCGACTTTTTCCTCAAAGCCCTTGGTGACCACGTGTTCCGCGTCAATATTCACTTCCCAGCCGGTCAGCCGGGCCGTCAGCCGCGCATTCTGCCCGCGCTTGCCGATGGCCAGTGATAATTGGTCTTCCGCCACCAGGATGCTCAATGTCTTGCGCGCCTCATTGACCTCGATGCTCCGGATCTTCGCCGGCTCCAGCGCCTTGGTGACAAAAGCCTTGATGTCGGACGACCACGGGATCACATCCACTTTTTCGTTATTCAACTCGCGGACGATATTCTTGACACGCTGGCCGCGCATCCCCACGCAGGCACCCACGGGATCCACTTTGGAGTCGCGCGAATAAACCGCCATTTTCGTGCGAAAACCGGGTTCGCGCGCGATGCCCTTGATTTCAATGGTGCCATCATTGATCTCGGAAACCTCCAGTTGGAACAGTTTCACGATGAACCGCGTATCCGCGCGCGACAGGATGATTTCCGGCCCGTGCGGCCCTTCCTGAACCGCCTTGATGTAGCAGCGAATGCGTTCGCCGACCTGATATTCCTCCGTGGGCACGCGCTCTTTGTTGGGCAGGAGCGCCTCATATTTGCCCAGATCGAGAATCACATCCGAGCGGTCGAACCGGCGGACTGTGCCGCTGACGATGTCGCCCACGCGGTCCTTGTACTCGGTGATGAGCATGGCCTTTTCGGCCTGGCGCACTTTTTGCATCAGCGCCTGCTTGGCATATTGTGCGGCGATGCGGCCGAAGCCATGGGGCGTGACTTCCTTTTCGAGTTCATCGCCCACCTTCGCATCGGGCTTGAGCCGGCGCGCGTCAAATACGGAAATCTGGTCGTGCTGCGAAACCACGCGGTCGGCCACGATCAGCTTGGCAAAAGCCCTGATGTCGCCGGATTTGGAGTCCATGTCCACGCGCAATTCGCGGGCCGGGCCCACCGCTTTCTTGGCGGCTTGCAACAACGCCTCCTGGACGGCAGCCATGAGGGTTTCACGGCTGACGCCTTTTTCTCGCTCCCAAAACTCCAGCCCGGCTATAAAATCTGGATTCATACACGCTAAACTACACGGCATTGGCGCCAGTTCCGGCGAACAAAAAAGTCGGAACGACCTATGTCTCCGACTTCGCGCGCTGGCAGAACCAGCCAATACCGCTTTGTTTATACTAGGATAGATTTTCCCCGCCCCACGTCAAGCTCAATCGGACGGGAAAAATTGGGAGGCTGGCAGCGGCAAAAATGGGCGCTTGACTCTCCTGCCAGCCGGGATTGGGGACAATCCTGCCTGAATCCATTCACCAAAATCAATCCACCAACCGCTTCGTCAGATTTCCATACGCGTCAATCCGCCGGTCTCGCAGGAATGGCCAGTGGGTGCGCGTGGTGTCCACGCTGGCCAGATCCACGGGCACAATCAGGATTTCTTCCTCGTCCGCGCCGGCTTTGGCGATGATTTCACCGGTGGTGTCGGCGACAAAACTCTGGCCCCAGAATTGAATGCCGTCGCCGCCCACGCCGTCCAGGATTTCGTGGCCGATGCGGTTGGTGGCGGCCACATAACAGCCGTTGGCCACGGCATGCGCGCGCTGGATGGTTTCCCAGGCGCCATGCTGCTGGAGGCCGTGGTCTTTCTTCTCCCCGCGATGCCAGCCGATGGCGGTCGGATACAATAGAATTTCCGCCCCCTGCAGGGCGGTCAGCCGCGCGGCTTCGGGATACCACTGGTCCCAGCAAATGAGCACGCCGATTTTCGCATACCTCGTCTGCCACGCTTTGAAGCCGAGATCGCCCGGTGTAAAGTAAAATTTCTCGTAATAAAGCGGGTCGTCAGGAATATGCATCTTGCGGTAGGTCCCCAGCAGGGAACCGTCGGCGTCAATGATGGCCGCGGTATTATGATAAATCCCGGCGGCGCGTTTCTCGAATAGCGAGGCAATGATGACCACCCGGTGCTTCCGGGCGAGCTTGCGGAAGGCCTCGGTGCTGGGGCCGGGAATCTTCTCAGCCAGCGCGAAATTCCGGTACTCCTCGCTTTGGCAAAAATATCGCGAGCGGAACAACTCCTGGGTGCAGATGATCCGGGCGCCAGCTTGCGCGGCGCGCTCGGCCAGCGCCAGGGTGTGTTTCAGGTTTGCTTCCGGGTTGGCGGTGCAGGCCGTCTGAAGGAGCCCCAATGTCACCTTCTGCGCGGCGGCGCGTTTCATGCGCTCAAGGGCGCCCTTTCAGGCGCGCGGATTCCTCCAAAACAATGGTCTTGAAGTGCGGGTCCACCGGCAGCACCTTGGGCGGATCCTGGCCAAAAAGTTCGCGAATGAATTTGCCGAGCGTCTCGTTGGTGGGCCCGTAGCCCGCCCCATAGATGTAGTACTCCAATTCGTACATCAAGTCGCTGGCGTCGGCATAGCGGCGGTTGGGATCGTGCGCGAGGCAATGATGAAGAATGTCGTTCAGCTTGTTGTCAATCCGCGGGTCCAATATGCGAAAATCAGGAATCGGCTGGTTGAGAATCCGACTCCGTGATTCCTCGGCCGTCGCGCCCTTGAAGATGTTCCGGCCCAGCAGCAGATGCGCCAGCACCACGCCCGCCGAAAAGATGTCCGACCGTTTGTCCGTGACCTGAAAATCCGCCTGCTCGGGACTCATGTAATCGGGTTTGCCGGCCACCACTTCGCCTTCCTGGTCGGTGAGGAAGCCCTTCGCCTTGGCGATGCCAAAATCCGTCAGCTTCACGTCGCCCTCAAAGGCGATCATGATGTTCTTGAAGCTCACATCGCGATGGACGATGCCCAGCGGTTTGCCGTTCTTGTCGGCTTTGGCGTGGGCGTAGGCCAGACCGCGCGCGATGCGGCTGGTGATGAATACGCCCAGTTCCTTGGGCAGGGTTTGGCGTTTCTCGGCCAACTGGTGCGTGAACTGCTCCAAGTTGACGCCCCGGATAAGCTCCATGGCAATGAACGCCACGCCGTTCGCCTCGCCGAGATGGTAAGTCTGGACGATGTTCGTGTGAATCAGGTCGGCGACCAGCTTGGCTTCGCCCACGAAGTTCTCAATGAACATCTTCTGGCTGGCGAAATTCGGCCGAATGATCTTGATGGCCACGCGCTTGACAAATTCGCGCGCGCCCTGCTGCTCCGCTTCATACACGATGCCCATGCCGCCCTCAAAGATCTTGCGGACGATTTCGTAGCGGAATTCTGTCTGGATGGTGAAGAGCGCCACGTGCGCATGTTCGGAAATTGCCCTGAGATGTCAAGCCTCCCGACGCCCGGGCAACAAAAAAACCTTCATTTTTTCGCTTTTTTCGCTTGCGTGCCGGGCGCATTGGATTTTTACTCGCACCAAGTCTGGTGACATTTTCGGACTAAAATAACAACAATAACAAACAACCAAGACAAATATATATGGCAAAAGCACTCTCCAAAGCCCAAATCGCGGCGCTCGTCGCGGAAAAGGCGCAAATCACCAAGAAGCAGGCCGTCGAAATCCTGGATCAAATTGCCGCGCTCGCTTACAAGCACGCCAAGGACACATTCACACTGCCGGGCATCGGCAAGCTCGTGCTGAAGAACCGTGCCGCCCGCATCGGCCGCAATCCCAAGACTGGCGAACAGATCCAGATCAAGGCCAAGCGCGTCGTGAAGTTCCGTGTCGCCAAGGCCGCGAAGGACGCCATCCTCGGCACCAAGTAATCGCAATTGCCGTTCACCTGAGCGCCCCGTATTGGGGCGCTCTTTTTTTTTGGGGGGGGGCGCGAGGCTCCTGGCCCGGTTGTTTCCTGGCGCGGCGGGCGCGGGCGAAACCGGCGTACCGCAGGTTTCCAAACCTGCTGTATCGCCGATTTCCAAATCGGCAGGGCTTCGAACCCACGAGGCGTCCGCGGGTTTGGAAACCCGCGATACAGCAGATTTGGAAGTCTGCGGTGCAGGATTCCCTGCGAAATGTCCGGGTTAGCCGCCCTCGGCAGCGAAGCGGGCGGCGATTTCCCGCACCACCGCCGCCGACTCGGGAAAATCCTGCGCCGCCTCGCGGCGCAACAATAGGCGGTGGGCCAGCACCGGTTCGAGTACCGCCCGCACTTGGTCCACGGAAACCGCGCTTTGCCCTTGGATGGCCGCCAGCGCTTGGGCTGCGCGGTAGATGCCCAGCGACCCGCGCGGGCTGGCGCCCAGCCGCAGCGCGGCGTGTTCCCGCGTCGCCCGCGTCAGGCCCACTAAATAATCGCGCACGTCCGGCCCCACCAGAATTTCCCGCACGCCACGCTGGCATTTTACGATTTCCTCGGCGGTGGTCACGGCGGTGAGCGTCTCGATGGGGTGCTGCAATTGCACGCGCCGGCACATTTCCTTTTCCTCTTCGGCGCCGGGGTAGCCGAGACTCACGCGCAGGAGAAACCGGTCCATCTGCGCTTCCGGCAGCCGAAACGTGCCTTCCTGATCAATTGGATTCTGCGTGGCCATGACCATAAACGGTTTCTCCAGCCGGTAAGAAACCCGGTCCATGGTCACCATGCCCTCGCCCATGGCCTCCAGCAGCGCCGACTGCGTACGCGGACTGGCACGGTTGATTTCGTCCACCAGCACCATCTGCGAAAACAGCGGTCCGAACCGGAAATCTTTCCGGCCAGTTGTCGGATCCAGCACGAAATCGCCGACGACGTGTTCCGGCTGCAGATCCGGCGTGCATTGGATGCGCTTGAAGGAACAGCCCACGCTCTGAGCCACGGCGCGCGACAGCATGGTCTTGGCCACGCCCGGCACATCCTCAAACAGGATGTGTCCTTCGGCAAACAGGCCCACGACTGCCAGCGTCACCTGCTCCGGTTTGCCCACGATCACGCGCTCGACGTTGGCGATGATCTGCCGGGCAATCCCGGCCAACTGCGAAGCTTGGTAGGTCTCCGGCGGCGGCGGCGTCACCGTCAGCTTGATTTTTTCGGCCGGCCCCCGGGGCCGGCGTGGCAGCAGGATGTCCTGGCCGCAACGGGGGCAGGGGAAATGCTCGCCCACCTTGGCGTCGGGAATCTCAAAAGGCTGGCCGCAGTGCGGACAAATTCGTTTAGGCATGGATGATCCGGTTATTTCAAGTTTGTTATTCCATCGGCTCGCATGAGCCGGTCCAACGATCGTTAGCTTCCGGCCATATCGTCCAACGCGCGCGGGTGACCCACGGCTGTATCGTCTGTCAGTGCGCACACCAACATGACCAAGGGCTTCACCGTTCGCACATGGCTGCGGCTCACAGAGCCGCGCTCCGAAATAGAGGTGAATCCTACAGCGCCAGCGGCAAACGCACGGCCAATTTAGGCTGATGCGAAGTTTCTGTCCAACTGTGAATTTCGTT
>Ga0316231_1002696_pt1 | contig 16530 bp, 14 predicted proteins | sample TBH18027metaG_FD_206002 | JGI IMG/M metagenome (GOLD analysis project Ga0316231, IMG submission 206002) | Freshwater microbial communities from Trout Bog Lake, Wisconsin, USA - TBH18027 | ecosystem: Environmental > Aquatic > Freshwater > Lake > Hypolimnion/Profundal zone | place: USA: Wisconsin...
GATACCAACTCGCTGCTGGTCGCCACTGCCAGACGGTTTAAGGATCGCGTCGACGCCATTCTTAAAGAACTCGATCGTCCGGTGGCGCAGGTTCTAATCAAGGTGCTCATCGCCCAGGTTACGCACAGCGACACCAGTGACCTAGGTGTTGATTTTGCTTTTATGAACCTGTCGTCAAACAACCGGGGGGCGCAGGCCATAAGCTCCTTCGGCAATATCGGAGCCAAACTTCCCGGTGCGCCTGCTCAACTGGCGCAACCGGCGGGTCCGATCATCAACGTCCTGGAGACTAACTTCCAGGCCACACTCCAGGCCATGATCACCGCCGGCAAAATAGATATACTTTCCCGTCCGTACATTCTGGCCACCGATAATCAACTGGCTACCATCACCGTCGGCGAGGAAATGCCCATCATCACCGGATCGACCATCAACACCACGGCTGGATTGGGAAACCAAACCACCAATTCCATCACCTACACGCAGATCGGTCTCACCGTTAACGTCACGCCACACATCAATGCCGAGGGGTTGGTGATCCTCGACGTTAATCCCCAAATATCCAGCTTGGACAAATCCACCCCGGGAACAATAATAGCCTATGATGGGAGCGGTTCCCCCATCTATGCACCTCAATTTGACAATACATCTGCGGACACGCGCGTCGGCATCCATGACGGCCAGACTATTGTAATTGGCGGTATGATGCAGGATCAGAACACCGAAACGGTTTCCAAGGTGCCCGTTCTGGGCGATATTCCCGGGATTGGGCTGCTCTTTCAGACCAAGTTCACCAGCAAACAGAAAATAGAAACGTTGATTTTCCTTACGCCGCACGTAGCTCCGGAGTCCCAGCATCTCAAGGCCATGAGCGCTGATGAGATGAAGGGAATGAAGCTTATGAATGATGCGGTCGAACCCGGCGCGTTCCAGGACTACATGCGTGCCATGGATCGCGGCGCCACCAGGCCGACGACGCTTCCGGCGGTCGATGCCCAGCCGGCGACGCCGGTTAGCTCGGCCGACAAGCCATCGCTGCCGGCAACCGGGCGTTGAGAATGGTTCCCCAAGACGGGAGACAGGTTACGATGAAACCGATCAGCGCCAACCCATGCGTTGCCTCTCACCCGCGGCGCGGGTGGCTGACTTGCCATGTCCTCTGGCATGAACGCGGGTTCAGGGGAAAGACATGCCGACATGCTCCTCTGGTCGAGCGTGACCGTTCGTCCCGCGTAAATAGCCCGTGGTTTCAGCTTTGCGTCTTTATTCCCTTGCTGGCGGTCTTCATCAGTGGGTGTGCGACTACTCGTGGCAACCAGCCCGCTCCGGTCAAGACCTCAATCGCCACCTCCACCACGCATGGGTCGGTCACTGCTATAGTCATAGAGGGCGGTTCCCAAGGCGGCGTCTCCACAGACCAGATTCTTTCCAACGATCCCAGTGTCGTGCGCCTTCAGGATATTACCAGCGTTCTGCTGCTCTACTGTGCAACCTATCGGCATTTGCCGGCCAGTCTTGAAGACCTCGCCCTCATGGCCGATCCGGGAACGCAGCTCAATTTTACATCTCCCGCTTCCGGCAGACCCTACGTCTATGTTCCCGCTGGTCTCCAGACGCCGCGAGGCGGCAAGCGGATAATTGTCTACGACCCCGCCCTGTCGGCCAACGGCAAGCGATGGTGCATTTTGATGGGCGATTCCGCCCCTGGCAAGGCACGTACCGCCGAGGTGTTCCAGATGCCGGAAACGGTATTTCGTACATACCAGATCCCGGCGCCGTAGTATCGGTGCATGCCAGGACGCGTGTTTAGTGCCTGAAATGCCGCTGACCTGTCAGTACCATCACTGCCCCGTGCTGATTCACAATCTTCAACGTGTCGGCATCGCGAACTGAACCGCCGGGGTGAACGATGGCTTTGACGCCGGCGTCAAGGAGAAGCTGCGGACCGTCGGGGAAAGGGAAGAAGGCATCGGAGGCCGCGACGCTGCCGGAGGCCCGCGCGGCGGCTTTGGCGATGGCCATGCGGGCAGCGCTGACGCGATCCACCTGGCCGCCACCGATGCCCACGACCGCCTGCTGCCGGGCCAGGACTATGGCGTTGCTCTTGACGTGCTTGCAGGCCAGCCATGCCAGTTTCAGATCGGCCAGCTCTTCGCCGGTGGGTTGACGTTCGGAAACCACTTTCCAGCATTTATCATCGACGCCGGCCAGATCGCGTTCCTGGACCAGGTAGCCACCGACAATCTTGTGCAGGTGCGTTTGCCGGGTATCGGCCGAAGCCGCCGTGCCAACGAGGCCGACGGCCAGCAACCGAATGTTCTTCCAGCGGTCGCGCAGAAGGTTCAGGGCATCGTCTTCATAGGAAGGGGCGACGATGACTTCCAGCAACTTGTCGATGGCGGTGATGGCCGTGGCGCAGGCCAGGTCCACCGGACGGTTGAGGGCGACGATGCCGCCGAACGCGGCCAGGGGATCGCTGTCGTAGGCATTGCGGAAGGCGGTGGCCAGGTCGGGACCCGCGGCGAAGCCGCAGGGGGTGGCGTGCTTGACGATGCAGGCCCCGGGCCCGTCCAATTCCTTGACGGCGGACAACGCGGCGTCGGCATCAAGCAGGTTGATGTAGGAAAGCTCCTTGCCATGAAGTTGCGTGGCACAGGCCACCGAGGCTTCCGGGCACGATCCGTCGGCATCGACGTACAAGGCTGCCTTCTGGTGCGGGTTTTCGCCATAGCGCAAAAGTTGCCGGCGCTTGAGGCGCAGGCTGATCTGCGCGGGTGGCAATTCAGCAGCGGCGTTGCCGAAGGCCGGCCCCAGCAGGTAGCCGGCGATGAGGGCATCGTAGCTGGCGGTGTGGTCGAACGCCCTCTGGGCTTGTTGCAGGCGCTGCGTTGCCGATGATCGGCCGTCGTGTTTGCGCAGGTCGGCCAGGACGGTTTCATACTGGTCGGGGGCGGTGACCACCAGCACAAAGGCGTTGTTCTTGGCCGCGGAGCGGATCATGCTGGGGCCGCCGATGTCGATGTTCTCGATGGCGTGTTCCAATGTGACGCCGGGCTTGGCGATGGTCTGGGCGAAGGGATAGAGGTTGATGCAGACCAGGTCGATGGCCTCGATGCCATGCTGACGCATGGCGGCGACATGCTCGGGATTGTCGCGCAGGGCCAGGAGGCCGCCGTGGATCTTGGGGTGCAGGGTTTTGACCCTGCCATCCATCATCTCCGGGAACCCGGTTACTTCGGATACGTCGATCACGCGCAATCCCAACTCGCGCAGGAAGCGTGCGGTGCCGCCAGTGCTGATCAATTCAGTGCCGAACTGGCCCTGAAGAGCCTTGGCGAACTCGGCCAGGCCGTTCTTGTCGGATACAGATAACAATGCGCGTTTTACAGGAACAAGGTCCATGGGAGTAGGGGGTTAGTAGGTACTCAGGAATAACTCCGCGGTTTCTCCCGCGCCCGAGTACTCCGGGGAGAGGGCAGGGGCGAGAGGCTTTCTGCGGAGTTGTTTTTGCACGGTTGTTTAGTGACAAGTGCCAGAGATCGCGAGCCGAGGCTGGACGCGTTCATTGTTCAGCGTCCGGCGGTTTCTTCCCTTCGCCTTTCCGGTTAGTCCTGTTCGCCGACGCGACCGGGTTTGAGTACCGAAACGATGGCATAGACGCGACCGTCCTCGGTGGCGGCGTAGATCGTGCCGTCCTTGGGGTTGGCGCTGAAGGCGGTGAAATCATTGCGTTTGGAGCTGAACTTCAGTTCGCCGTTGGTTTTGTCAACGGCCATGATGAAGTTCCTGTCGCTGCGCAAATAAGCCAGTTTTTCGTCCTCGGCCAGAAATGCCACGGCGTGAGGTGCGATCCATTTGGGTTTCTGATCGTGTTTTTCGCGGGTGACGACCTTGTCGAGTGCGACCAGGCCCACGCCGTCCACGAGGATGTAGACGGTGGAGGCGCTGGCGACGGGCGGATGATAGAGGGGAGTGCCGGCGAAATATTGCCAGAGGATCATGCCGGTGGTGCGCTGCAGGCAGTAGAGCTTGGTGTCCATGGAGGCGGCGTAGACGCCGAAGTCATCGGCGCATATGTCGGCCTTGATCGGACCATCAGCGCCAAACACGTCGAGTTCGCAGCCGGGCTGGGACAGGGCCCATACTGGCCGGCGGTTTTCGGCGTTGACGGCATAAATATTGCCGAGCGTGTCGGCGACAAAGAGCATGCCCTGGTAAGTGGCCGGCGCCGCGGAAAGGTTGCCGCGGGTAAGCAGTTCCCATTTGAGCGGAGCGACCTGGTATTCGCTGCCCTTGACATCCATGCACACTTCGCGGCCGCCGCCGGGGACATCGGCGCCGAAATAGACGCGTGTGCCGGATCCGACGGTCGCGGTGCTCATGGCGCGCCCGTGCAGGTCGGCATGTTTCACAAGCGAGCCCTGGCGATCGTAAATCAACAGTTCGCCGGTCGTGGGGAAGATCAGATAGTCCTTGAGGATGACCGGCGGCTGGAGGACGACTTCGGGGCGGGCCACCTGGTAGCTGTGTTTCAGCACTCCGGTTTCCCGATCGATCTCGAAGGCGTAGTGATCGCGGCTGTAGACGAAAATTTCGTTGTCGCGTACAAACAGGTCGGTGATTTTGTCGCTGCCGCCGAGTTCGACCCGGGCCGGGCCGGGCCACTTGGTGGTGAAACTTTGGGCAGGAAGCGGCACCATTGCCGGAGGCGGAGGAGTGTGAGGCCCGCAACCGGCAGCGCCAAGAGCGATGCCGCCGATGAGAACGCCGAGGACGCGATGAAGAAGGGAATATCTCTGGTTCACGGATGCTCCTGTGCGTTTGCGGAACTACAGGCGACTTCGCCGCCTTCTGGCCGAGGCGAAAACATAAACCCTAAGCATATCATTCTTATGCCTTTAGCGTCAATCATCGCGCAAGGGAAAGAGAGTGTGTTAATCAGAACCGGGAGGCGATGTCGCCCAAAATGCGGCGCATGTCATCGGGGCCGGCCTCGTAGAATTTGCCGTGGCCTTCGCCGGCCAGACGCTTGAGGTTGTTGTCGGCGCCGGGTCCGCATGCGATTGTGTAAATATGTATGGGTTGCTGGAGCAGGGTATCGTGCAGTTTATCCATGAGCTGGCCGAATTTCATGTTGCTGCCGTCGCGGCTGTTGGCCAGAACAATAAGAATGGGGAAATTGTCGCCTGTAGCCGGTTCCTGGAGGTGTTCGACGGCGACGTCCACCGCCTCATTTAGGCGGCTGGTGCCATCGGCGTAAAGGGCGCTGAGAGCCAGGCGCGCCATGGGTCGTCCGGGCGGCTCATCGGCGGCCGATTTACTGCTCATGGACATGTCCTTGATGCCCCAGCGCAGATCAGCGTTGAACTCCAGAATGGAAAGATTGGCGTCATCATCGAGCATGTCGACGAACTGGATGGCGGCTATGCGCGCGTTGGCTATGCGGTCCTGGGCGGCCATTCCGGATGAACAGTCGATGGCGAATACGATATTGGCGTGGCGTTTGGTCTTCCGCCAGATGTTCAGGGCGTCATTGAAGCGCGGCGGGGACGCGCTGATGTTCAGCGGCTGGATCGGGTCGACGCCGTGGGCGGCATCCAGGGGCGCGGCCAGTGGCGCCGTGGGGTCGGCCGGGCGCAGCCCCCAGCGCATGGCCTTGTCCTGCTGCGGCTGGGCGCAGAGAAAATCAATGAAGGTCTTGGCCGCCTGGCGCTGTTCATCGCTGGTCCAACCGCGCTGGACTATGCCGATGGGATGATCCGCCTGCAACGTGCCCTCTTTGGGATAAATGGCCACCAGGTGCGCCGCCGGGTTATTGAGGTTCGCTTCGATCATGTTGTTCTCGAAGACTGCCGTGGCGCTCAGGTTGGCCGGTCCGGCCGCGATCATGCCGCGGGCCACTTCGGTTGCGGTGGGCCCATACCACGGCGCGCGGCTTTCCAGGGCGCCAAGGCCCGCACGTAATTTGTTGCTCACCATTTCCCTGGTGGTCAGCTCGTCCCATTTGCCGGCTACGCCGCTGGTCTGACAGATCACAGCCAAAAGCCCGCAGTCGCAGGCATTGGCGTTGGGATGGGTGTACTTGAAAGGTCCCCATTCGGCGTGTCCCGTCGTTGCCCAGGCGTTATCCTCCTGGGCCATGGCCGCCAGATGGGCCCATCCTATGGGTTTGGCGGAAGGCCCGGCGGTCTGCAAAGCCTCGGCCATCGGCCGCCACATGGCGACAACCATGGGGGACCGGGCCAGGCTTCTGACCGGGCCCAGCAGGTTCCGGCCATCGCGGGCCCTGGCCTGGGTGTTGATGTAATCTATCAGGGATGTTGACGCAGGGCTTAGGAGTTGCGGTTGCAGATTACCGTTGAGGATGCCATCCAGGCTGTCTATCGTGCCGACGGCAACGGCTTTGACTCGTATGGTGCGGGAAAGGTTGCTTTTGGGCTGCGTGGTGTTGAATGCCGCGGTGCATTCATCAATCCACGATTCTTTGCCGCCATCGTGCAGGAGCAACAGGTTTACATAGTTGTCGCTGGTCTCCTGGGAGTTATCTCCGTCTGCGGCCGGCGCTGATGAGGATTTGGAGCACCCACCGACGATCAGCGACATCGCCAGCACAATCGCACTGGCCGTGGGGGCAAGCCGCAACAGGCCCAAGAATCTGCTGGTGGGTTTGGGCAAATCAGCAGGCATACGAACTCCAGGCACGCGGTTTCCGCGACCACTGTGGGGTCCAGTTGCCCTTTGGCCGCGATATTGTGGCATCATGCGCCTGCGCGCAGGCGCCGTGCCCCATTGTGTGCCGCCTGAGGCCGTTCGGCAAGGTCGAAAGGATCGAGGGTAATCCATCCTGAATAATTGGCGCCATCAAGATCCGCCATGATCGCGGTCCAGGGGACCGATCCTTGCCCGACCACCGCGGCCATGGTGCGCCCGCCATCGCCAAGCGTGGCATCGCGGCCGCGAACGTGCCGGATCAGGGAGCCGAGGCGGGAGAAACATTCATCGGGCTGCCACGGATCGATCAACAGGGCAACTGGATCCAGGTCGATTCCGAAGTTGGGGCAATTGACGGACCGGATGGCGCGCTCCAGCGCGCTCAAGCGGGCAAGATCGCTGCGCAGAGCGACGGTGCATCCATAACGGTCGGCCCGCCGGCCAAGTTCAGCCAGGGCGCTGTCAACTCGGGCGATGAATTGGCCAGCGCCGGGTTCGTCCTGGGGCGGTGGGGCGGATGGGGCCGGCAGGAAGCTTTCGGGCAAAAGGATCAGGCCGGCCCGGCCAGGCGCGATGGTCGGACGCGGCGCCGGCGTTGGCTTGGGGCCGGTTGGCAGGCGGCCCAGGTCCAGGCACAGCAGGGGCGCTCCAAGTCCCACGGCGGTTTCCATGGCGCGATCCAGCCCATCCAGCAGCCGATCCACGTCCGCGCCGGCGCCAAATCCTTCGGCTCCCAAGTCCGACCGGAGGCCTGCTAGTTGGCGGCCTTCGGAGGCCAGAACGTGCAGGAAATCGCGCCGGCCCGTGCGCGACAGGTCCGGCATGCGCAACGCCGAGGAAAAGGCATCGAACTGGAGCGCGTCGAAGCCGGCCAATCTTGCCAGGCGTGCCGCTTGCCTTGGCGCATCGGTCAAGGCGCTGGCAACCACTGCCAGTCTGGGGATTCCGGTAATCAATCAGATGTCCTTGGGTATGGGTTTGATTATTCAGCGGTCCAGATATCAAAACACATGAAAGAAGGTTACGGGAAAGCAAGCGGTGTGGCAACTTTTCGGAGCGGCTCGGACAAGCATAAAGTCAAGATAGGTCTAATTATTATGTGCCGTCATTGATACAATTTCGCGGGTTTTAGGCCGATGCGCATTAAGAAACTATCTCAAAACACCTTGTCTGGCCGATAACCATATGTAGCACCAACAAAGGAGCCACGGACGGCCAGACGGAAAAGGAATGTGATACCGCTTCCGACGATTTGGGAAGTCAACGACGAACTGTGGAACATAATTGAGCCTATCCTTGAGGAACTGGACCCACCAGCAAAGTCGCCGGCGGCAATGGATCGCATGCATACAAGTATTGGCCGTTCTTCGCCATTGGGCGACCGGCAATGGACGAACCGAACGGTGTCCCGACTGGGCCTGGAGGCGACCGTCCGACCACGCGGTCGGCCTAAGAGCAGTGGGAAAGGCGATGGCAATTCCTATAAATCAACCTGACACCTTTTCTTCTCCCAAGGAGTTCCGCGTTGTCACGTTCTATGACCAGAATCGCCAGCACCGCCTGGTAAGCGTGACAGGCAAGGATCATCGTCATGCCGGTCGGCTAATGCGCAAGGGAGCATGTCTGCTGAAGTTACGGCAGGCCGTAGAGCAGGCGGCCATTGTGGATGGTGCGTTGTGGATATCGGCGGCACGCATGAACATGCGCAGGTACTTCGTCAACAGCGAATCCCCAACGGCGCAGGTACTTTCGAGCGATGCGGTCAACGCCATGGTCAGGCCGTGGATGGAAACCGGCGATTCTGGCCAAAGCCACCGGTGGGCTGGTATGGGTGCAGGCCCGGGAACTGGTGCATCTGGAGACGGAGTGGAGTAAGCTGCTGGCGGTGGCGTCGACGACCGCACCCACCTACACGTGGAGACTACATGGACAAGTGTGAGAACTGCGAACGAACCATTGGAAAGCTGGAGACTCCGTTTGTCTTGCATGAACGCGTCGTCTGCCGCGAATGTTATGGACGCCTTGTCGCACAAGCCCCGCCGGTTCCTCAAGCCAACCCCGCGCTGCGGTCAACCACGGATGCGGAACCCGGGGCGGCCGAGGTGTTGGCCGACTTGGAGCGAATAACACAAGCATCCAGCGTGCGAGCGCCGGTATCGGGCGGAGTTGGTGACCTGGGCGCGGCAATACGGGCCCCGTCGAGGGCATGTCCGTTTTGTCGGCAGGCGGTAGACCCCAGGGCTTCTCGTTGTCCACATTGCAGCGCGGAGATCGGTAGGCTACAAGACTGTGTGCAATGCCCAAGCTGCCGAGAAATGGTCTGCCCCGTTAAAGTTGTAGCGACGAACGAAAAGGGATTCTGGACTGACCTGGCAAAGATTGACATGGGGGGTGGGGCGTTTCTCCCTTCCACCGAAGAAACATACACCGCCTGCCCAGTCTGTAAGAAGCCGATTGCCTACTGTTCGAGGTGCTGTAAGGTGACGACCTCAGAATTATCCCGGAACTGGGTAGGAATCGGGCGAACAAAGAGCGGATACCAGTATTCGACCCTTTGCTCTTGCTGCGGGAAGAAGATTTCCGGACCGTCCTGTTTCGTTGCGACCGAGGTTTTCGGGACGACCCTCGATGCAAACTTGTTGACGCTTTACAATCTTCGCGACAACTGCATCGCGCATTCGCAATGCGGGCGAGTTCTCATCCTGGCCTATTACAGGATCGGCCCCGCCCTGGCCTCGTGTTGCAAGTCGCACCCAGCGATGCGGCGAATCATCGGCGCGTTCATCGGATGCGTTATCCGTGTTTATCGGTATCGCCTAGAAAAGAGTCGGCCCAGCACCGATAATGTGACAGCATCGGGAAGGCCCCGGGTCCGGCCGGGCTGAGGGCCAAGCGGCTTCGGCTGGTGCGTGCGCCCACCTGCCCACCGCCAAGCCGGGACCGACCCGTAACAAGGCAGGTGGAATCATGGCCAAGGCGAAGCCCAGGCCCCCGCAACGATCGCCCGCTTCAAACGAAGCCGAGCCAACCGGCAAAGTCCCGACCTTGGTCGTTGACGCCTTCGGCATTACTTGGGAGGTCAACGCTGAACGGCCTTCTCTGGAGTGGATCATCAACGCCGCGTCTGGCCTAATGGGTTGGGACTTGCTGGCCGCCGTGAGGAATAGGGACGCTGCCGTCAGGGCGGTAAACGAGCTGGTACACCACTGGCATCGGCTGAGGGCACAGAGGGAGAAGAACGCCCGACTCCCCAGGGAAGAACAAGAGTACCCGCATCTATGTGACGGCCCGGATGACCCCGACAAGGCGAAGTGGGATGCCCCGGAATGGTTCCGTTATCAATGCGCCGAGAAAGATCTTCGCGACGGGATGGAAGTGAACTACTGGCTTCATCACGCCCTTCTTTGCTCGCCAGAGCGGTCACTAAAAGACACATACAGGCGGCTTCGCGTGATTCACACTCTGCCCCGCGTTTACGATCATGCCCCCGAACCGATTACTCCGGCGATTTGGGCTGACGCCAAGAGGGACTATCAGGATATCTTGGCCGATGCCTATGCCGCCGCGCCGTCGGCGGCCGTGGCTGCCACGGCTGGTAGTCCTAACGCGACCTCTTTCAATTTGATGGATATTGCCGTTGCCGCAAACAACCTTGCCCTGACCGCCGAAGACTACAACCAACAACCCGACGGGCACCCTGTGGGTGCAACGGCGAAGTCGCTTTTGGAAGCCCTGGAGAAGCTTGAGCGGTTGTTAAACCCCGACGGGTTGGATTTTGATGACCCCGCCCGCGTGTCGAACCTGCAACAACCAGCGCTGCCCGAGGGTGCTTCCGCCAAGCTAGTGCATTGTCACACTATGATTTTAGGGTAGACCGACTTCAGTTTGCGTCGAGCATCGCCGATCTTGAATTGCCAGTCCACGCCGCGTTGTCTGGCGTTGCTGTGGACCTGCCAGGCGGCGGTTTCACTTCGCAGCAGGTCAATCGTCGCGAATCGCCGGCCGCTGACGCACTGACGAGTCATCGAGCTTAATTCGTTCTCGGCGATGTTCAGCCAGCTTCCGTGCTTGGGCGTGTGGCGGAACTCCAGGCGACGCACGATGGCCCTGGCCTTTTCCGGCTCGAACGTTTCATAGAAAGCGCCCATCGTATGCGTGTTCAGGTTGTCGCTGACCAAAATGACTTTGTCTGCCGAAGCACACCGCGTTCGCAGCAACTGTTCGACTTCCATTGCCCAATCGATCTTCGTCCGACGCTCACGCACCGTGACTTGCCGCCAGCCCGATAACGGCTCGCAGAACATGAAGATGCTCGCCGTGCCCGCCCGTTCGTATTCGTAATCGACGCGGCGCGGGTGTTCCCGGGTGGCGGGGACCGGCACTCGCGTCTCTTTGAGCAACTGGATTGGCTGCTCATCCATGCACACCACCGGATGCCGCAAATCGTAGGCCTGGGCATAGGTTTCCAGCACCTCCTCCATGTTGGCCACAAACTCGCCGTCCGCTTCCGGCGGGATCACCCAGTAATCGATCTTCCTCTTGGTCATCCCGTTTTTTTAAGCGTTCGACGAACGGTTTCATAGCTGATCGATTCCACGATCTCCAGTGCCACCACCTGCTCGGCCAACAGACGCAACGTCCAATTCGAGAACCCGGGCGGCGGCGTTCCCAGACGCATTGCGATCAGCTTCGCTTCCTGCTCGCCATCCAGCAACTTCGGGCATGGCGGCTTCAGCCGGGGTTGGCCGTCCAGCGTGACCTCGAATCCTTCGGTGACAAACCGCTCCCGGATGTTCTCCACCGTCTGGGTGCGGCATCTGGCGTACCACGTGCTGAATCGTGGCTGACAACGAATTTGTCGCCGCAAAATAACCGCCAACCGCCTTCCCGACCACGCCAAGGCTGTTGCTTCACCTCGTTTCTTGGTGTCGCTGTGTCGAAGGATATGGCGCTTGAACCGGCGTGTCGTTTCAGGTTAGAATCATCCCATGGATTTGCTGCTGTGCATAACCATCTTCGTGCTCTCCGGGGCGGTATTCGTGTTTGCCAATCTCATGTTCGGGTCCCTGGTGCGCCCGCACATGCCGAATCCTGAGAAGGCGGCAGTGTATGAATGCGGGGAACCGGCGATAGGGAGCAGTTGGATACAGTTCGACCTGCGGTTTTATATTGTGGCTCTGGTGTACCTGATATTCGACGTCGAGGTGGCGTTGTTCTACCCCTGGGCGGTGGTCTATGGGGATGCGGCCAGATTGGGCGGAGGCACCGGCGGAGGGTTCGCCCTGCGGCAGGTGGCACTGGTGGATATGCTGTTCTTCTTCGGGGTGCTCATGGTGGGATTTGCATACTTGTGGCGATTTGGATACCTGGACTGGGTCCGCTCCGCGGCAACCACAAGCCTTAAGGTGGATTATCAAACGGGCGTAGACCTTAGCAGAGAAGCAAGGGTGGACAGGGAATAAGGAACAAGCTAACGGAGAAGACCGCCACTATGGCCTATCCCTTGTGGCTTCCTGAGTGCCAAATCAGTCTAATCAGATAGTCTATATTCAACGGCACAGATGGACACGCACCGTTCTGACGCCTTTGTTTTGGTGTGGTTGATCCAATCTTTGTTTGGTGTCAGAGATAGATATGGATAGGTTACGGAATAACGAGTATGGCGGTGCCGGATCAAGTGGCGGGACCACACCATCGCTCGGCATTGCAAATGGGGAATCGGGGCGGTTAATGACCGGTGGTCTTGGTGACGGGACAACCGCTCTGGTCCTGACCGCGTTATATGGTTTTGGTGGGTTATTGGTGGCAGCATTCCTGACCTATGCCTACCTGAGGCCCAACGAGATTGAGCGAATTTGCTCTGCGGGGTGTCTGACGGTTCAGAATAGCCGCTGGTCACGCATGGGGGCGGTGCCGGTCGCGGCTGTGGGAACCGTGTTCTATATGGTGATGGTCGCCGAAAGCCTGATGTGCCTGGGGCTGCGGCGGGGGAGATTCCGCCATGCGCTGCTGGCCTGCGGCACGGTTACGGCGGCAGGGGCGGTTCTGTTCAGCGCCCGACAATTGTTCATCCAGTTCTTCGTGCTGCGTGCGTTCTGTCCGTTATGTGCCCTGTCAGCGGCGCTGTGCCTGTTTCTGGCCATAAGCCTGATAATTGCCTGGCGGCGGGATAGGTGGAGCCCACGCCCGCTCTTGGCGGTGGCGCTGGCGGTATCTCTGGCGGGGATCGCGATGTTGGCGGCATTGGCTTTGGCGCCGCCTACGGGGCCGGTTCCACTGGTTCTGGCACGCGTGAACGGCAAACTTATCACCACGCGGGACATGGAACGCGATGATCCACCCGGATTTCGCCGGCTGTCCCAGGAATTATATGTCGGCCAGCGCGATTGGCTGGAGGACCGGATTGATGATGAATTGTTCCAACAGGAGGCGGCGCGGCGTGGAATGACGGTCCAGAAGCTTCTGGAAGTGGAAGTCGGCCGGAAGATTGCCCCGCTGCTTGCCGCCCAGAATCATTGGTTTAAGGTGAAGGGTATTGCCAGCACCGAGCCTTGGCAGTTGGACTTCGAGGCCAAGGTGCAGGAGCAGGATATGCGAAGCCAGCGTCTGCTCCAGTTTGCAGCCGAGCTGCGTACGCGGTATCCAGTGCAGGTCTACCTGCAATCGCCGGGAGGGCCGGTTCTTGCATATGACCGGGCACTGGCTCACGTACGCGGGTGGGAGAATGCCCCGATCAGGTTGGTGGTGTTTTCAGAGTTTCAATGCCCGAATTGTGCTGACTTGGCTTGCACTCTGGACCGCGTTCTGGATAGGTATCCTTTCCAGGTCAATTTGACGTTTTTGCACATGCCGATGGACTTTGACGCCTTATCCGAGGAGGCCGCCGAAGCTGCGGAATGCGCCGGGGAACAAGGGCGTTTCTGGCAGTACCACGACCGTCTGATGAAGGAACACAAGGATGGCTGCAGCGGCCTGAATAGCATGTGGGCTGGGTACGCCGATGATGTGGGTCTCGACAAGGCGCGGTTCATGGAATGCTTGAAGTCAGGTCGCATGAAAGGACGCGTGGCCGCCTGTCGCGCCGTCGGCGTGGCAATGGGGATTCAGGGCGTGCCGGCACTGTATCTGAATGGCCGCAAGATAGGCGGGGCGTTGGAATTTGAGCAGTTGAGTTCGATAATTGATGCGGAAATCAAGCGTTTGCGGTAGACCGGCGCGAGCGCAGGGGCCAGGCCGGCGGCGCCGTTGCTATCGCCGTTAACGGCTGGCTACTCATTTACCGCCGCCCATAAGCCGCGCCAAGCGCAGCGACATTTCCAAGGCTTGTTCGTAATTGAGACGCGGATCGACCTGGGTACGATAGGCGCGTGGCAGATCCTCGGCCCTGACGCCGCAAGAGCCACCGATGCACTCGGTGACGTTTTCACCGGTCAGTTCAATGTGTATTCCGCCCAGGTGGGAGCCGCAGGCCTTGTGGATATTCCAGGCTTGTTCCAGTTCGCCGAGGATTTTTTCAAAATAGCGGGTCTTGAAGCCGCTGGTGGTCATCTGAGTATTGCCGTGCATGGGATCGCATATCCACAGGGGAGTGCGGCCTTGGCGGCGCACCGCCCGGATTAGCGGCGGCAGGCCCTTTTCGATGCGGTCGATGCCGAAGCGGTGGATAAGCGTGAGCCGCCCGGGTTCGTTGGCCGGGTCCAGGCGATCGGCCAGGGCCAGGAGTTCGTCTGGTGAAATACTGGTGTCGATTTTCACGCCGATGGGATTGGCGATGCCGCGGAAGTATTCGACGTGGGCCCCATCCAGGGCGCGGGTGCGGTTGCCGATCCAGGGCAGGTGCGTGGCCAGGTTGTACCAGCCGGTGCGTCGGGGCACCTGCCGGGTCTGGGCCTGCTCGTACCACAGCATCAGGCCCTCGTGGCTGGCGAAAAAATCCACGCGGTTGATCTCTTCAAGGCGTTCGGAGGCCAGGACTTCCATGAAACGCAGAGATTCCCCGATGGCCTCGACCATACGCATGTATTCGGCGGCGTGGGGCGAATTGCGGACGAAACCCAGTTCCCAGTATTCGGGGTGGTGCAGGTCGGCGAAGCCGCCGTCGATGAGTCCGCGGATGAAGTTCAGGGTCAGTCCGGCCCGCTCGTAGCCGCGCAGAAGCAGTTGCGGGTCGGCAGTGCGCTGTTCGAGCGTGAACCCGGGGCTGTTGACCATGTCCCCGCGGTAGGCGGGCAAGGTCAGGCCGTCGCGGGTTTCGCTATCATTGGAACGCGGTTTGGCGTATTGCCCTGCGAAGCGGCCCAGCCGGATCACGCGCCGCTTGCCTCCCTGCACCAGCACCAGGCTCATTTGCAGGAGGATCTTGAGTTTGTTGACTATCGCATCGGATCGGCAGTCGGCGAAGTTTTCGGCGCAATCTCCGCCGTGCAGCAGGAAACGTTGGCCGCGGGCGGCTTCGGCAAGTTGGCTTTTTAGTGTTTCGACCTCCCAACTCGTGACCAGGGGCGGCAACAGGGCAAGCTGCTGGAGGACTTCCTGAAGCTGGGTCGGATCGGGATAATTTGGCTGCTGTTCAGCAGGTTTGGACTGCCAGGATGAAGGAGACCAGCGATCAGCGGTTGCGCTCATGAGGCTATTATGCAGGAAGAGGGCGTAGTTGGCGAGTGTAGGATGGGTCAGCATCTCTGCCCCCGGCTGCGCAAGGGGAGGGCTGGGAGGGCGAGTTATGTAGTTTCGGACGGCATATCAAAGCCATCCCAATAGTTCATCCCTTAAGGATACCTGCATTCTTAATTCTAATTTGTGGTTTCAATCGCCCTAATACAACGACCAAAAGGGAAACCACCAAAGCGGCCAGGAGGCCCCAGCGGAACTGGGTCTGGGCGGCTTCGTTGATGGTGGTTTTGTTGAATGCAGCCCGCAGGAGGTGGAGACGGGTGGAAAGGAAGAGGTGGGCGGGGGGGATGAAGAGTACCAGGATCAGCAACTTCAGCCGTAGCCAGCCCATGCGGATGAATTCGCGTGAGTGCTGGAGGAGCAGGGCGGCGCCCAAAGCCATGGCGGTCAACATGGCGGGTAATATCCAGAAGACCATAAGCCGACTGGTCAGGACGATGAGCCAGCCGCGTTTTGGGTCGGCGGCATTCAGTTCTTCCAGCCCGTTGATCCACCAGATGATCGTCGTCGTTCCCAGACCGCCGAAATAAATCGCGACGGCGATTACTTTGGGCAGCAGCAGCCATGGCCGCAAGCCGCGTCCGGGGCGACGGCCGAAGCGATTTGCATGGACGGCGTTCATGGGAACAAGTTTAGCGTTGCCGGCGGCGCCGCGATAGAACCGGGAAGATGCAGGGGACGGGATTATGGCGCCGCTGGGCATCGAACATGGTTACGGCTTTATTGTGGCTGCCATTTTTGGCTGTGATGTGGCCGTGTTGTGAAGCAGGCTTGCAGTCTGGTCCGGGCAGACACCATCTCTGCCCCGAAATCATCCGCACGGAAGCGTTGGCCTGGTCGTTATTTACTCCCTTCGCCCTCACGCAGGCACGCCTCATTTTGCGGGTCTGCCAATCTTTTAGGGAGTAGGTATAGTTACAGAGCCGGCGGAGCCGGCAAAGGAGTATTAAACCATGGATGGTAAGAAGTTATCCCCACAGGAGCTGATCGAATCCTTACGTCAGGAAGTCGAGCAGACTCTGTCACAGGTAGCGGAGGCCGTAAACAGCGTCCCGGATGGGCATGTGATCCGCGGCAGCGAACACCAGGTCAAGGACTTGATGGATCGACTTCGCTCACGTGTATTCGAGCAGGTGTTGCAGATGA
>Ga0316231_1002697_pt1 | contig 16529 bp, 15 predicted proteins | sample TBH18027metaG_FD_206002 | JGI IMG/M metagenome (GOLD analysis project Ga0316231, IMG submission 206002) | Freshwater microbial communities from Trout Bog Lake, Wisconsin, USA - TBH18027 | ecosystem: Environmental > Aquatic > Freshwater > Lake > Hypolimnion/Profundal zone | place: USA: Wisconsin...
TAACACTGGACAAAATGCGTAAAATGAAGTTACTGGGTATGTACAGGGCTTTTAAAACCAATCTGGAAACAGAAACCGGCGAGTCCTATACACCCGATGAAATTATTACTCATCTCATAGATGCAGAGTGGGATGAAAGACAGAACCGCAATATTGAATATAAAATAAAGAACGCCCGCTTTAGATACAAGGCTGCGTTAGAAGACCTGTACTATCATGAAGAACGCAACATTGATAAGAACCAGATGATGCGTTTTGCTGATTGCAGTTTTATCGACAAAGCTGAATGTATCCTTATTACAGGAAGCACCGGAATCGGCAAAAGTTACATAGCATCTGCTATCGGATACCATGCATGCAGCATGGGATATAAAGTTTTGTACCATAACGTACCCAAACTTTTTTCTAAACTTAAAATGAGTAAGGCTGATGGCTCTTACCTTAAAGAAGTTGCAAGAATAGAACGGCAACATCTTTTGATACTTGATGACTTTGGCTTGCAGCCCTTTGATGCACAAAGCAGAGTTGCATTAATGGAACTTATGGAAGACCGTCATGGAAAAGGGGCTCTGATCATCACATCACAAGTGCCCGTAAATAAATGGTACGATATTATAGGAGAACAAACTATTGCAGATGCCATATTGGACAGAATAATCCATAATGCTCATCGCCTGGAACTAAAAGGAGAATCGCTCAGAAAAAAACGACCTGAGAATAATGAACTTATTAATTAAATTTGTTACAGACTGAAAAGAAAAAGACATTGAATTTATTAACCACTAACATACATGAACTGATAAATCTTCGCCAGCAAAACAGGTGGTCAGTTTGCTTCGGACTGAGGTGGTCAATTTAACCGGCGCACGCAATTTACCGAGAACATAACCAATAATAAAAACAGGCAGATAAAGTGAATCTTGGTCATAACAAAGTTTTACTAAAGGGTTATGATAAATCTATAATAGTTTACAAATATTACTGAAATAAATGTACAAAAAAAGCCCCATTATTAGTGAGGCTATAAGTAGATCAATAAATTCAATCGGATTTTATTTCGGAATTTTTTTACTATTCTGATTTAATTGTTGGTTTAAAGCTTTTTGATCTTGATTGGTTAAATGGCCATTGTCCATTTTACGCATATCTTTCTTTTCATTATTAATGGTAGATAGATTCTTACGGTCCTGTTGTGCCTGGGCTTTGGTCAGATCTCCTTCTTTTCGTTCATCAGTAATTCTCTTTTCCTGATTGTCAATTCGTTTATCAACCTGATTCACTTTGGGATGATCTTTAATATGCGTAGGCTGATGACCGGGGCCTTGTGCAAAAGTAAATGCGCAAATAAAAGCTGCCATTGTTGTAAATAAAGTTTTCATGATTTTTAGGTTTTTGTTTTTTAGTATATAAGTATAAAAGAACTCTTTTTCAAAGAAAGGTTTAAAATGAGAAAAAAATAAAACACTTTTTAACAAACCTATGCACACTAATTAATCACAAATCAATTGCCAATAACAAATAAAGCTAAAAGACCAAAAAGCCTCTTGCCAATATTTGCTTATGAACTTCGCCTATCATTTTTCATAATTGAAAATAAAAATAACAGAAGTGAAAGAGGGATAAGAATATAGTTCCCGATTTCTCCTGGTGGAGTTCCGGTAGTTGCAATAGGTTTTAAGTGTCCGAGTATCACTCTGAAACTATATTCACAAAAAATAAAAATATACATCAGGGGAATAAGGCTTTTATAACGCAGGGAAACTATGGCATAAAAAATGCCCATAATAAGTTGAGATAACCCCCAAAATGAAAATATTAAAATTACAGTTCTTGCTGCTTCATTTGAATAAGTATCTAACGGAATAGTCGCAATGCTTTGAGCACCTCCATCTGCTGAAAAAGTATGAATTAGACTTCTAACAATTGTCACTATTGTTAAAACATAAAAGAACCAGATAGCTATTTTTCTGCCTTGATATGTATTATCAACTGTTTTGGGTAAAATCAGGTTTCTTACTATCATAGTTTAGTGTATTGCAGTATAATATCAGTTAATTTTTTAAAAAGAAGATTTAAGCAAATTTTTATTCACAAAAATGCAAAGCCATAACCAGTGAATATTTACAAAAAGACCAATTAATACTGGCCAAAACAAATTTTCCTGCAATAGTGTGGACAATTCTTTCCTGCAAATTAATTATCACTTTAATAACTTGCTTTTTCTACGGGTAGTATAAACGCTCTTACAGGAAAATTTGTTCCGCTTTCCTGATTATATTTTTTGATCAGTTCCAAAGCATGTTCTGCATTTTCATCACCCGTAAAACTGAAAACAAAAAGTGAATCAAATTTTTCATCCCCGCTTGCAAACCAAGCTTCCAAAAGATTCAAAGTTTGATTATCCTTAAATCCGATGACATCTGTTGCACTGAACACACTAATTTTCGCTTCTTTAAATATTTTGCAAACATCATCCTGATATTCTTTTAAACAGGTTACCACAAAAAATTTCATAGTCTGAGTTTTTATTTTTGATTGCGATATTTTTTTCGCATCATTTTATAATACAATAAAGGAACCACCAATAAGGTAAGGAATGTTGATGTTATGGTTCCTCCCATTAATGAAATGGCAAGCCCCTGAAATATTGGATCAAACAAAATGATTACAGCACCTAAAGCAACTGCTCCTGCAGTTAATAGAATGGGAGTTGTTCTTACTGCACCTGCTTCAATGATGGCTTGTTTTAGCGGAATATTTTCTCTTAACCGTATATTGATAAAGTCAATTAACAGCACTGAGTTTCGAACCATCACGCCGGCCAAAGCAATAAATCCGATCATAGAGGTTGCCGTGAAATAAGCATGTAGCATCCAATGTCCAAAAATAATACCTACCAAGGAAAGTGGAATTGCAGCAAGCATTACCAAGGGTACAGTGAAGTCTTGAAACCATCCAACGATCAGAATGTAGATCATTAAGATAACCACCGCAAATGCAATTCCCAGATCTCTGAACACTTCAAAAGTGATCTGCCATTCGCCATCCCATTTAAGCGAATAATTATCTTCCATCTCTGGTTGATGTGTATATTCTTCTTTCAATGAAAATCCTTTAGGGACCTTTATTGTTTTTAAGCTATCTGAAACATGGGCGATGGCATAAGAAGGGCTTTCTAATTTGCCTGCCATATCAGCTACCACATACACCACTTCTTTTTGATTTTTACGATAAATACTTTTTTGTTTGATTTGTTTAGTTACTGTTACAATATCTCTAATCGGAACAGAATTCCCTTGCATACCAACAATCGTAAGATCAAGTATGTCATTGATGCTTGTTTTATCTACATCATTCAATTGCAATTTGATCGCTGTTTGGTTATAGGATGCAGGTTGATATACATTTCCAACATTCATACCCGATAATGCTGCATTAATAGTTGCTGTAACCTGCGCTGTAGCTACACCATAACGAATGGCTTTCTCTTTATCCACTGCAATATGATATTCGGGTTGATCGTCTTCTACCATCCAGTCTGCATCCACCACATCGGTTGTTTTGCCTAACAGCGTTTTTACCTGTTGTGCGATTTTTATCTGTTCTTTATAATCAGGTCCATATATTTCTGCAACCAGAGTTGATAATACCGGTGGTCCCGGTGGTACTTCCACGATCTTAACATTGGCATTGTATTTTTTTGCAATGGTTTGAATAGGTACACGCATTTCTTTGGCAATGCCATGACTTTGTATGCTTCTGTCTTTTTTATCTACTAAGTTCACTTGGATATCGGCAACATTATCACCTCTTCGCAGATCATAGTGCCGAACCAATCCATTAAAGCTGATAGGCGCCGATGTTCCTATATAAGCCTGATAATTCTGAACCATTGGTTGCCTGGAAACATAGTCTGCAATATCTTTTGCAACAGCCTGAGTTTTTTCTAAAGTTGTTCCTTCAGGCATGTCGAGCACTACCTGGAATTCGTTCTTATTATCAAAAGGCAGCATTTTTACCGCTACTGCTTTTGTATAGAACATAGAAAGTGATCCAAGTAATATCACTACAATGCTGAGTATAAATGTCCATCGTTTCCAACGCGATTCCAATAAAGGATTGATAGTTGACCGATAGAGTTTGTAAATGCCGGTTGTTTCTAAATTATGCGGTTTACTTTCTTCATGATGTAATCCTTTCTTTTCTTTTTCACGTAGGAATATATAACCGAGATAAGGCGTTAAGGTTAATGCAACGATTAGGGATAACATCATGGCAATGGAAGCACCAATCGGCATGGGACTCATGTAGGGTCCCATCATTCCCGAAACAAATGCCATCGGTAAAACAGCAGCAACTACTGTAAATGTTGCCAATATGGTTGGATTGCCTACTTCATTGATCGCATAAATAGCAGCTTGTAAAGGCGGTAGTTTCTTCATCTTAAAATGCCTGTGCATATTCTCTGCAATGATGATGGAATCATCTACCACGATACCCGTAATAAATACCAGGGCAAACAGCGTGATGCGGTTCAGTGTGTAATGCATGATATAATAACTGAACAGTGTTAATGCAAAAGTTACCGGTACGGATAAGAACACGACCAACCCGCCACGCCATCCCATGGCAAGCATTACAAATAATGTGACCACCACAATGGAAATAAATAAATGGAAGAGTAATTCCGATACTTTATCAGATGCTGTTTCTCCATAGTTTCTGCTGACCGTTAATTGTACATCATTCGGTAAAAGCTCTTTTTTAAGATGTTCAACTTTAGCTAGAATCTGTTCGGCTAGTTTCATGGCATCTGCACCTTTCTTTTTTCCTACAGATAAGGTAACGGCAGGATAATTGGATCTGAAAGCATTTGCTTTTACGGTATCGGCTTTGCCATATCCGAACAATACGTATTGGTTAGGAGTTTCAGGTCCGTCTTCTATTGTTGCAATTTGTTTTAAATAAACAGGCTGTTGCTGATTGATGCCTACAACCAGGTTGGCTACATCATCAGCAGTGTTTAAAAAGTTTCCTGTTTCCACAGAAAATGCTGTGTCTCTCTGCAACAGGTTTCCGCTTTGCATTTGCGAATTGCTTCCCAGTATTTGTTTGCTGACTGATAAAAAATCAACATGATTTTCTGCCATCTTATTTTTATCAAGCAATACTTTTACTTCTCTGCTTCTTCCACCCAGAACATTAATATCAGAAACATCATTGATCTTTTTGATCTCATTGGTCAATTCCTGCCCTAACTGTTTTAACCTGTAATCATCATACTTTTCACTCCACAGTGTCAAACCCAATACAGGCACATCATCAATAGCTCTTGTTTTGATCAATGGAAGTGTAACACCTTGCGGCATCTTATCCATATTCTTCATGATCTCGCTATAGAGTTTTACCAACGAACGCTCTACGTCTTCGCCTACATAAAACTGAACGATCAACATGGCCTGACCTTTCATGGATGTGGAATAGACATACTCAACACCTTTTACATTCGAGATCATTTTCTCCAAAGGTGCAGCCACTTTGGTTTCCACATCTTTGGGTTCGGCACCTGGATAGCCGATAAAAACATCAGCCATCGGCACTTGTATTTGTGGTTCTTCTTCTCTTGGAATTAAATATGTGCTATATGCGCCAATCAATAAAAATGCAATCATTAACAGTATGGTTAATTTTGATTGCAAAAAAGCCTTGGCAATATTTCCTGAAAAACCGTTCTTCATTGTATTATTTTAATTCATTAATTATTTTCGAACAGGGATAACGATGCAGCTATTTTATTTTTATAATAGCACCATTGTATAACTTCCCTTCAGCACTCACAATAAACTGTTCATTCTTTTCCAATCCGCTTAACACTTCCACTTTATCTCCGGCATTTTTTCCTAACCTTACCCAACGCAATAATGCAGTATTGTTGCTGCCAACAGTAAATAAGCCGGTTAACTGATCTTTATAGAGAATGCTTGAAACAGGCACCATTACTTCATCAGAACTTGTTTTAATGGTGTCGGAATTTTTAACGGGGATTAAAACATTAGCATACATGCCTGCATATAATCCGTTTTTCTCATGATCAGGAAGGCTGATTTTAATAATATATTGCCCACCAGTAAATTGAGATGACTGATTGATCTGGGAAACAGTTCCCTTAATGGTTTTATTAATCGCTTTGATGGTGATCATTACTTCAGCTCCCTGATGAATTTGATTGATACTGTTTTCCGGTACTGATGCGCTTACCTGATAGGTTCCGCTTTTCTCAATGGTTAATATCGGCATGCCAGGATTGGCCATGCTTCCTGCATCTGCTAATTTCTGCGTAACAATTCCTGAAAATGGAGCTGTCAAATTGCTATAACCCAACATGGCATCCACTTCGTTACGGCTTTGCTTTGCCGCTTCTACTCTTGATCTGGAAGCATTGTATTGCAGTGTGATATTGTCTAATTCTTTTGCAGATGCACTTTGTTGTTTGTATAGATTCGTATATCGTTCATAATCTTTTGCTGCATTTTTGAGAGATGCTTCCGCTTCGTTAAGCATGGCGTCTGCCTGCGCTCTTTTTGCTAGGATATCATCATTGCTGATGCTTACGAGCAATTGTCCTTTATTAACATGATCGCCCACTTTTACATTCAATTTTGTGATATATCCCATCAGTCTTGTGCTAATATTGGCAGATTGTGCAGCTTCAATTTGTCCGCTTATATTCAATTCCTTCTGTTCAGCAGCAGATGCTGTTGCAACAGTTACAAGGATCGCCGTATCTGTTTTGTCATTTGTGGTTTGCTTTTTGTCTTTCGAAGAACAGGCAGTTATTGCGATCATTCCAAAACCGATAAACAATAGCGTCATATTTTTTAAATTCATTTTCATGCTCATGTTTTAAACTGGTTATTTAGTGGTTGATGAAGTGAGTAATTCCAGATAAGCTTTACTTACATTGCTGTTAAATACAGCCTGTGCAAAAGCGAATTTTTGTTGCAATACCTGTGTTGCAGCCATCAGTACATCGGTAGTATTTACCAGACCCTGCTGATAACGATTTTGCAAAATGCGCAATGCTTCTGAAGCTTGTTCAACAGCTGATTTTTGTTGTGCTATTTCTGATTGTGCATCTTTCAGATCACGGTAAGCTCTATTCAGTTCCAATTGACCCTGGTCCATTTGTTGTTTCAATTGTTCCGATAACTTATTACGTTCTAAGGTTTCTGTTACAATCATATTTTTTGTTTTATTGCCTTTAAAAATATCCCAGGAAACCTGCACGCCTGCGAGGTAAGAATTGGCGGAGAAACCCAACATACGGCTATCGTTGAGCTGATAGTTGCCAAATGCATTCAACTTAGGTAGATAACTCATTTTATTAGCTTTGATCATCAGATCTGAAGCCTCGATGGCTTTTTGCATCGCCATAAAATCCGATCTGGTTGCCGCGATTTTTGTAGCTGTATCTGTTATTTCTCTTTCTGTTTGTAAAGATTCCGGTACTTCATAAATAATACCTGTGGTTTGCCCCATTAATAAACTCAGATAATCAGATGCATTTCGAATATTAGTTTTTGCCTTTTTCAGATTCGTTTCTATGGTTGCTACTTGTACTTGTGCATTTAATACATCCGACTTTTGAATCAATCCTTGTTGATAATGATCATTGGTAAATGTGTAAACATATTTTGTTGTCTTCAATGCATCTTCTAAAACTTCCACGGCAGCATACGCTAATTGTAACTGCATATACGCTTTTTGCACTTCAAATATTAAATACTCCTTAGTACGTTGTGTCTTATACTGATACAATTCTGTTTGCTTTGCAGCACCCTTTCTTATGTATAGCATATCCATATTGATCAATGGTTGTTTTACTTCTAATCTTGTTGTAAAATCGGGTGTAGCAGAAGGATGATTTAAAAGATCGGGATTAAAATCATTTTGTGTAATCGATTGTTGCTGCAGTTTAAAACCAAATGCATTCAATGGGTTATTCGTACTCATGGCAGTATAAGAAAACCCAACCTGTGGTAGAAAAATTACTTCCATTTGTTTGTAATTGGAAGCTGCAATATTTTCATCCAGCTTGGCTAATTGAATCGTTTTATTATTATTTATTGTGGCGGCAACTGCTTCACTGAGCCCCAATTTCTTTGTACCGTCTTGCGCTGAAACCCTTTCCAAAAGGGCTATTGAAATGATTGCTGTTACAATAACTAAAGAGATAAACTGTTTTTTTCTGCTCATTAACTTTCAATTTGCAGCGAAACTAAAAGCCATCAAATGCTCACAACGTGACATATATCACTAAGGTTTTATTTTCCTGAGAAATATCATGTCCGAATGTAACTAACATCACAGAAGAGGCATCTGCCTCAATGGAACTTTGTACTATAATCAGTATTGACTTACTAAATATTTTTTATGAACCGATTGGTGATATTAGGTGCAGGAACAGCCGGTACAATGATGGCAAATCATCTGCATCATAAGCTTAACAGAAAAGAATGGACTATTGATATTGTTGATGAAAGAACAGAACATCATTATCAGCCGGGTTATTTATTTCTTCCTTTCGATATTTATAAACCGGAAGATATTATTAAGTCGATCAAAGATTTTATCCCTTCAGATGTAAATCTCATTACAAAAAAAATTGACCGCATTGTTGCAGATGAAAATTATATTCAAATGGCAGGCGGCGATCAATTGCATTATGATGTATTGATTATAGCAACAGGAGCAAAGATCGCTCCTGAAGAAACGGAAGGAATGAGTGGTGAACATTGGCATCAATCTGTTTTTGATTTTTACACTTTTGAGGGAGCATTGGCATTGCGGAATAAACTGCGTGATTGGAAAGGTGGAAATCTGGTGATTCATATTACTGAAATGCCGATCAAATGTCCGGTTGCTCCATTGGAATTTGCATTTTTGGCTGACTCTTATTTTCAGCATAAAAAAATGAGAGATAAAGTCAACATCACCTATGTAACTCCTTTAAGCGGTGCATTTACCAAACCAAAATCAACAGCCGCATTAGAACATTTATTGCAAGAAAAGAATATTGCCATCGAAAGTGACTTTGCGATTGCAGAAGTTGATAATGAAAATAAAACCATTGTTGATTATGGCGGAAAAGCAATTCCATTCGATCTCTTGGTAACAGTGCCTACTAATAAAGGTGATGAGTTAATGGCAAGATCGGGTTTAGGTGATGATCTGAATTATGTTCCTACTAATAAAGAAACACTGCAATCCAAAGCCCATGCAAACATTTTTGTGATTGGTGATGCAACAAATATTCCTGCATCAAAAGCCGGATCTGTTGCGCATTTCGAAGCAGAGATACTTACCGAAAATATTCTCCACTTCATAAAAAATGAATCTTTAGCAGCATCATTCGACGGTCATGCCAATTGTTTTATTGAGACAGGTGACAGTAAAGCTTTATTGATCGATTTCAATTACACACATGAACCCGTGAGTGGAAAATTTCCATTTGCAGGAATTGGTCCTTTGGGATTATTAAAAGAAAGCAGGATGAATCATTGGGGCAAATTGGCTTTTCGCTGGATATACTGGAATGTATTATTAAAAGGAACACCTATCCCATTTGTATCAGCACATATGTCAACCGCAGGAAAAAATTTTAATTAACGAATAAAAAAATTTTATGGAAAAGATCATTGCACAAAAAACGGTACAGGTAAATGAAGAAGGATACTTAACCAATTTCGCTGAATGGAATAAGGAAATTGGCGAAGAAATAGCCAAAGAGAATAATATTGCTTTGAGCCCAAAGCATTGGGAAGTGATCAATTATATACAGAATGAATTCAAGAACGAAGTACCATTAACGATCCGTAAGATCGGCAAAAGTGGTGTGGTAGACATCAAAGAGTTCTATGCATTATTTCCCGTAGGTCCTTTAAAAACAGCAACAAAAATTGCAGGCATTCCTAAACCTGCAAGCTGTATATAATTATCACGCTAAAAAATTTTAAATCATGAACGAATATAATGGTGAGATCAAAAAAATGATGATCATACTTTCAAAAGCCGGCATCGAAAATGTATATGCCGCATTTGTTTTAGCCAATGGTGCCAGAATGGAAGGTATTGAAGCTGAAATGTTTTTTACTTTTTTTGGATTGGAAGCTTTGCACAATAAAAAACTAGATCATTTGCATGTTGCAACAGTGGGTAATCCTGCCATGCATATTCCTACCATGATCGGAGGCCTCCCCGGCATGGAAGCTTTAGCAACTTCTATGATGAAAAAGGAAATGGAAAAATTAGACATGCCTGAAGTGCGTGAATTTTTGGATATTCTCAAAGCATCTGGGGTAAAATTATGGGCCTGTAAATTGGCCATGGAAATGTTCCACTATACAAAAGAAGATATGTATGCTGATTTGGATGGTGTGTTAACGGTTGGAGATTTTTACAAACAAGCTTCCGGACTTGGCACTCACATGCTTTTTATATAAATAAAACAAAAACCAATACATGTTCGATAATTTAGATCACGTAAACGAACCGATAACGGAAGGTGAGAGTTTCAGGGACAGGATGGCTACTGTTGATGAAAAAGGAAAGCGAAAATGGGTGTATGCTTATAAACCACCGAAAGGGAAATTCTATAATATTAGAACCTGGTTAAGTTATCTATATTTTATTGTCTTTTTCGGAATGCCCTTTATAACTGTTAACGGCAGACCTTTCTTTTTAATCAATCTGCCTCATTCAAAATTTATTCTGTTCGGTAAGGTATTTTGGCCTCAGGATTTTTTTATACTGGGCTTAACAATGGTCACTTTTGTTTTCTTTATTATCCTGTTTACAGCGGCATTTGGAAGATTGTTTTGCGGATGGGCTTGCCCACAAACCAATTTTATGGAAATGATGTTCCGTAAGGTCGAGTTCTTTATTTTAGGCGACGCAGCAGCACAAAAACAATTGAGTGCTGCGCCATGGAACAGTAAGAAAATATTTAAGGTAGTTGTTAAACACATCACATTCTATTTGCTCTCTTTCATTATAGCCAATTTTTTTCTGGCTTATGTCATTGGCGTTAAAGACTTGGAGAAGATAATTACAGAGCCGGTCAATCAGCATATAGCCGGATTGAGTTCTATCATGATATTCAGTGCGGTTTTTTATGCAGTATTTGCATACTTCAGGGAACAGGCATGTATTGTAATTTGTCCATACGGGAGATTGCAAAGTGTATTACTGGATAAAAATTCAATGATCGTTGCATATGATTATAAGCGAGGAGAACCAAGAGGTAATTTAAAAAAAGGCAGTGAAGAGATTTTAGGTGATTGTATCGACTGCCACCAATGTGTTAGAGTTTGTCCCACCGGTATTGATATACGCAATGGCATCCAAATGGAATGTATTGGTTGCACGGCATGTATTGATGCATGCGATAGTATCATGGATAAAATTAAGAAACCAAAAGGTTTAATAAGGTATGCTTCCGAAAATTCTATCGCCAATGGAGAAAGATTGCATTATACAATAAGAATGAAACTATATACTTTACTATGTTTTATCGCATTAACATTATTAAGTATTTTATTGATCACCAGAAAAGATGTGGATGCAACCATTATGAGAACTCCCGGACAACTGTTTCAGGAAAGAGGCAAGGATAGTATTTCAAACCTATACAATATTAAGGCCATCAACAAAACAATGAAAGATGTTCCTCTTACCATTAAATTGGAAGATGGGAATGGAACAATTGAAACCGTCGGCAAGCCATTTATTGAAGTTGAAAAAGAAGGCCAGGGTTCAGGTTCTTTCTTTGTTGTACTTCCAAAGAGTAGGGTTCATCAAAGAAAAACGAGTATAATACTCGGATTTTATCAGGGCAATAAAAAAATAACGGAAAGCAAAACAAATTTCCTCGGGCCGATCACAGAATAATATTTATTATCAAAACCATGTGTCGTGCTTTATGAAGCACGGCACTTTTTGTTCCATCAATTTTTTTCATCAATTCTCTTCTTACTGATTTTATTTGGCAGATTCTATAACCTGTTGCAATTGTTTGGCAGGCATAACACCACTTTGCCTCCATTTTATGTTTCCCTGAATGAATAATATTAATGTAGGAACGCTTTGCACCTGATAGGAAGATGCCAGAGAAGGGTTCTTATCAATATCAACTTTTAAGATGGTAACAGCATCCCCCATGGAGCTTTTTAATTCTTTTAATATAGGTGCCATTATTTTACAGGGACCGCACCATTCGGCTGAAAAGTCCACCAATACGGGCTTATCTGATTGAATGATCTCTGCAAAACTGGCTGCCATGATTGTTTATATAAGAAACTGATGATACCTGCAAGGTAAAATAGATCTGTGGATCATTATGTAACAATTAGCACAAAAATATTTTCGGTGTAAAACAGTGCTGCTTTCTTATTCTTTTACTTGTGATTCCTTCGTGTCTTCTTATCGCCTGTTCGCTGTTTATCCGAGGCATTAAGAACAAACCACGAAGAACCTATTCAAGTGTCACGAATGAAACAACAACTCCAGTAGCCCGTATTCCCCGGCAATGATAAGTGGATGATGTCAGAATTCTTTAATTCGGCCTTAATGCATACTTCTCAAAACAATCGTGAAGAGTTAATTAAGATTAGAAGCTGATTAGAATTGTGTAAACTGTAGCATTTTACAATGATATTATGTACCTCTGTTGTTTAAAATTCGGCATAGATTGATGAACGATGAAAGGAAAATATTAATAGTAGAAGATGAAAGGAAAATTGCACAAGCATTAAAAAAAGGTTTGGAAGAAAATGGATATAATATAGAATTAGCGTATGATGGGGCTATCGGGAAAAGACTTTTTTTAGCAAATAAGTATAACTTGATTATACTTGATATTAATCTTCCGGAAATTAATGGCTACGAACTTTGTAAACAGATCCGAAGCTATAATCAGCAGATACCTGTTCTTATGCTTACTGCATTAAATACGACCAACGACAAAATAGAAGGATTCGATGTTGGGGCAGATGATTATCTTATTAAGCCATTTGAGTTTAAAGAATTATTGGTACGTATAAGAGCATTATTAAAGAGATCAGTCAATCAGCAGTCCCTTTCCGGCAATATTTTAAGAGTTGGAGAACTGGAAATGAATTTAGATAGTAAAGAAGTCAAAAGAAATGCTATAAAAATCAACCTCACGGCAAAAGAGTTTCAATTGTTGGAATATTTTATGCGAAACAGAAATCGGGTTCTGTCAAGAGCCGATATTGCTATAAGTGTTTGGGATATAGATTTTGACACACAAACAAATGTTATTGATGTGTATGTTAATTATTTAAGAAATAAAGTAGATAAAAATTTCCCTGTTAAACTGATTCATACACAGGTTGGCATGGGGTATATATTAAAAGAAGCTTTTTAAAATGAAGATCAAGTACAGGATAACTTTATTGTTTACTGTTGTAGTAACGGGGATATTACTGTTGCTATGCATTTCTGTGTTTTATTTTTCAGCATTGAAACGTCAAAATGAATTTAGAAAGAGGCTGAGAAACCGAGCGATGACAACTGCAAGTTTATTAGTAAAGGTCCCCGGAATAGATAAAGAGCTTCTGAAAAAAATTGATGAGTCTACCTTTGCAGCCTTGCAGGAAAAAAGTGTGATCATATATGATGATGAAGGCAAACTGGAGTATTATTATTTTGATAAAAATGCCATTTCTGTACCAGCCAGCCAAGAGATTATTGACAGGGTTAAAAAATACGGAGATTATTATTATACCGAAGACAAAAGAGATGTTATCGTTCTTCAATTTACCAATCAAAATAATAAATATATTGTTGTTGAAGCCGCTTACGACAAAGATGGTTTCGAAAAACTGGAAGAATTGAAATGGATATTGGTCTTAAGTTTTGTGGCCGGCATATTAATTACTTTCATTTCAGGATTATTCTTTTCAAGGGGATTGGTAGTACCGATAAAAAAGATAACCAATAATGTAAAAGAGATATCGTCACAAAACCTGTCCAGAAGGATTGAAATTCGAGAACCTAAAGACGAACTGAATGAATTAGCCTCGACTTTTAATAAGCTGATGGACAGATTACAGGAATCGTTTGAAACACAAAGGAGGTTTATTGCCAATGCATCACATGAATTATCAACTCCGCTTACATCCATTTTGAGTCAGCTTGAAATAACATTACAAAATGAAAGACCTGCACCTGAATATAAAGAAGTGATCATCTCGGTATATGAAGATGTCAGAAATTTGACCCAGCTTACCAAGAGTTTACTAGAAATTGCAAAAGCGAGCGGATCTTCTGCAGGTATTGAATTAGCGATCGTTCGTATCGATGAATTACTAATGCGACTTCCGCTTGAACTGAAAAGGACAAATTCTAAATATTTTGTTGAATTACACTTTGATGTTTTCCCGGAAGATGAAGATAAGTTGCTTTTATTCGGCAATTCGGATCTGCTTTACAGTGCCATTAAAAATATCGTTTTGAATTCTTGCAAATATTCTGAAACACATATTGCACATGTGTCTCTTCATTTTTTAAATGACACCCTTGAAGTCAAGATAGAAGATGATGGCCCGGGAATAAGAGAGTCCGATATGCCATTTATATTTCAACCTTTTTTTAGAGGGGACACCATAAATAGTAAATATGGTTTTGGTTTAGGGCTTTCCTTAGCTTCTAAAATTATCAGTATCCATAAGGGCAATATCAGCTATCAAAATAAAAAAGAGGGCGGGGCTATATTCAGTATCATACTGCCTATTGCCAAATCTTTTCATGGAGTGTAGATTCTAATCATATTCTAATCTTGCATTAATTGACCCCTGTTATTTATGAATTAAATTGCAACTATTCCCAGAGGGGTGATTTAGTATAGATTTTTTCAAACAGGCAGTTTTAAAAAGGGTCATTCAATATTGAATGACCCTTTTTTCTAATCATCTTCTAATATCAGTTTAATCAAGTTCTAATAACAGCCTTCTAAGTTTGTGAAAAATAAATTTGATAATAAACCTTTTTAAAAACATATTGATCCCTGTGAATGCGGAAATGGTTGTTTCTGTAGCAATTAAAAAGGCTTTGGAATTGAAAGATGATAATTCGTCATTATATATTCATTTTGTATTATAAAGAGGTACTTGAAAAAATGATTAAAAATTAACACCAAATCTAAATTAATCAGGAAGTCTTAAATAAAAAAGAGGGAAAAGGCAAGTAATTGAAGTATGTGTTTAGGGTTATAAACAGTTTTTTAGACCCGGGCTGAAGGTTCCCCTTCAGCCTTTATTTAAATTTCCTGCTTTAAAATTGAAATAATTATAATTCTATCCTTACATAAAAGGGGGCGAATAATAAACAAAAAGCATGTTACAGTTTGAGATAAAATTTGAATATAAAACAAAGCCTGTATTCGCATATGTATCTAAAGTCGAAAGCCAAAATACTCCAACTTATTATTATGTTGAAATACAAGATTATTATCAATTCAATGTTCCGGAAACTGTTTTATTACAGATTGACAATAAAAACAGATTGGTTTTCTTTTTTAGGGGAGGCGAAAAAAAGTTTGTAGAAGAAATAGCAAAACAAGTACTGTTGTATTGTCACAATAATAATATTTTGCTTCAATGATAAATCCTTATGGCTTAAGAAAAAATGTTACTACCTGCTTGCTTAGTGTTATTCTTTATAATTATAAGCAATCTATAAGCAGCATTCAGGACGTTTGTCATTGTTTTGACTAAGCAAGAACTCTTGCGACCTTTTTTATAGAAACTTTATAGGATTGGCCACCTTATTTCGCTATTTTTGGAATGCTGTAAAATTTCAGTATGGTATATAGAAATCACATTTATAATTTATTTAAAGGGGTTCCTATAGCAGTCCTTTATACTGCTTTTTTTGGCGTACAGTTATTTTTCAACTTTGATCTGTCTTCACAAAATAGCAATGCTGCAACTTATGCCTTTCAAAGTATAAGTGTTCAGCATCATGCAACATCTGTTTTCAAATATCAAAAGTCGGTAAGTGCAAAAAACAATATCCGCTTAAACAAAAGATTTCAACCTTCCGGCATCCCAGATTGTGTATCCCCGGTACTGACAGTAACTGTTAAATACAAAGAGCATACGGTTTGTAATAATGATGAAGAAGCATTATCAAATAACGTAAGATTGTCTTCTTATTTGCGTGGCCCTCCTGTTGCGGCATAAAATCTTCCTCCAATAATTTCTCATTTAAACAATCATTTATGGGTACTTTCTGCAAATGGAAGTGCAGTTTTGGAATAAGCATATTGTTGCTTTTGCCTGCACTTTCTGTGATCGCACAAAATAAAATATATACACTGTCTGAATTGACGGAGGCTGCAAAAAATTATTTGCCTTCGTTGATGCAGAAACGCGCATTGGTCAACAGTGCCAAAGCTTTAGTAACGGATACAAAACATTCATTTCTTCCGCAATTAAAAGTAAGTG
>Ga0316231_1002699_pt1 | contig 16527 bp, 19 predicted proteins | sample TBH18027metaG_FD_206002 | JGI IMG/M metagenome (GOLD analysis project Ga0316231, IMG submission 206002) | Freshwater microbial communities from Trout Bog Lake, Wisconsin, USA - TBH18027 | ecosystem: Environmental > Aquatic > Freshwater > Lake > Hypolimnion/Profundal zone | place: USA: Wisconsin...
TCTGGGAACTTGGTGTGATAACTGGTATTATATTTTATCTTTTTACTGTCGCACCAAAGACGGGTAGCTAGGCCTAACGGACCTTCCGTAGCAATGTGGATATGATCCGGGTCAATCGCCTTGATCTTCTTACCAATACCGCGCGGCCAGGAAAGTTTAACTTCAGGATAACCAGGAGCATCACAATGAGGGAACTGCCCGGGATCAAGATAAACAATGTCAAAGCCATCAGCCAAAGCATGGCTTTCAATATTTTTGAACGTGGTGACGACGCCATTTACTTGATCCTTAAGATTATCTGTTACTACTAAGATTTTTTTAAGCATTCTGCTGTGACTTTGAAGGTATCGAATTTTAACCAGTAGGTCATGCTTTCTTTGGCTATTTGGCATTGTTGTTCTGTCTCAAAGTCTAGTGTAAGTACGCCTGGAATATCATTGGGATTATTTACGTTTAGGCTTAGTATCATTAGTATCCACATCGTTATCAACCTTTTTTGTCCAATAAATTATTTCCCAACGTCCATCAAGATGTTCTACTAATGCTGAACAGCTTTCAACCCAGTCACCATCATTCATATAGATGATACCATCAATGGTTTTAATATCTGGCGTATGTATATGACCACAGATGACCCCATCATATCCACGTTTACTACAATATTCTGTTAAAGTCTTTTCAAAACTGAATACAAATCCAACTGCTTTCTTTACCTTGTGTTTGAGATACTTGCTTAAACTCCAATAGCCAAAGCCTAGTTTATGTCGAATGTAATTAAATCGTGTGTTGACCCAAAGCACGAAATCATAAGCACTGTCGCCCAAAAAGCTGATCCATTTTCCCAAGCGGGTAATACCATCAAACATATCTCCATGTGTGATTAGGAATAGATTACCATCAGTGTCTCGATACTCAGCTTGATTGACTATGGTGATATTACCCATTGGGAACCCGTGTGCGACAAATGGACGTAGGAATTCATCGTGATTACCTGTAACATAAGTAACCTTAACTCCATGCTTGCCCATGCCTAAAATTCTGCGAACTACGTTACTATGGCTTTGTTTCCAACGCCATTTGTTCTGCTGTATCTTCCAACCATCAATGATGTCACCTATTAAAAATAAATTCTCGCAGGTATGATTTTTAAGGAAGTTATTAAGTAAATCTGCTTGGCATCCGTTAGTGCCTAAGTGTGTATCTGATATGCAAATGGTTTTGTATTTTGTGATGGTCATATTAGTATTTAAACATATTTAGATTACAGGAATATTACACCAGACAAAAAAGCCCCAATTAAGGGGCTTTTCCTTTGATGCTGGTTAAATTTTAACCACCGTCCATTTTGCGTTGAAAGGCTTGCCTTCTGCGCGGTGTCTGAAGATTTTAGCAAACTCTTTTTTACGTAGTTTGTTAATCTTTTCTGCATCGTGTTCGAGACAAGCACGATATAACGCATGAACTAATTTGCGTTGTTTCATCATGTTGTTCTCCTAGACAGATATTTATGTGATAATTGTAAATAAAAGATTACAGTTTAAGATTACAAATCAAGAAAAAGCCCCACATAAAGTGAGGCTTTTTGGATACTAATAAAGGTTACGCATTGTTAAGAAGCGTTATTAGTCTGTTAATATCTATAAGTATCTGGTTTGAATGGGCCATCGACACCAACGCTGATGTATTTTGCTTGTTCATCAGTTAGTGTGGTCAGTCTCGCACCAATCTTATCTAAATGCAGTCTCGCTACCTTCTCATCTAGGTGTTTAGGTAATAGATATAGTTCACCAATCGTATAATCTTTATAGTTAGTGAATAGTTCTACCTGCGCTAATACCTGATTGGTAAAACTATTTGACATGACATAGCTAGGATGTCCTGTTGCACAACCCAAGTTAACTAGTCTGCCTTTGGCTAAGATGATCAGCTTGTGTCCACCTGGCATGGTCACATGATCTACCTGTGGTTTGATCTCGTCCCACTCACAGTCTTTTAAGCTAGCGATATCGATCTCACTGTCAAAGTGACCGATGTTACAGATGATAGCATTGTCTTTCATACGTTCCATGTGTTCGTAGGTAATGACATCAATGTTACCTGTGGCAGTTACAAAGATATCTGCTTCACTAGCAGCTTCATCCATGGTAACTACACGATAGCCTTCCATTGCTGCTTGCAGTGCGCAGATTGGATCAATTTCAGTTACCCACACTTGAGCTGATAGTGCTCGCAGTGCGGCCGCTGATCCTTTGCCTACATCACCGAAGCCTGCTACCACAGCGATCTTACCTGCAATCATAACATCTGTTGCACGTTTGATACCATCAACTAATGATTCACGGCAACCATACAAGTTGTCAAACTTGCTTTTTGTCACTGAATCGTTGACATTGATAGCACGTAATTTAAATTTACCTGCTTCGATGGCTTCACGGATCTTATGGATACCTGTGGTCGTTTCTTCAGTAACTCCATAGATGCCATCTAATAGATGTGGATAGTTAGTATGAATACGACTGGTTAGATCATGACCATCATCTAAGATCATGTTAGGTGTCCATCCATCTGGACCTGTGATTGTTTGATCAATACACCACCAATATTCTTCTTCTGTTTCACCTTTCCAAGCGTAGACTGGAATTCCTTGTTCTGCTAATGCCGCTGCCGCATGATCTTGCGTTGAGAAAATATTACAGCTTGACCAACGCACTTCTGCGCCTAAGGCTACTAGTGTCTGTACCAACACCGCTGTCTGTATGGTCATGTGTAGACTACCAACGATACGTGCACCTTTAAGTGGTTGTTGATAGTAAAGCTCATCTTTGATGGCCATCAATCCTGGCATTTCTGTTTCGGCTATGGCGATTTCTTTATGTCCCCACGCAGCTAAACTTATATCTTTTACTTTGTAATCCATATTATTCCTTGTGATGTTGCCAAATTTGATCAGTGCCGCCTAAGTGACCCCAATCACTGTCTACAGTCATTTTACTGCTGATACCGCCACGTGGTCGATATTCAATTTCTATACGAATACGATCCGGAGCATATACTGCCTTGAGATCCTTATACATGACATCTAGTGCTCGCTCATAGCTAAGACGTGTGTCACGATATTGGAATATGTATTGTTTAAGGCTTTTTAGTTCAATGGTCTTTTCATTACCATAAAACCAAATAGTGACATCACCAAAGTCTGGTTGGTTGGCACCACCTAAGAATGTAAACTCAGGTATGTTGATACGTTGTTCATACCCTTTGGCTGCATTAGGTAGACTTTTTAGTATGCCACTGTCTATGCTGTCCCATAACTTCTTTTCACTCATTCTGACGCTGGACCTTTAGGACCTTTTTGTGCTACTGCTGGGTCACTGAACTTGCGATTCTTACCATTAGCATAAGCTGCTTCTGCTTGAGTCATTAGCTTAGTGAACTCTCTGCGACGAGTAGGATTGTCGATGAATGATGCGAATCGTTTCGCTGTTTTTGAAAGATTAAAGTTACTGTTAGTTGCCATCTGTTTATCCTTGTTTGATTTTGTTTAAGTATTCTGCGCCAAATATACCTTGGTCGATTTCAATCAGTGCTTCAACTGTAGGCTTATTTGCATAAGGTTTACGATTACCATTTTTATCTGCGATAACACGTTTGCTTGCGATTTCTCTGGCTCGGATAGCCCCGGCTAGGATCATACGGAAACGATTACCCTCAAATGGTTTGATACAGTTATCAATGTTATAACGTTCAACGGTGTTGACTGCTTTGACTGTCATAGAATACTCCATGTGATTGAATATACTTAATTATAACTGAATGTTAACAGAATGTCAACGTTTTTGTCTGAGTTTTGTTGGTTTGTTGCGTTTATCTCTGGCGGGTGCTATTTCGATTGGTTCATGATGTTCTACTTTGGTCAGCAGTTCTAGCATAGGGCCGGTTTCAAAAAAGTTTCTTGCGTATCCACCCATCAGTCCAGTTCTAAATTGGCAAAGTAAATTTGATCCTTTGGCGATCTTTTCACCTTCTTGTGGTTTAGTCCAAATTTGTATAGTACGACTGTTAGCACTTGATACTAATCTAGTGTCTAAATCCAAATGCTGCATGGCTTGATATAAGTTATCACTGAAACGCAAAACCTTGTAACTACCTGTTGATACTTTATCATCGAGTTTAACTACTTCTACATTTTCTAATTTTTCACCGCGAGCAAAGAAGTTAGCCGCATCTGTCAGATGTTTGACAATTTTAGCTTCTACGTTTGGTTTTTGATTTTTAACTATCTTTTGAACTTGGGGGTATACTACCTTGTCATAGATTTCAGTTAATAGATTATCGTATATGGTCTTTTCGTCAAGTGGTGCATCTAGTAATTTACGATACTTGCTGATATCAATATCAAAACCAACTTGGAACCATTTTTGTAATGAAGGGAATTTTAATCCTGAGATCTGACCTAGAGTTTTTGAACTATAGGTTTTAAGACTTAGCAAATCAATTTTTTCGCCATCGATACTTAGGGTTAAGTCAGCTTTGGTTCCTCTCGCATCAGATGTGCCATCAGATATTACATTAATTTTATTAGTATTTTTGTCTTGGATCACACGCTCACATGAGGCCTTAACACTTCGTGATTCATTGATATACTTGACCGCACTGTTTAATACTGCGCTTAGGTCTGGTGCTAGACGATTAGTTTTTATCTGTTTGATAAATGATTCTGACGACTTTCCTGGCGCTAGTCCTGTAAACTCCAGTTGGTCATTCTTACCTATATTCTTATTGTATGTGATTGGACTTGATAGTTTAAAAAGATAATTCTTTCCTTGAGGTTGTGCGTCACTGGCTTTGATTACAGTTAACACCTGTGCTGATGTTATAGGGTTTCCAGCATTAAGGAATTTAGTTGACATACTAAACCCCATGAACAGTTCAGCTAGATGTCCAGCATTGTAAGTTTTTTGACCAGCTAGTTGTGTGAATTCTGTACCTTTATACAGCACGCCCCATGGTGCAGTTTGGCCATTTTTAAGTATGATATTTTTAGGCAAATAGGATTTAATGTCTTCAGGGTGTTTTAATGCCTGTTTTAATGGTTTAGACATAGCAGGATTAATCAACACTGACTTGCCAAATTTAGCCTGATATTCAGGTGATACAGCTACAGGTTTATTGTTGTCGATGTATTGTAGTAATATTCCTAGGTATTTGCCCTGATGTTTGGCCAACTCCTTGGGATTTAGAGATGCTTCTATTAGGTTGATTAAATCACGCATGATACAGTATTTATCTGCGTTCTATATCATCTTCTTCGCAGACTACACCATATTGTATTTCAACTATTTTACAGGGTCTATTGTAAGGATTGTACAATCTATGCCAGGATTCTTTGCTAATCCAATGATGGTAGAATGTATCTAGCTCATAGGTCCTATTGAGCTCTGGACTATCTTCCCATTCTGTTTCAACACAGCAACGTCCTTCCGCTATGAACCAAAACTCCCAACGATCCCAATGACGTTGCATGCTAAGACTTTGTCCAGGTTCTATGGTAAGTTCTTTAACTTTAACCGTTGGCATTTCATGTAATACACGCCAATAACCCCAGGGACGTATAGTTTTAGGGGCTTTCCATTCTTCTAATATCCAACTGCTTGAATTCTTTTTATCGTATCCGCCTACACCAAATTGGAATTCTACATCTTTAACTGACATTTCTGGAATGTTGTCTTGAGTGCGATCGCCACCATTGGCAAAGATAATCTGACTGTTGGGATATAAAGTTTTAACGTTGTGAATGGCTTCTATAGCAGTACCGTCTGTGTCATTAAACAGTATACAGTGATCTACCATCTTGAGATTTTCAATGATCCTGATACGTTCACTGCTAGGCATGAATTCACGACCTTTTTTCTTCCTTAACCAACTGTCACTGTTGACACCAACTACTAGTATATCTCCTAGGCGTTTTGCATGTTTGAAATAGTCTATGTGTCCTGAATGTAAAGGATCAAATCCACCAGTAACTAATACCACACGATTAATCATTTGTTTCTATAGCTTTTTCTAGTAGGAGGTAAGGGTTTAAGCAGTTGGGTGCCAGTGGTAATTACATTATTTTGGAATATAGTGTGAACATTTGAATGTTCTGTCGTGTTGAACACTCCTGTGGATTCTGTAACCGTTACTGGTGCGCCACGTAAAGGTTCCCATTGACTGATGTAGTCAATAAAATATAACTCTTTATCTAACCATGGCATGACTATTTCTTCTTGTTTTAAATATCCGTTGGCCATGATGCTAGATACCATGCTAGGGTGTAATAGATTTTTATCAATTAAATCAAACCATGTGGTAGTTTTTGGATCCATTGGAGCGATGTCTGTTTTATATACAGCCATGTGGACCCACGGATCATTGAACCTTTTTAATAGATATGCATCGCGACAATCAAATCCATTGACAGCTAACATGTAGATCAGCATTATTGGAGTATAATGATAGTAACACCCACTATGGCCCCTGCTGAACTGTTTACTGTATTCTATACCAGTGTGTTGTGGAATAGTCAACAGTAACATGCCATTAACAGTCATCTGGTCATTCCAGTTTTTTAATGTGCTTAATGGATCAGTGCTGCATTGTAAACAATCATGCGCCCACATCAAATCGATGTTAACAGGGAATATATGAGGTTCTGTAAAATCTCGTTGGATCTTTTTAATATTTGGTAGATCAGGAACTGCTGATAGCTTGGACCCATCTCTATCTACGGCAAAAGTATTAAAATTATAAGGTTCTGGAGGGTCATTGTAGTTTTCTAAGGTAGCCCACCATACAGTGTCTTCACCTGTGCCACAGCCCATGTCAGCTACATTCTTAAGACTTTCTAAGAAAGTATCATATTGACGTATAGTTTCTAATATATGTAGACTGTGTCTAGCCAATTGATGCGTCCTCCATACCTGCTGTTCTTAAACGAGTTACGTGTCCTAGCATGAAGTTCTTGCTTTCAAGCCCTTTCATGATACCTAACCATTTATTTCGTAATAGTGCCACTTCATTGATGATGGTTTCAAAGTCGATTACTTCGTCCTCACCATCGACATACTTTTCTACATCTCGCGATGTAAGAGCTCGTTGATAGTTTTCTAGATATTTTTGGAAGTGTGTTCTACGTATCTTGCGTAGACGAATATTAAGATAATTGAGCACCGCTTCAATTTCTTGCAATTGATTAAAGCGACGCTCAGTTATACCGGGCAGGCCAGCTAGACTCTTTTCTATGTTACCATAGATTCCAACTTCTGTTTTAGCTTCATCTAACTCTCTTTCGTAATGTTCAATGAAGTCTGGAATTGCACCAAGACTAGCAACTATGCGACTATACCACATTAATAATCATCGTCCTCGTCATCATCGTAGTCTGATTCTTCGACTTCATCTTCGCCGAGATATTCTTTAAGACTACGTTTGAGATAACTATCGGTACCTGCGAATGCTTTAAGATCACGTTCAGTTATGTTGTGATCAGCTACGATTGCCAACACATGATCGGCAGCCGCTTGTCGATCCTTAGGAGCGATGTACTCTTTACAAGTTAACCAAACTTCACCTAATGCATCTAACTCAATGCTCATTCTTCAACTCCTTCCTCTGGTGTTGTTTCAACTGCTGTCGTAGTTTCTAATAGTTTAGAATTGCTGGAAATATCTTTCATGACGATGTCTAAACAACCTTCTTCATTCGATTCCCATGCTTTGCGGAACTGTTTAATTTCTTTACCATCAGCTGATTTATAAGCAAGTCTATTACCGTCTTTAGCTAATAGACCTTTGGCTTCCATCATATCAGTTAATCCACTGTATGGATTCATGCCTGTTTCATACGGAATCTTAACTTGTACTGATTCAAATGGTTTAGCATATCGAGTTTTCATAACTTTACATGCTGCACGGATACCTTTGACTTCTGATATCTTGTTACCATCTTCGTCTTCTTTAAGTTTGAGTTTGCGCATAGCAACTACTATACTTGAAGCGTAGATAAATCCCTGACCACCCGAAATCTTATCATCTGGGTCAAACATGTCTTGGCTAGCGTAGGTATGGTTAGTTGCCACTAGGCCAACATTGTTACTGCCAAACATATTTACACAATTACGGACCAATGCTGTCAGTGCTTTAGGTTTACGACCCATGTCACCTTTTAAATCGCCCGCTTCAAATTGATTGATGTCTGTTGGTGTTAATAACATACCTAAACTGTCAATAACGAATAAAACTTTTGGACGCTCTTCAGAAGGTAGTAGTTTATATTCTTTCATAAACTCATGTATCGTTTTAGCCACGTCATCGATCATGGCCACATTTAATTTCAGCAACTTGCTTTCATCTGTGCTTACACCTAATGCGTGTAACCAACTTTCATCTAGAGCATTTTCACTGTCGATCAAAATAACATAAATGCCTTGTTCTTGTGCATTTTTAATGATATTACCTGAACAGATATATGATTTACCTGCACCAGATTCACCAGCAAACACTGTTACTTTGCCTAGTGGAATACCTTTATGGAAGTCACTGCTGATCAGATAATTTAAAGTATAATTACCTGTTGAGATCCAATCAGTTGGATCATTGAAACCGATACCTAAGCCATCGATGCTTTTGGTAATCGACTTTCTAAATTTACTAATGTCAAATGGTTTTGGCATACTATTACATCCTTTTTAAATCGGCAACCAATGATTGATTGTTGCCTTGTAAAAAATTATTATCATACCAACGTAATTCTGTTGGATTCAATTCTAAATTAGCACAGGTATAGGCTATTACCGCGGCCTTTTCCCAGAACTCTAATTCTCCAAGATCAAACACTTCTTGTGCTATACAACCTTCACAGATAGCCTTTATATTTTCAAACCAATCTAGATATTTTTTATTGGCTTCTAACATATAATTATGGAACTCTAAACTTTTTTGATCATCCCAGGTCCAACCCATAGTAGTTTCTATAATAGATTTAACATCTTTAACATCATGTTTGATCAGTGCTTCTAACGGAAACCAAACACTAGTAGGATATTTCTCTACTATAGATGTTACCATACTATAATATTTTAATGTCAATGACTCTAAAAAGTCAATTGATGACTGTTCATAGGTGATATCAAAAAATTTATTAAAGTTATCTACTTTTGGAGTATCTTTATAGGCCTTGCCATATTCCATTTTCAAACGCAATAGATGATAAATGTCGTTGGGTTCCAATTGGACCAAACATACAGTATCGGTATCGTCTCTAGAATATTCATTAGCCACTTGTTTTGATACACCATAACTGTAATGGTCAGCACCAATGTTTAAGTGTTTGAATGAATCTAGATTAGCATGATAATAGTTATGACAATCACCAGTATCACTAAAGATCGTCTTTATATCTGTGTTAATCTTACCACAAGAATAGAGGATATGGGCCATAAGTGTACAGCCCATACCTCCATGTGGATAATCAATGATATAAGTAGTCAATTAAGACGCCTTTTGACGATTCCTAATCATTGCTAAGATGTCTTCAGCACGTGCTGTACCGCCAGCTGGAGGTGTTGCAACTGGTGCTGTAGGAGCCGCTGGTGCAGCCTCTGCAACTGGTGCTGGGGTTGATACTGGTGTATCTAATGTACCGTCATCTTCGTGAACTGCTGGTTCAGCTGAAGCTGCTGATGCACTGTCAGTTGAAGCATTAGCTGTAACTACTGTAACACCTCTTGGTTTATAGTAATTGCCCCAACGATCAGCGTCATATGCTTCACCATTTACTGAAGCTTCAAACATTTCTTTGATTACTTTTAGTTCAACATCTGTTGGTTTCTTAGGTAAAAAGTCTGCTAAGTTATATAAACCAAACTGTTCAATCGCGCCAGCTTCTTCTGCTGTTAGTGCAGATTCTTTGCGTGACCATTTACTAGTGCTGTAGTCAGCATAACCACCTTTTGATGTTTTAGTAACTGTAAAGTCTAAACCACCTTGGTAGTCTGTTGGTAGATTTTCTAGTTCTGGATCAAGCAAGGCTGCTTTTACTAGATTGAAAATCTGTGGACTGATAATGAATCTACGAATTGGGTTTGCAGGTGTAACATCGTCTTTCAAAGGATTCTCACGCACAAAACCTTGGAACAAGTATGATCTTTTCTTCCAATATTTACGACCCATATCTTCTAAACTTGGATCTTTGAACCAAGCACGTACTTCTGCTAAGATTGGGCATGCTTCACCCCACATCTCAACGCATGGTACTTGAACAGTAACTTGTTTACTATCTGCTTGACCTTTAATGCCAGCAAATGGTAAATTGATCATTGCTCTTTCTACCCAGAAGAATGTATTTTTTGGATTTGCGTCTGGAAGGAATCTGATTCGAGCATTTTGCCCTTCTGCGATGTTCCAGTGTGCATAGATAGCGTTGTCGCCACCTTGTGATGAATTACTACCCGAACTGCGTGTTTCTTGTGCTTGTAATTTTGCACGGATTTCTGCTAATGATGTTGCCATGTTATTTCTCCTTAAGTTGGTCTTAAAATATGCCTAAACGTATTAGTCATATAAAACATAATACGCTACTATTATTTATTCCGCAAGTGATATTTTTAGAATTTTTTAACCAAAACATCTGTTAATCGTTGATATCCCTGTAGATCTGGATGAACTTCCTTCCAGTATTTACATATTAACATCAATTTATTCTCAGCGTCAATGGTCATCGGTTTGAATTCTTTGCCAAACTTCTGCATGAATCTAGGATTGTCAGCTAACTGTGTGTACCATTCTGCATCACTCATGTATACATCACGCTCAAGTTCTGGTATCAATAATTTAGTAGCACTGGTCGCTACATTGACTAAATTAGGATAATTTACAATACTAGGGTGTAGTTGGCTCCAACAGCCTAACATCAGCACTTTTTTGTGATAATATCCAATAAATCTATCCAATCTGGTATAAAATCTAGCAAAATAACTGTTAATATATGCCTCTAAAGACTCGCAGTCTAATAGACTGTCTACAAACTTTTGTTCTAATATTTTATATCTATGATCAACATCATCAGGGTGTTGTTTGTCATAATAGTGACGTTCACGGAATATATCAGTCTGTAGGAATATTATATGATCCATTTTAGCTAGATCAAATTCTATGCGATCTCTAGGGTCAACACCAAATAAACATCTCTTGGTGTTATTCCAATTACCTTCAAGGCGATCTATCATCAGCCAATTACTGCCACCAGCTTTGCTGATATTATATACAGTATGTCCTTGGCTGGTTAATATAGATGCAATACCTTGGCCCGTGGGACCATATCCTTGCCCTTGATCAGCAAAGACCCCTATGCCCCAACTATCGCCCGCTAGTAATATATTTGCCATAGGTTTGTCTATTGTGTTCGAGTATAGGTAATAGCTCTTGGTACATCTGATTTACATCGATACCTGCTAGTCTATCTATTTCTCTTTTGATCGCCTCCAATCTCAGATGATTGTTATCGATAGTATCGTAGGTTTCATCGATCCAAGAACCAAATGTTTTAAATCCAAATGATCTAAGTTTTTCTAAAGTTCTAGCACCTGACATTACCAAGAATGGTTTACCGATATAAAGATTCTTTATGGTCTTTTCTGTTATCCACCCTGTGGTCAATGAATCTGTTTCTACTATGATTTCCATAAAATAATCATTATAAGGTTTACGATCACCTACTATTTGTTCATAGGTATAACTGCGATTTGGAAATATCTCATCATATACTATAGGTGTATTGGCACTGGCCCAGGCGATCTCATGTTCAAAATACTGCTCGAATCTTGGGTGCCTCAGCATACCAGATTCTTGATATGATATATAACTGTCATCGGCATGATTAGTTTGTAAATGTTCTGCTAACATGGTCCTATAGAACGTGCCTCTATTAAACCAAACAGCAAAACGTTTGCTAAAAGGTCCTTGTGGGATGTCAAAGCCTTTGATATAGGGATATAATTGTCGAGCCCATAATTCTATGCTGTCTTCATATATAACAGTTACACCGGGAAAGTTTATCGGTTCTCGGCAGAACACAGCACAACTGTCACTATTTAGATTAAATGTTTTGATAATGTTTTTAATTATTTCTACAGCATTAGTCATTCTTAACAGTACGCCATCATCGAATACAAATAAGAATCGTTTACCTTGTCCTAGTTTATGTAGTTGATATATCAATTGATCGGCAGCTGATATACTGTAATCTCTTTCAAATAGTAAAATAAAGTTAACAACCAAAGTATTGTTAACTTCTACTATAACTGATGATTTTTGATCTGCTGTAAGGTTTAGATAGATATCATAAAAAAAGTTTCTCATGCATGTACTTATCAGCCAACAAAAAAGGCACTATAAAAGTGCCTTTGGTGCTGCCTTCCCATCCCGGGGAATTATTTTAAGCCTGATAATCTTTTGAGTTGTTCTCTTTCTCTTTCGTATTGATCTTTTCTCTTATAAGCTGGTTCGTCTGTGTTTACTCCAGTCCAACCAGATTTTTTAGGTAATTCTTTTGGATTGTTTCTTTGGAATGTTGGTTTGTCATATTTGCTATAATCAGGGTTGTCTGGCATGGTAATAGCTTCGTCAACTGGTTTGACTTCTTGCATTCTGTATGAATATGTTTCACCGTCGTCACCTTTGATAAAGTAATACCCATCACCATCTCCGGTAACTGTGCCTATTTTTCCATCTGGACATTTGACTTTATCTCCAGGGTTAAATCTGCCTTCGGTTAATGCTTGTTCAAATGCCTCGTGTAGGTCACTGTGTTCTTGTTCAATGCCAGCGTTGCGTTCAATCATACGAACCCAACCACTGACATCACTGCTACCAATTTCTTCAACAGGTGCAGCGAAATCTGCTATTTCACGAGCCGCATCCATAACACCTTGTGGGCCTAATTTCATTAATAAGTCATGATGTTTGCCATGTATGATTCTCCGAATGATAGCTGACTGGATCGCTTCAAAGCCACCGTCATCTTCTTCGTATACCACACCGTCCATGCCGCCATCACCTGAGCCATAAGTATTGCCTTCTGTCGTTTCTTGTGGATTCTTTTGTAACCAGAAATAAGCACTGACAAAATCGCTTGGAAAGTCTTCATCGTATTTAAAAAGATAGTCTGCTTGTTTTTTACCTAGTGTTGCTTTGAGATCTTCATATCCTAGTCTTAAAACTTCGTTCTCATCTGTTATGCCATCTGGTAGTGCCATCGCTAGTTTTTCGTATGTATATGCACCAAATTCTTTGCCTTCGTCTAGATCACCACCTTCAGAATCACCTGGTTCTGCTGGTTTGTCAGGATCGCCAAGTTCATCTAAGATAGCTTGATACATAGTTGGATTAAGATCTTGTAGTCGGTCCATTACTGTATCGCGTGCATCTGCTTCAGGATCAACGTCTGCCAATTCTTGAAGTTTGTCAAATAGTATATCATCACCAAAAATATTGTATAGGGCATTTGTAGCGTTTTGTGCGTCAACTCCTACTGGTAGTTCTTGGCTTAATAGCTCAATCAGCTGGTCTTGATCATCAGGTGTTTTTGGTAGTGCCCAAGACCCTTCTGCTAGATTGTTAGCCCAGCTTTCAAATTGTTCTGTAAATTTATTATTCTTTTTCATATCATAAGCCTTGTACACTAATGGTAGTGCGTCTGTCATTTTTTCATTAAACACACGCTTGATAAAGCGTTCTTTCATTTCATCTAAATTAGCTTCATCTTCTGGAATGTAACTGGTTGATGTAGCAACAAATTGTTCTTTGCAACGAGTGTAACCTTTCTTGCCACTCATGCGTTTGAGAGTGTTGTTTAGTAAACCATGATATTCAAAGGCTGACTCAACCATTGACTGTGTTTCAGCATCTTCAAATGTCCTGTGTCTGACATTATTTAAAAATGGTTTAAGTTTAATTGCTTCTACTGCCATTTCTGTAATATGTTGACCTAGCTCATCATGTGGGGTGCCACCAGCTGAAATATGTCTTGCCATCGCTCGTGATGCTGTCAAACTCTTGAAAGGCATCTTGAAACGTTCACCTTCTGAATTTTCAACGTATACTGCATTGATGTTATGTGTTCTCGCACGACGATTTTCTTCATCTACGATAGGTTTAGTGTGACGCACAATAATACGTACAGGACCAAACTTTTCATAACTTGATTTGCTAGTACCGTAGAGCTTGCTTTCACCAATAACTTCATCTTTGTCAAAAGTGCTATCGGCTTTGCTTTGTTGTTGGATATCTCTGTGTTTAAGTGTTGCACGTGTGATATCTCTAGGTTCAAAACTCAATAGATTGCGTTTGGCAAACTCACGTAATTCTTTTAAGAAAGCATACCATTTTTTCTTTTGTTCTTGATCTAGATCGTCACTGATATTCTTACTAAAGTAAACTTTCAGTGATGTTTCATCAATGATACTGAGTGTGATGTTGCCATGATTTTCACCATCTACAACATAGTCAAAGTTGAAAAAACGTGCTTTTTCAGGATCCTGTGTGGCTTTAGCGTTTTCGTCACCTAAGCTGACATCCTCAAATCGGTCACGGATTTTTTCAAATAGGCCTTCTGCGATCTTATCTATTTCTCTCATATACTTATTTATCTTACATTATGTAGAATGGCATTGGCTCAACTACGTCTTCTAAACTGTCCTTCATTTTGAGATCTAATTGGCTATCAAAACTCTGTAGCATCTGTGCCATACGCACAGTAAGTACCAAGCTCATTACCAAATCATCACTTTCACCTGGTTTAGCAGCATAACTAGCACCGTGTGCTACAAATGTTTTTAGTTCAGATATAAGTGGACGACTGTTGATCATCATACGACGACTTTCTATTAGGTTTTTAAGTTTAGCACAGGCTGATATCTTAGTCTTGTTAGTGGTGTTAAATCCTTTACGGTATCGGCGTCCACCACCCATATGGCGGGGTTCTGTTAGGAATATACCTTTAATATTTTCTTCTCCGATTTCGCTGATACTGATCAGAGCCGCTTCACCAATAGTATTGTTTTCTACGCTATAGTAGATATTAGTATTTGGTACTATTTCTGCTAGATATTTGGTGATTTCGCTTAAAATACCTACCTGTTGCTGGATAGGTGTGCGGTTGTGTTGCCATTCGCCTACTTGTTTAAATGTAGGCAATTCAAATATCTGTATAGCACTAGGGTCACCACCTGTACCTAGGCTAGGATCTAATGCCACTACATAGGTATATTGAGGTTCTGGCTTCTTGTACCAACGCACTTGCCCTTGTCGTTCTAACGGGTCCATGCCTTGTAGTTCAATCAAGAAACTAGGATTTATCAGCGTTTCGTCCCAGATGATAAACTCGCAATCCATCTCACGGCGGAAACGCTCATCGCCTAGCTGTGCTCGTTGCTGTATAGCCCACGCTTCATCTCTGTCAGGATGTTCATTCCAATAACTACGGAATGCTTTGAATCCATTGATGCCTAGTTCTGTAGGATTACCAAATTCATCAAACTGTTTGTTAGCACCTTTCCATAAAGTAGCAAACTGATCTTCATCGCTGTTGGGTGTACTGGTGATAATACATTTACCACCAGTGGCTAGTGTTGGGCTGATCGAAGTCCAAAATTCACGACCAATGGTAGGTCTGACAAACGCAAACTCATCTGCATATAGAAGTGATATTGACAAGCCTCGACCTGTGTTTTCAGTAGTTGTAGCTGAAAGTATGCGACTACCATTATCAAAATCAATACTGCCTTTGTTGTAACTCACAGCACCAGCACGTATGAAGTCTGGCACGCTTTCATAAGCGTAACGGATACGTTGCATGATTTCCTGTGAACCTGTAAATTTGTGTGCGGCGATTAGGATAGTGCTATCTGGTATAAACATGGCGTACCATAAGAGATATCCAGCAGCTGAGGTTGACTTGCCCGTCTGCCGTGGCATTAGTGCTATACTGTATCTATTTTCGTGATATGTTTTGATTAGGCGTTTTTGATAGTCAAATGGCTCATACAGCATACGTCCTTTGACAGGATGTTGTATATAGAAATAATGACTCATAAAATACTCAGGACCCGTGATGGGATCTGCGCACTTTGCCATTTCAAGGATTTGCTCTTCAGTAAATATTTCTTTCTGATGAGCTTTTTTAACGATTACAAGATCAGACTTTGCCATACTATTACTTATCTTGGCAATGTTTTGAAGTTAAATTAAAAGGGTTTTTCGCCGGTTAGGTATGGTTTACTGAACCAAAGACGGAACCACTCTGTTGTGCCAGGTTGTACATTGTGTTCATTTTGGTAGTTGATTTTTTCCATAGCAGTGATGCTGGGATTGCTACCACCTGTGCGGGTTGGTGTTTCTGGACCTTTGTATTCCACTAGCTTGCCTTGATTGTTACCGCTCAAGCCTGCCATGTATTTGAGTTGTTCTAATTCATCCATTATTTCTTCTT
>Ga0316231_1002712_pt1 | contig 16465 bp, 6 predicted proteins | sample TBH18027metaG_FD_206002 | JGI IMG/M metagenome (GOLD analysis project Ga0316231, IMG submission 206002) | Freshwater microbial communities from Trout Bog Lake, Wisconsin, USA - TBH18027 | ecosystem: Environmental > Aquatic > Freshwater > Lake > Hypolimnion/Profundal zone | place: USA: Wisconsin...
CACACTGCTGTTGAAGTAGCACGGCGCTCCGTTAGTCCAGTAGTGCGCATAACAATCGGGCGCTCCCCAATCGTCCGTCAGGGTATATTTGGTTGTTGTTGGATCGTAAGCATGTGCAGAGACTGCGCCCTGCATTGCCACATAAGTATTCACGACCTGGGTTGAACCCGCCAACCGCAAAGCTTCGCCGGCAATCACATTGCCCAAACTATGCGCCATCAGATAAACGTGGCCGGGATATTCCTCGTTCAAATCATTCAGCTTGTTCAACAATCCTTGCGCTGAATTCCACGCCTGCGCTTCGCTTGAGCCGAACTCCAGGGCATGTGCTGCTGTCGGCCAGTTGAACGCACCGAACCGTCCTTGATAGCCCTGCCAATACAGTCGTTTGTAAGCTGTTTCGGCAAACCGATCCTTCTCCCAAACTTGCATGTTGTAGCCATGCACGTCAAGAATATAAGGCGTAATGGTGTTAGGCGGCTGTGAATATTGAAACGGGGCCTTCATGCTGTTTGTAGGATAATCTGGTGCCAATATGGCGGACCGCATCGGCGGCACCTGCGAGTTGTCCCCTACCGTCCAGCGTTCGTACATCTGCTTGATGTCAACAATTTGAATATACGCGGTTGTCTGCGCCAAGACATTACCGTTTCCATCGGCAATGGTCAATGTCAGCCCGCCTGTCCCGTTGCTGACCCCGCACCATATGAAATAATTGCCAAGCCATGTGGGGTTGCCATTATTGTCAAAAGAACTGAGTTGAATGCTCTGACCGGGACGGAGTCGTCCGATATACGGACTTTGGACGGCATTTGTTTGCAAAGTGGCAACGGTCTCGTTCGTCTGGTAGCCAACGCCTCCATCACTGTCCGCAGCCATAAACAAATCAATTGTTGGATTGCTGGAATTTGGGTTACCCACGTCTCCCCAACTCAATGTAACAGTACTGCCTTGCGGCAATGCTGCAATCAAGTTTGTTGTCATGCCACAAATCCAAAATCTGGCGAAATCCTCCAAGTCGCGGGTACAGGGGATAGCGCGGAATTTTTTTGTAATAAATCCATCGCTTACAAAGTTGGAGTAATTAAAGTCAGGTGTGTTCATTGCCCCATAGGCCGGGCAATCAGCGGCTTCCTGGTCGTCCTGCTCTGGGTTAAAAAAGCTACCATCATGGTCCCAACGATCATAGTTGTTATTCGCCCAGAAAACATAAGGACTGTTGGCAGAAGTATTATCTGGTCCATTAGCAGTCAAGTCCATTGTGCCATCGTGGTTGACATCCAATACGAGCTTTACCACATGGACAATTCCTGTTCCGCGTTCATTGACTCCCCAATTTGTCATTGTCACCAGCGCAACGGGTCCAACAGCAGTTGCCACAAATTCGCCATACGGAGAAATCAGCCCGGCGCTGTTGGTTGTCACACTGCCGTTGCTGTCAATCTGATATGCCTCGTCAAAATACTGTCCAAGGTACGAATAGACATTTGTGTAACCGTTTAGCAAGACCTGTTTCGCGTATCCGGCAAATAATGCGCTTTGTCCAAACCCCGCCACAAGATTGTTAGTGTTATTGGGAAGGTCCGTTGAAAATGTGTACTGTCCCGGCAGCGGGTACGATGCCGGTTGTGCAAAATAGTAGTCCACTGTTTTCAATTGCGGGACGGCGGTTTGTGAGAAAAAGCCGCCATTCGTAACGCCTGAAATCGTGCGCCCCGCCTCCAGAACTGGGGTTTGGAACGTCCCATTTGCATTGTAAGCAAAGCGTGCCGAAAGGAAGGGCAATCCGAAAATGTTTGCAGCCGGTGTTGTCATCGAATAATTGCCATCAGAGCCGCTCACACCATAGCTGGAAAGCGAGTCAGGAGTAGGGTAACCAATATCTGGTTCCGATTGAGGAAAGCAGCACGTCCACGTTGTTTGCGCCGGGCTTAAAATCGCAGGGATTATTGTAGAATTCGTATCCCACCATTGGAATTGATAGCTTGGTTGTGACGACATTGTGACATTTGCATAATAGTAATAGTTCCACGGCCAAAACACGCTTTGCGGCACAGCGTCAACAGTCATACCAAGTCCGGTCGTCAAGCATCCCGTTGTGGGATCGAGATCGTTGGTTGAAAGAACAAAATTATGAAAGAAGAAGTTTTCAACAAACGGCCTGAACTGATCTAAATTGTTAACAGGATTGGGGCTACCATAATAATAATAGTAGTAAGTTTGGCTGATTCCCGTCACGTCATATAATCCGGCGTAACTATAATTCATTGGATACCAGTACCCATTGCCAGCATAAGCTCCATCCGAATAGGAATAATTGAATGGCCAGTACGCGTTAGCCACGCGAAGAAGAAACGACGCGTTTTGTACAAGCTGTTGGCGACCGTCGAGAAACGGCGTTGGGGATTGATAGCCCTGTGACCACCATAGGGCATCCCCCAGGGTCATGTCACTAACGCTGCCGTTACTCCCCACCGTTTGAACAAACCAGTCTTCAGAATCATCCACAATTCCCGGAGAGTCAAACCAGTCGTCCGGCAAAACAGCAGTGTTGTTGGTCAGGGAATTTGCAGGCACGCTATAACTGCTCTCCGTGTACGCAAACGTGTCCCAATCAAAATCGCTGCATGTTAGCAGTAAGCTTGTGGTGCCCACTGGAAGCGCGCCTTGCACCAGCAATTCGTTATGTCCTTGTGTGCCCTGAACAATTTGCGCGGAAACGGATGTGCTGGGGTTGAACATCGTCAGCGTGTTAGTGACAGAATGCTGGCCCAGGGAATAAGTGGCATAAATTGAGTAGGTCGGCTCACCATACTCCGGTATAAAGTAGGTGACCGGGTAATTGTCAACATAGGTGGTCGTGTTGGTTGGCAACCCCCAAGCCCAATACGTAAATCTGTAAGGATCAAACTGTATTAACGTGTATCCGGTTACCTTCCCTTGTGATGGTTGCCAGCTTAGCGTCACATTTGCGGCAGTGCTATTGTAGCATACCGAAAAGCCTTGCGGCGCCGGTGGGGTGATAAAAGTGCCAGGAGGCACCCCCATCTCGTATTTCTGGTAGATGGTATAACCGTCACCGGCTGAATCCTGCGCGTCTGGATTTACCGCATTGGTGCCAAAGTACAAAGCTTCCCACCAGTTTGGAATACCGCTGCCTTCGCTACTCAATTCTGATCTCAATCGGATAAATAAATTCGTCCGGTTGTTTTGGGGCACGCTCAATGGTGTCCAATTCGTCAATCCAGACCCGACAATTGCTCCTTCATTCTGCCAACCAGTAGCGACTTGTGTCATGTCGGTGAAAGATTGTATGGTATAAGAAACGCCCGGAAGCGTGTTGCTCCCGATGCCAGTCAGGTAGCCGGAAGCCACGGCAGTTTGGGCAATCCATAGATTCGTGCCATACTGAGGAACTGGAATGCTGTTGGTCCGGTCTTCGGGCCTGAATGTGCCCCCGCCATCACCAAAACTGACTGGGCCGGACAACCCGCTCCCCATCGCGTGCTTTCCCATCGAGTTTGCCGACAGCGCACCGTAGTCGAAATTTAAGTCGTCGAGCAGAAAGCTGCCATCCGCCATTTGCCACACATCTACGCCAGCCGGGTCCGAAGGGAATGGTGCCATCTGTTGAAGCGACCAGAATGTTCCTCCCATTGTCATCCCCATGCGGTTTTTTGGCAGGTCCGCATATTGGATTGTAGGTACTTCGCCAAGCGCACCGGCCAAGATCGTCAATTGGTCGTTCGACCATGATCGGAGCATCATGAAGTTGGTGCCGCTCAGTGGGAGCACGCCGGTTTGATCCGAAAGGGTCGCCAGATTGAAGCTGGAGAAGGAATCATCGCCTCCTTGCGCATGACTGACTCCGCTGACCAGAGCCGCCAGAGTCACCAAACCGGCTGCAATCCATTTCGTTGTTTTCATATTCATTCTGAGTGCGAAACCTTGTCCCGGAACGAAAGGGCGCGACCTAACGCGCCCTGTCCTAGGCACCGCTAAGCGCCCTTCCAGAAAGCACGCCAAGCCGCGCCGAGTGGCGGCTTGGTTTCTGGAAGAGCTGGGAAAAATTAGCGGTTTTAGGACAGCCCCGTAGCCAAAGCTACAAACATTGTGGTTTTACGTTGTTTTTTACATTCGTGTTTTTTTACTGCTCCGTATGACGTTCCGATTTGACGCCCTTTTTGGCAAATACGCAAGACCAATTTTGCCTGTCGTCACAAGTTTCAGTAATTGGAATAGTTTGTATAATGCAAGAGGATGTTGCGACTCGGGCAAAGATGGATGGTCAAAACGCTACGCTTGACAAGGTTTGAGTTTTTTATTTTCAACGCCTTTTGTTTTGCACTGACCTCTTGCCCATCCCGCCTTCGCCTGTGTTTCCTTCCGCCACCCCAATGAGTTGGAAGGGGGACCGGCGGAAAGAAGATTTGTGTTTCCCCAATTCCCCCTGATGTTTCCGCCTGCAAAAATCGCGCCAGGCTTTCCCCTCCCCCTCAAAGCCTGTCACGATTTTTGCTCCCCCTAGACCACCAGGGACGCTGGCGCGTGCCATTGGGCTGGCTTCAGTTTGGTGAGAAACACAGGCGAAGGCGGGACAGGCAGACGGCAGGCAGTGGAAAAAAAAAGCGTATGAAAACAAAAAGAATAATTGAGAAACAGGGCTCGGCGAACTCGACGCCAGCAGGTAGCGGGGTGCGGCAAAACGATTGGAGCAGGCGCGAGACATCCACCGGAAAGGACGTGGTCTTAATGGTTTGCAATAATCCAAGCTGGGAAACATTCATCGTCATGCCTTGCGACGCCCGCGCTTCCGTATGGTTAAACGATGAAACGAAGGCGCGAACACTCGCGCAGGACTTCGCCAACGAAACCCAAGGCCGCGTCATTTGCCGATTCTAATTCTATGAACACGCGCACATTGAAAATTGAAGAGGCTGGCGACCCGTTCAAATACGGCATCGTTCCCAAAGTCCGCGTTTCCGGGAAATGGCTGGAAGCCGCAGGCTTTCCACCCGGCGAACGACTCACCTTGACCGTCCTTTCCCCCGGCGTTATTGAAATGCGGGTTTGCGGGGGACCAGCCCCAACCGAGGCTTTCCACATTGCCGCCATGCGCCTTGATCATGCCATCGCAGCCGACAAAGCCCGCCGAGGCGAATAAAACACAACCCGACCGGGAAACCGGGCGGGTTTTTCCCGTCGCGCTTTCCGGTTCGCTCGTGTCATCCAACAGCCGACCGGCCCCGCCACCCCTCCCGGTCGGCCGCTGGATGACAGTCGCAAACCGGGAATTTGCTCGCCCCTTTCACCCTCTCGCAAATAATGGTTTTCCCCCGAAACCCGACAAACAACCCGCTGACACTGTCAGTGAATTTGCCAGTTAAAATAGTGGCAGAGTAATGAAAAATAGTGGCGAATACTGGCGAATAGTGCTTGATTTTATTGGGGATTTTGGTATTTTATAGGTATCTGAATCAATGCAACAGATTGTGTCCATCTGTGGTTAAATTAGATCGTTTCCTCTGCTTTGATTCTTTCTTTCGGATTTCGGCATTCGGAATTCGGGTTTATATCTCCTCGGTTTTTCCCAGTGCCAGAAAATGCAGCGCCCGCAGCGTGACTTGGCGCGCGAATATCTTCTCCAGCGCCGCCGCATAGAGCCGCACTTGGGGTGAATAAACTTTGAGCTTGGCCGGCAACTCGGACGGCGAGACTTCATCGGTCTTGAAATCCACCAGCCAGATCTCCGAAGGCCGCAGCACCACCAAGTCAGCCGCGCCTTGCACAATGACATATTCCTGTTCCAACCCTGCTTCAGCCTTTATCTCCACAAGCTGCTCCAGTTCCCGCGGACTAAACCGCGCCGTGAATGGCAGCTCCCGCCGCACGTCTGCCGGATAAGCCCGGATCTTGCGGCCCAGCGGCGAATGCCAAAAGGCCGCCAGCGCCGGCAGATCCAACGCCATCCGCTCGTCGGCGCCAAGCTGATTTTCCCGCGCCAAACGCTCTGCTTCCGCGGCGAGGTCGTCGGCTTTTTCCAAGTCGAATAGCTGCAAAAACTTGTGGTGCGCCGCGCCGACCTCGGCCGCGCTTAACTTGGAATTGCGCGCAAGCCGGCGGCGTGGCTGGGCGTGAGGTTCAACCTGGGAAAAAATTCTCTCCGCCTCGTCATCCTCCTCCGCCGCCTCGCGCCGCAGCGCCGTCACGGAAGACTTGGCCTTGCGCCGCGTCGCCGCTTGGAAGGGATAAGTCCACTCCAGCCGGGCGCGCAATGCGTCCAATCCCTCGTAGCAGCCGACCTGAGGAGGCTCCGACTGATTGCCAATTGCCGATTGTTGATTGCCGTTCTTAGTTTCAGACTCGCCACCTCGGCTCCCATAGCGAGGGGCGGCTTCTGAATCTTCGCCCGCCATCACTTGCCAGCGCAGGTGTTCGAATTCACCGGCGGAGCGGTTTGGGTCGGCCGATTTCTGAACCGGCGCTTGCCGGGCAAACCACAGGGCCAGCCAGTCTGCAAAACACTTGGCGGCGGCGATGTTTCGCGTAGCCGCCGGCTGGGGCAGCGTCCATTTTTCCTCCCAGCTTTTCTCCGGGATGCTGGCGGTCAATATCAGATGATCGCGCGCCCGGGTCAGCGCGACATACAGGAGCCGCAATTCCTCGCCCCGCAGTTCGCGCTTTTGGCGGCGCTGGGCCAGCCAATGCGGCAGACTGGGATAGCGCCGCCCCACTTGCGGCGGCTTCACCTTGGGACACAGGCCGAATTGCCCGTCGAAAATGATCTCGCCGCGCAAGTCCCGCTCGTTGAATTGCTTGGACAAGTCCGCTAGCACCACGACGGGAAATTCCAGGCCTTTGCTCTGATGAATGCTCATCAGCCGCACGGCCTCTTCCGTGGGCGCCGCCGACACCTCCGGCTCCGCTTCCGCCTCCTGCTGCGCTTCGATGAACTTTAAGAATTGGAACAGTCCCTGCCGCTGAAATTGGTCGAATTGCTGCGCCAGGTGGAGGAAACCGGATACGTTCGCCGCCCGCTGCGCGCCACGCGGCTGGGCGCGCAGCCAGTCCGCATACAGCGTCTCCGCCAGCACTTTCTCGAGGCACTGGGAAAGGGAAACGAGCTTGGCCAGTTTGCGCCAGCGCGAAAAGCGTTCGAGAAACTGCGCAATCTTCGCTTGCGCTCCCCCTCCGACTTCTGTACCGGAGCGCGGATTGTCCCAATCCGCGGCGCTGGTGTCTGGCACGCGCGCTGCGAGTTGAGACAACTCGCGCTCCGGCACCTCCGGCTTCCGTCCTCCGGCTTCCGTCCTCCGGCTTCTGACCAGCGCCGTCCAGAAATGTTTATCCTTCGCCGCCAGCCGGATTTCCGCCAGTTCGTCCAGCGAGAGGCCCACCAGCGGCGAGCGCAACACCGCCAGGCACGGCACGTCCTGCAATGGATTGTCCAGCAGTTGCAACAGGCTCAGGAGATCGAGGATTTCCGCGCTCTCGTAAAACCCGCCGCGCGCCACCGCCAGAGGAATGCCGGCGCGCTCGAATTCTTGCGCGAATATTTCCGAGCGCCCGCGTGGCGAACGCAGCAGGATGGCGATGTCGCGCCACAGCACAGGCCGAAAAACCTGTTGGTCGCCGTCGAAGACTTGGTGCCGGCCGGCCACGAGTTCGCCGACCCGCCGCGCCACCAGCCGCGCTTCGCGCTGGGTGTCGTCCAGGCCCGCGGATTCGGCCGCCTCGTCTTCGCTGGAATCACGGCGGCCGTTCTTGAAGCGGAGCAGCAATTCGGCGGTGGGCCCGGAAGATTCCGCCGCGCTCAAAGCGCCGCGGGTTTCCGGGGAGCCGAATTTCAATTCCGCGTCCGCGTCATAGGCCACGCCGCCGATATCCTCGCGCATGAGCAGGCGGAAAATTGAATTCACGAGGTTCAGCAACCCCTCCCGGCTGCGGAAATTCTCCCGGAGCGGAATCGTCTGGCCCGCGTCTCCGCGCCAGTCCCGGGCGTAGTCGCGGAAAATTTTCGGGTCGGCCAGTCGGAAGCGGTAGATGCTTTGCTTGACGTCGCCGACGAGAAAGCGGTTGGCCCCGGCGCCTTCACGGCTCAAGCCTTGGATGATCCGGTCCTGCGCGGCGTTGATGTCCTGGTATTCGTCCACGAAAACGAACTTGAGCTTTGCACGCCAGTTGGCTGCCACGGCAGTGGGCTGGCCGGTGGTAGCATCCCAAAGCAGCCGCAGCGCAAACTGTTCGAGATCGTGAAAATCTAAGACGCCGTTCGCGCGTTTGCGCTCGGCCAGTTGCGCGGCGAATTCCTCCGCCAACCGCAGCAGCGTGGCCATCTGCTCGCGCACCCAAGACCAATCCTCCACCAGTGGATCATTGGAATTCTTCACTACCGCCAGCGACTGGAGATATTTAGCTTCGGCGAACAGGTCCTTGAGGGGTTCGCGGAGCACGGTTTTGCGCTTGGACGGCCAGACTTCATCGGCGGCAATGATTTGCGCCAGCGCATCGGCTGCACTTTGGCGCCAGGCTGGGTCCGGGTTGGGATCGGGCAGGCGCGACAGAATGGCTGCCAATTCAACGGCCTTCTCATTTGCGGCCGGAACACCGGGCACCGCCCCGGCTCGTTGGAGTTCACGCTTCAGCGTGCCACCGGAACAAGCTGAAGCTTGAACTCCAGCGGTGCGAGCCGGGTCGGAGACCGGCGCTCCCAAACCATGCAAAACGGGCAGCCATTCGTCGCGCCAATTGCCAATTGCCTCGGCCAGCCAGCGCTTCCAGTCGGCGGGTTCGGCGGCCGAAAATTTTTCCCGCTGCCCGGCCAGCCAACCGGCGGCGTCGGGTCGGGTTTGCGAATAATGGTGCAATTGCAAGACCAATTGGCAGATGGATTCATCGCGTCCGCCGCCGTGGAGTTGAATGAGATTTTGCGCCGCGAGCGAAAACTCGTCCTCGCCGGCGTAATGCGCGGCGAATTGTTCGTCCATCGTCTCATTGGCGAGCTGGCGGGCCTGGCCCTCATCCAGCATCGTCAGGCGCGGGTCCAAGCCGAGTTCGTAAAAATGCTCGCGGACGAGCCGGAGGCAGAAACTGTGCAGCGTGCCGATATGCGCGAGATCGAAACGGGCAAGTTGTTCGCTCCAAAAGTTGAGGGTTGAGGGCTGAGGGTTGAGGGGCCGAACCCCGCCGCCCCGACTCCTCACGTCGTCGCCTACAAGCAACGTACCGCAGACTTCCAAGTCTGCCGTATCGCAGGTTTCCAAACCTGCGGGGCGCTCTGGATGACAACGCGCAACCGATTTGGTAATCGTTGAGCCGAAGCTCGGCCTGCCAACAGCAGGTTCGGGAACCCTCGCCACCTGGTCTTCCATCGCGCGGCGAAGACGGTCGCGCATTTCGGCGGCGGCGGCCTCGGTGAAGGTGACGATGAGCAATTCGTCCAGCGTAGCGCCCTCGCATGTGAGACAATCGAGGCAGCGCTCGACGAGCGTTTTGGTCTTCCCGGTGCCTGCGCCGGCCATGACGAGGACATTGCCGCGCGCCTCGACCGCGCGCCGTTGCGTCGGCGTGAGTGAATCGGTCGGGGTGCGGGCGGCGGCCATTGAGCAAGAGGTTAGACGTTCCTTAAAAGCTGAAAAGCTGAAAAGCTGAAATGCTGAAACCTGATGCGTGATGCGTGAGGACCCGATTATTAACAACAAAGGAACGAAGACACGAAGAGGGCGGATAGTTGGATTGCTGAATTTCCCGCATCCGTTCGCACCCAAGCTTGCCCACACGGCGCTCCGGCACGACGCGCCATCTCCCTATCCACCAATCCACCAATCCACCAATCCAGCCGTGGCGCGCTTTGTGGCTTTGCGTCCGCGCTTCTTTGCGCTAACAATGCCATGTGCAAGTGCGCTTCCTTCTCGGTCCCGCCGGCAGCGGCAAGTCGTTCCGCTGTCTCGCGGAAATCCGCGCCGCGCTGGCGGCGGGGTCGGACCGATTGGCGGCTGGACAGGGCGAAGACGGGAAACTTACGGGCGGGACGCCCGGGCCACTGGAATCGCTGGTACTGCTGGCGCCCAAACAAGCCACGTTCCAGCTCGAACGTCAGTTGCTGGCGGATGATACCCTGGCTGGCTATACCCGGCTGCATGTGTTGTCGTTTGACCGGCTCGCGGAATTTGTCTTCGCCCGGCTGAACGTGGCGTCGCCCCGGCTGCTGTCCGGCGAGGGTCGGCTCATGGTCTTGCGCGCCCTCCTGCGGCAGCACGACGGCGAACTGAAGCTGTTGCGCGGCAGCGCGCGCCGCTCCGGGTTTGCCCAGGAACTCGGCGGTCAACTAGCGGAATTGCAGCAGCAGCAGTTTGGCCCAGCCCGGCTCCGCGCGCTCGCCGCCGATCAAACCCTGCGCCGCGAACTGCGCGACAAGCTGCACGATCTGGCCTTGCTCGCGGAAAAATACGCGGACTGGCTGAAACAGCATGAGTTGCAAGACGCCAATTGTTTGCTGGAGATTGCGACCGGGCGGCTGCGGGCGGAAACGCCGCGATTAGAAGAAGAAAACATTCAACATTCGACATTCAACGTTCAACGTTCAAAGGAAAAAGCGGAACGGGCGACGGGAAAGCCGCCCAAACCGGCGCCCGAACTCGCAGGCTGGAAAGCGGGCCCTGCGCCAGCCACCGTCATTCGTCATTCGTCATTCGTCATTCAACACCTGTGGCTGGATGGTTTCGCGGAAATGACGCCGCAGGAACACGCGTTGCTCGCAGCAATCATTCCCTTCTGCCGCCAAGCGACGCTGGCGTTCTGCCTCGAAACCGAGCCGACGCCCGCTGCTTCGTGGCTGTCCATTTGGTCGGCCATCGGCAAGACCTTTCAGCGCTGCCGTGAACAACTGGCCGCCTTGCCCGGCTGCCAGGTGCAAACGGAAATTCTACGGCGCTTGCCCGGGCGACGCCGGTTCCCGGAGAATTCCGCCCTCGACATGTTGGAAGCCGGCTGGGCGCTGCCAGTGGCTGCCCCGGAAATTGAAAATCCCGATTTGGCATCGCAAATTTCCATCACCGCCTGCCCGACGCCGGAAGCCGAGGCCGTGTTCGCCGCGCGCGAGCTGTTGAAATTCGTCCGGCAGGATCGCCGCCATCGCTTTCGCGATTGCGCCGTGCTGGTCCGCAACCTGGAAACTTATCATCAGCCGCTGGCGCGGATTTTTCGACGTTATGAAATCCCCTTTTTCCTGGATCGCCGCGAAAATGTGGCGCATCACCCGCTGGCGGAACTGACCCGCAGCGCGCTCCGCACGGTCGCAAACGACTGGCGGCACGATGACTGGTTTGCCGCCCTCAAAGCGGGCTTCACGCCGCTGCCGGAGCCGGACCTGGATCGGCTGGAAAACCTGGCCCTGGAATTTGGCTGGCGCGGCAAGCAATGGCGGGAGCCGCTACCCGAACCGTACGGCGAAGGCCTGCGCCAGCAAATGTTTCGGCCGTTTGGAAAATTTCATGCCCGATTGCGGCGGCAAAAATTCGAGCCGACCGGCGGGCAACTTGCCGAGGCTATCCGCGAACTGTGGGATGACTTGCAGGTGGAAGCGACGCTGGAAGAATGGAGTCAGCCCATGCGCGGTGAACCCACGCCAGGAGCGCGGGCGGCCCGCCCGCGAGTTTCAATGCGCGATGATCCCGCATCTGGGGCCGGCACGCCTGGTGAGCGCACCGGGTCTGCAGCGACATCCCACCAGACGGACTTTGAGCCAATCATTTTCCATCAAGCCGGGTCGGAGACCGGCGCTCCGGCATCCCACCTGCCAGGGTTTGAGCCGATGGATTCCAGGCACCCCTCACCCCTCACCCCTCACCCCTCAACCCAGTTGCACCAGACGGTTTATGAGCAGATGGTGTCCTGGGCAGATAACGTGGCCCTGGCTTTTCCACGCGAGCCGCTGCCGCTGCGGGACTGGCTGCCGGTGCTCGACGCTGGATTGGCCGGCCTCACCGTCGGCGTGATTCCGCCGGCGCTGGATGAAGTGCTGGTGGGCGCGATTGACCGGGCGAGGAATCCGGATTTGAAATTCGCGCTGTTGCTGGGCGTGAACGAATCCGTTTTTCCCGCCGCGCCCGCCGCGCCGGTGATTTTGACGAATGCCGATCGCGACGAATTGGACCGGCAGAACGCCGCGCTCGGCGCCAACGTCTTTGACCAGATTTCACGAGAGCGTTATCTCGGCTACATCGCCTGCACCCGCGCCAGCCACAAACTCGCGGTGACTTTTGCAAGGCAGGACGCCAGCGGGCGGACGCTGAATCCTTCGCCCATCATTGCCCTGATCAAAAAGCATTTTCCGCAGCTTGAAATCGCGGAGTTTTCCGGCGTGGTGGATTGGCGAGAGGCGGAGCAGGTGGGGGAATTGATTCCGGAAATTGTGAGGCTTAATCAGCGTAGCGCAGGCGTCCCGCTTGCGGGTTCGCCGAACGTCTCGCTCGGCGATGGCACTGGCGGCGAGATGCCGCCAGAACCCGCAGCCGGGGACGGCTGCGCTACGATTGCGTTGTTCGAAGCGCCGGCAATCAAATCGCTCGCCGGGAAGCTGGCGCAGTTGCGCGAGCCGGAGGAAACTGAGAATTTATCGCCGGCGCTGGCGAGCAAGATTTACGGTGCGGTTTTGAAGTCGTCAGTCAGCCGGCTGGAGGAATTTGCGCAATGTCCGTTCCGCTTTTTCATTCATTCGGGCCTGCGCGCCGGGGAGCGCAAGAAATTCGAGCTGGATGCGCGCGAGCGCGGCAGCTTCCAACACGAAATCTTGAAACGATTCCACGGCGAACTCACCGCCGAAGGCAAGCGCTGGCGGGATCTTACGCCCGCGGAAGCGCGCGAACGCATCAGCCGGATTGGCGCCGACCTGGCGCCGGATTATCGCGAGGGGTTGCTGCGCGCGGATGACCAGAGCCGGTTCACCGCCCGGGTGCTGACTGCGGCGCTGCAGGATTTTGTCGCCACGCTGGTGGCGTGGATGCGCGGTCAATACGAGTTTGACCCCGCGAAGGCGGAGACGGGATTCGGCTTGGACGATCCGGGGTTGCCGGCGTGGGAAATTGACCTCAACCAAGGCCATAAGCTGGCGCTGTGCGGGCGCGTGGACCGGATTGATCTGTGCCAGGTCGGCGACCAATCGCTGGCGGTGGTGATGGATTACAAGTCCAGCGTCCGCAAGCTGGACAAGATCTTGGTCGCGCACGGCGTGCAATTGCAACTGCTGGCGTATCTGGCGGCGGTGCGGCGCTGGCCGGCGGCATTTTTCGGCGCGAAAGCGATCGTGCCGGCCGGAGTTTTCTATGTGAACCTGCGCGGCCAGTTCGAGAGCGGCGCCTCGCGCGCCGAGGTGCTGACCGACCCGGACGAAGCGCGCCGGCTGGCTTACCGGCACAGCGGGCGGTTTGACGCCGCGTTTCTGGATCACCTGGATCGTCTCCGCGTGCGCGACCAGTTTAATTATCAGTTGAACCAGGACGGACGCGTGCGGTCAAATTCCGCGGAAGCACTTTCGTGTAAGGAATTCATTGGTTTGCTCGACCAAGTGGAGGAGCAATTGCGAACGCTCGGCGAGAAGATCTATGACGGCGCGACGGCGGTGGATCCGTACCGGAAAGGCGTAACGACGCCTTGTGGCTACTGCGATTATCGGGCAGTGTGCCGCATTGATGAATGGACGCACGAGTTTCGGGAATTGCGGGCCGTCGAAACAACATGAAAACAAATTTGAAAATTTGCCTGCTAGCTGCGATTTTGGCGGTAGCTGGCTGTAACGCCGGGCCGACAAACAACTTGGCGGCGGCGAATAACAACGCAACCAATTCAACCACAACCATGACATTCCCGTTTCACCGGACCGAGGCCGAATGGCGCAAAATTTTGACGCCCGAACAATACCACGTTTTGCGCGAGGCCGGCACCGAGCCGGCGTTTACGGGCAAGTACTGGAACGCGAAGGAGCCGGGGGTGTACCGCTGCGCGGCGTGCGGAACGGTGCTGTTCACCTCGCAGGACAAGTTCGATTCGGGCTGCGGCTGGCCGAGCTTTTCCGACCTCGCGGCCAAAGGTACGGTGGTGCAGCGCACCGACACCAGTTATGGGATGCGCCGCACGGAAGTGTTGTGCGCCAATTGCGGCAGCCACCTGGGCCACGTCTTCGACGACGGCCCGGCGCCGACGGGCCTGCGCTACTGCATCAATTCTGCCTCGATTGATTTCGGTTCAGACTCAAAAACAAATTCCCCTCAGAAGTGATGATTTCAGATTCTTCGGCGTCTGGAATGGGTACCTGAACCGTTGGAAAACATCCAACATCCAATGCCTTCCCTGCCGCATCTTCTCTGGAGGTTGGGCGTTCGATGTTGGATGTTCGATGTTTTCCGGGTTCATGGGGACGGCGGAAGGTAATTGGCCACCCTTCCATGAGCCGGAGCGCCGAGCATTGCTCGGCCAGAGAAAACGCGCCCTCCAATCATGCCGAGCAATGCTCGGCGCTCCGATTGCGCGGTTCATGGTCCGTGAGCAAGTCCGAAAAGACGTGGAAACTTTCCATGGTCCCTCCAGGACGAATTATTGTCATCCGCATCACCAGGCACTGGCGTGTCTGGCAAATTTCCAATGTCGCTCCGCGACGCCCGGAAGGAATTGGACTATTTACCCCATAACCACCAGCGAAGAACCGAAAACAGGGACCGGATTGCTTCACGCAACAGTTTTAGACATTGACTGCAAGGTGAAGCGGCATCTGGGCCACCCTTTCGTGTGGTTCGTGTAGTTGGTGGTTAATTCAACAGCCGTTTTAGGGCTGATTTGCCGGCAGCGGGCGGACCTTGATATTGCGGAAGGAAATCGAGCCGTGATCGCCTTGCAGGCCGATAAAACCGCTGGCGGCCTTGGCGAAAAACGGCATTTTGGCGAACTTGCTTTGGGCCACGCGGGCCTTGAAATCGTCGCTGCCGAGCACGTATTCAAAGTATTTCACGCCGTTGATTTCATGGACGCATTTCTCCGGGCTAAGCAGCAGCCGGACGTGATTCCATTCGCCCACGGGCTTGGTGGCGTCGAGGGTCTTGCCGGTGGCGGGATCAATCGGCGGCTGATACAGGCCGTACAGCCAGCCGCAGCGAACGTGGTCGGCGGCCTTGACGTTGTCCTCCAGTTGAAATTCCGGCCCGGTGGCCCAGATGCGGTCGCCGTCGTTGGTGACGCGATACATGATGCCGCTGTTGCCGGCTTCGGAAATATTGTAGTCCAGTTGCAGTTCAAACCAGCCGAACGTGTCCGTGGTCACAATGTCGCCGGCGTTGTGCGGGTCTGCGCAGACAAGGCAGCCGTCTTTTATCTGCCAGCCCGGGCGCACGCCGTCCTGCTTGAAATTATGCCAGCCGGCAAAACTTTGGCCGTCGAAGAGCAGTTTCCAACCCGCGGCCTGTTCGGCGGGGGTAAGCGTGTTGATGGGTTGTGCCGACGGTTGCGCCGAGGTGCAACCGGCCAGCAACAGCAGGGCCAGCAGGGGCAGAATTTTTGTTTTCATTGAGTGCGCCAATAATGGACGAAGAGGCGGGCAGAGTTCAATCAAATCTTTGCCAATATGCGGAGCGCGGAGCGCCGGCTTGCAGCCGGCTTCAAGCTCGCAAATCGAACTGTGTCCCCATTGCACGCGAGGGCTAACGCGAAGGCACAAAGCCGGTCACAGACCGGCGCTCCGGTTCATGGCGAGGCCAAGCTGTCGCGGAGCGACATTGGACATTAGCCAGACACGCCAGTGTCTGGTGAGATTCCAACGGAGCCTTTCCGTCCTGAAAGGACGGCGGACTTGCTTGCGGATATTTATGATTTTTAGCTCGCCCGGCTTGGCGGACTTTGCGATAACCGGATATGCCTGCGACCCATTTAAGCCTGCACTACCATATTGTGTTTAGCACCAAGGACCGGCACCCGTTCATCGCGGAGGCGTGGCAAAACCGCCTGCACGAATACCTCGGTGGATTAATTCGCACAGCGGGCGGTGTGCCAGAAGCCATAGGCGGTGTCGCCGACCATGTTCATCTGCTGGTTGGTCTGCGGGCAACGCATACGCTGGCTCAGTTCGTTCAGGACATCAAACAATCCTCTTCGCGTTGGATTCACGAAACCATTGGCGTCAAGAATTTCAGTTGGCAACCAGGATATGCCGCTTTCACGGTGAGTGTGTCTAATTGTGAAGTGGTAAAGGAATACCTCGCCAAACAAGCTTCGCATCATCGGACCAAAACGCTTCAGGAGGAATACGTGGCCTTTCTCCGAAAGCATCGGGTGGAATACCAAGAAAAATACCTTTGGTGACGCCTTCCCTCGTCCCTTCGGGACGAATTGGAAATGGGGGTGTATTGCAGTCCAGACACTGGCGTGTCTGGCTAGTGCGACTGTGAAGACGATGACGTAGCGGGGTGAGAGTCCCTGTCAG